>VOFI01003487.1_pt1 | contig 43276 bp, 59 predicted proteins | sample 5384131 | NCBI WGS metagenome assembly VOFI01 (sample SAMN12384728, study PRJNA508395) | human gut metagenome | isolation source: healthy gut H | host: Homo sapiens | reverse complement strand
CCCAGGTGCCGGTGACCATCGGCCCCCAGCTGGGGCTGACCTACCAGCAGAAGGAGGGGGAGGTCACCTTTGTAAAGGGGGGAGGCCAGCCTGACCTTCCGGGATGGGGAGAAGCAGGCCGGCAGCATGACCATGGACACCGCCGCCGATCTGTCCGGCAGCGTAGGCTATGTGCCCCTGGTCTACCTGGCCCGGTTTTTCGGGATCCAGGTGGCTTGGGACGGAGTCAGCAGGACGGTCTCTCTCTGACCGGCAGTGCCGGCCTGACTGTGGCAGACATCAGCAGTATTCAGGCTTATACGGATATGACCTTTTATGGTCAAGGACTGGTTTCGGTGGAGATCACCTACCGTCCAGGAGTGGATGTGAGCGGTGTGACAGCGCAATCCTACATCCTGGAGGATCGGGGACCCTGTCCCCGGACTTTGGGCGGATCGAGATCGCGGGTGTGTCCGTTCAGGGACAGACTGTGACCCTGAGCATTGCGGAAAACACTGGAGCCACTTCCAATAATAAGATGATCTATACCGGAGATCAGAAGGAGGGCTCCCGGGAACGCAACGCCTTTGGCATTTACTGTACCGGGGCTTGGTACCGTGATGTAAATGGTGTCATTTACTACGGTAAGGAGGACACCGCAGAGTATAGGGCCAACACCACCGGAATGGGCTACCAGGCCCGGCCCTGCCTGGAGCTGAGGCTGCGCCACACCGGCGAGGCAGAGAGCGCTTCCGCCTGCCTGGCCAATGAAAAGGGTCAGTATAACGCCGGCGGTCTGTGGAAGCAGACCATTGACGCCAATTTTGGCGAAGGCGGCTTCCAGACCTTTGAGGAGCTGGGCATTCAGGTGGAATCCACTGCAAAGAACGCCAAGGATGTGGTCCCGGACCAGTATGTCCGCGGCTACCTCTATGTCCCGGAGGATTACACCGGTGATGAGGAAGTCCCTCTGGTGGTCACCATCTCGGGCAATGGTACCTCCTTCTGGATCCTGGAAGACGGCACCAATAATTTTGGTACCAACATCATGTATGATGCGGCCACCACCTCCTGGATCGGAAAGGGCGCCATTGTGGTGGGGATCCATGACCGCTCGATTATGGGCGGCAACGGCGAGGACTATGACTATCTTCTGGACGATGTGAATGTGATCAAGTATCTCCTGGAGCACTACAACATCGACCGGGACCGCATTATCATCCATGGCAATTCCCGCAGCACCATGGCGGCCAGCACTATAATCCAGGCACTGGCCGGACAGCCCTACTCCGCCGGACAGGATGCGGCCGACTGGGGGTGACCGTCCCCGTACCAAGACCCTGGATAAATCGGTATATGACTTCGAGATCGGCGTGTTCCTGTGCAACAACGGCCTGTATGGCGGGCAGGGGCTCTGGACCTACGAGGACCGCCTGGCGGTGGCAAAGACCGGTCTGCGGGCATGGATCTTTGACGCGGAGCAGGACTTCAACAATATTGATTATGTGGAGGAACAGATCAAGGCGTTCAAAGAGGCTGGGTACAGCGACCAGTGGATCGCGGAGAACCTGCGTCTCACCTGCTTCCCCTCTGAACTGTTCTACTACTGGGGCGAGAGCGACCACTCCACCACCCGGATCAATTATTGGTACTTTGGAGACGGTGAGATCTATTACGGCTCTGATTGTCATATTGATGAGAATGGGCAGCTGGTGTATGACAGTAAGGTGATGCCGGGCGGAACTTACACCGTTGAGGCCCGGGGAGCCAGCCGCTCCGGTACTAAGGAGGGTCATGCATACACCGTGTATGGGGAAAACTTCCAGGAGTGGGCGCTGGAAACAACATGACCGATCCCACCTATGCACTGAAGTCCGTGGGGACTCTACGGCAGCGCTATACCCGCCTGCTACTCTGAGAAATGAATGGCTGACGATCTGCGGGTCTCCTTCTACAAGGACTACAAGTTCGCCGAGTGGGGCGTGAACAATCACTCCTGTATCTCAGTGAGTGGGCTTTGACCAGAGGGGTGTAAGATCTATTTGCTTTCTCTCTTGCTCTGCGGAGCGTCTCCTTTAAGCGATATGGGGCAGTCCCTCTGGGGTCTGCCCATATCGTATTTTGGCCAAGGGGAAGGGGAGAAGAAAAAATGTTTATCTTTCAAAAAATGTGGATTGACGTTTTGGATATTCAAAATTAAAATAAAACTAAATAGAGCGTCTTTTTGACGAAAATGACAAAGGAGGGGCGCAAAGCAGAGGGAAGAGAGGAAATGCAGAAAAGAGCTCTATCCAATCAGGAGATCCTGAAAAGAGGAGGTCATCGATTTATGCGAACCATAACGAAACGGCTCCTGTCTCTGGTGCTGACGCTGGCCATGTTGCTCTCCCTGGGCCTGACCGTCCAGGCTGTCAACACGGCGGTAACGGTCACGCTGAACGGGACGGCACTGGAGCTGGAAGCGCCCGCCTATATCGACGGGCTTCCAGTCCTTTGAGGATCTGGGCATCCGGATCCCTCTACCGCCGCGGCAGCTACTGACGGCACCCAGGACGCCTATGTCCGGGGCTACGCCTATATCCCCGCCAACTATGATCCCGCCAACGGCATCGTGTTCACCCTGCAGGGACAGGGCATCTCCTACTGGAAGCTGCCCGACGGCACCGATGACGATGGCACCGGCATCATGTATGATTCCGCCACCACCTCCTGGGCCAACAAAGGGGTGCCATCGTGGTCAACATCCACGACCGCTCCAGCGCAGGCCCCGGCGAGTATTTCGATATCTATGATTTCGTGGTGGACGATGTCAATGTGATGCAGTATTTCATCGACACCTATGGTGTGACCGGCAACATCGTACTCCAGGGCAACTCCAGAGGCACCATGGCCTCCGCCTTGGTCATTAAGGCTCTGGCTGGACAGGCTTACAACCCCCAGAACCAGAAGAAGGATGCCGGACTGGAGGAGACCAGCACTCTGCCCGAGGGCAAGTATGACTTCACCATTGACGCCTATATCTGCCAGAATGGTACCTTCGGGTACAGCTACGATGAGGAGGACTGGGCCGCCATCGCTGCTACCGGCCTGAAGGTTTGGGCCTTCGACGGAGAGCAGGACTCCAACAACGTGGAGAGCATCGCTCAGTACACCCAGATCATGACCGAACTCAAGGGGGCCGACTGGGCTAAGGAGAACATTCGTCTTACCGGTTACCCCTCTGAGATCTATGCCTACTGGGGTGAGAGCGACCACTCCACCACCCGTATCAACGGCTGGTACTTTGATGATGCCGCTTTCTATGGCCCCGACTTGGAAATCGTGGACGGCCAGATTGTCTACAATACCAAGCTGAGCGACGGGGATACTTATACCCTGGACTGCCGGGGCAGCGCTGCCGGCAGCAGCAAGCAGGGCTATAAGTATACCGTGTACGACGAACTGTATCAGGAGTGGGCTCTGGACAAGAAAGCGCCTCCGTCACTGCCGGAGCTCCCGCCGCTGACCAGATCACCTCTATCCAGGCCACAGCAGTGGCTAACTTCTATGGCTACAAGGTGGGTACAGTGGACATCACCTACGCCGCGGGTACTGACCTGACCGGCGTCACCGCCGACAGCTACATCCTGGAGGACCGGGGCTTCAATAATCCGGAGTTCGGCGAGGTGGAGATCACCGGCGCCTCTGTGGATGGGAACGTGGTCACCCCTGACCGTCGATCAGGGGACGGATAAGGTCACCGACCGCAGCCGTGAGACTTACGGAACTCTGTGCACCAGCTCCAGCTGGTATGTGGATTCAGAGGGAACATCCACTATGGCGATACTCAGACCACTGATGCCCTGGGTATCACCATCTACCCCAACACCATTAAAAAAGGGCCTGCAGTGGAGAGAGAATATGGACCTGGTGCTGTGCGTCAACAGCGACGACATCACCACCGGTATCCGCTCCACTGACGGCGCTGGCACTATGCTCGCCGATACCGTCTGGGAGCCCACCATCCTGGCCGATGACCTGGACAAGGTGGAGCTGGAGATGGTGGATGTAGGCTGGAAAGCTGCAGACTACACTATGCTGGGCGATCAGGGCGAGGTCCCCGTCCATGTTATCTACCCCGACAACTATGACCCCAACCGGGCGGAGCCCTACCCCGTCATCGACTATCAGTGCGGCGGCGGCGTCTGCTACTGGGAGGTCACTGACGGCAGCACCACCCCGGCCAACAACCTGGGCTGCAACGTGGTCTATGACGTGATGATGACCGAGTGGCACCGCCAGATGCCTGACGCCATCATTATGAGTGTCAACGTCCACTCCTCCACAGTAGAGAATTCTGCCAAGGAGATCGCCGGCGTGCTGGATTACGCCATCGAGAACTGGAACGCGGACAAGGACCGCATCATCCTGGTGGGCAACTCCCAGGGCACCCTGATCTCCTCCGACGTGATCCGCCAGCGCCCCGATCTGGTGGCGGGCTATGTGGAGTGCAACGGCAACTTGGGCGGCATGGCATCCGCTGATGCGGTGGACGGCACCCTGGCAAACAGCAGCCTGGGGAGCTGGACCGAGGAAGAGGTCCAGGCCATGATCGACAACGAGGTGTCCGTGTGGATGTTCAACGGCGAGACCGATGGTGACAACCCCGCTGCCCAGCAGGACGTGATCGAGATCGTGAAGGACCTGTACCGGGAAGCCGGGAAGAGCGAGTCCTGGATCGAGGAGCATGTCCGGGCCTCCGGGCTCCAGTCCTGGAAGTTCAAGGATTGGGGCGAGACCGACCACTCCGTTACCAAGGTGGTGGCTTGGTACTATTTGGGCCAGCCCTACATGGATGTGGAGAAGGGCACCTCTCTGAAGGCCGGCGACACCTACCAGTATTCCGGCAAGGAGGAGAGCTACGAGAAGTATCAGTACACCATGGACTATGTGTACACGGTGTACCCGGAGAGCGTGGCCCAGTGGGCGAAGGACGTTTTCGCCTCTGTGTAAGCGCGGATAGAGCCGGTCCCGCAGGCCGGCGGAAGGAAGAGCATTACTTTGCTTCCTCTCACGCTCTGCGGAGCGTCTCCCTAAAAAGAGCGCCGGGCAGACCCGTAAGGGCCTGCCCGGCGCTCTTTTGGAAAGGGACCGTTTTTTCTGCCCCGTCATAGGATAGGGAAAGAAATGGGGGCGGTTTGGCATGAAAAGGGAAAAACAGATGGGGGAGGCCCCAGCGGTCCTGTGGCGGGAGGAGAAAAAGACCCTGACTCTGTGCGGGGAGCCGGTGCTGGAGGAGACCCTGGCCTGGCCGGGTTTGAGGGGAAGGGGCGGGCTGTGCGCCGCATGACGGGCTACTACCGGCGCCTGGTCCGGTCCTGCCGCCTGCGCTGGGAGCAGGGGAGACCTACTGCCTGGCCTGCCTGCGGCTGGCCGCCTGCCGGGAGGAGTCCCGGGTCTTCCGGCCCTGGCAGGCAGGGCTGACGGGAGAGGTAGCCATGGAGGGGGCGGACCTGCTGAGCATCCGGATGGAGCTGCGGGAGGTGCGGGGAGACGGGCGGCCCCTCCTGTCCTGTTCCGGGTGACCTGGGACTGGAAAGCGGGCGCGCCGGTTCCGCTGGGTATGCTGCTGCCGGAGCGGAGCCGCCGGCGGCAGCTGCTGGAGGGATCAGGCAGGCAGGGGGGGGAGCTCCGGAGTGGGAGCTGTCTCCTGGACCCGGACTGGAAGGGAGACGGCGAGGCGGAAATTTCGGGCCAGCCGCTTCTGCCTGCGCCCGGAGGGCATCGAGCTCTTTATCCCCAGTGTTCTCTGGCCCCGGCGGTGGGGGGGGTGCCCTCCTTCCGGGTGCCCCCTGGCGGGGGCTGCGTGGACGGCGGGGAAGGGACAGCCTCAGAGACATAAAGCTGGGGCATGGCCGCATACCTCTTATTTGAGGTGATGGTCATGCTGCTCTCCCGTCTGAATGACGTCGTCTGGTCCCCCCTGGCTGCTGGGGCTGTTCCTGGCAGCGGGGCTGTATTACTCCCTGCGGACCGGCTTTTCCAGATCTTCCGCATACCCCTGTGGCTCCGCACCACCTTCGGAGCCATGCTGCGCCGGCGGGGGCGGGGGAATGGGCGGGGTATCTCCCAGTTCCAGGCCCTGGCCACCGCCCTGGCTTCCACCATCGGTACAGGCAGCATCGCCGGGGTGGCTACCGCCATCTGGTTCGGCGGGCCGGGGGCGGTGTTCTGGATGTGGGTCTCCGCCCTGCTGGGCATGATGACAGGGTGCGCGGAGAAGCTGCTCTCCGTGCGCTACCGCCGCGCCGGCCCCGCAGGGTGGCTGGGAGGGCCCATGTACTACATCCGGGACGGCCTGAAAAGCCCGCTGCTGGCGGGCTGGTTTGCCCTGGCATGCCTGCCGGCCACCCTGACCGGGGGAGACATGGTCCAGTCCAGCTCCATTGCCGCCGCCCTCCAGGCCACCTTCGGATGGGACCGGCTGGCGGTGGGGGCGGCCGTCGCGGTCCTGACGGGGCTGGTGATGGTGGGGGATCGGACGCATCGCCCGGGTGAGCAGCGGTCTGGTCCCGGCGATGGCGCTGCTCTATCTGGGGGCGGGGCGGCGGTGCTGGCTGCCCGGGCCGACCAGATCCCGGAGGCGATGGCACTGATCTTCTGCTCGGCGCTCCGACCGGAGGCCGCAGTAGGGGGCGGAATGGGATACACCCTGGCTGCCGCTCTGCGGTACGGGGTGGCCCGGGGGGTTCACCAATGAGGCGGGGCTGGGGACTTCCGCCATGGCCCACGCTGCGGCAGAGGTGGACTGTCCAGCCCGGCAGGGGATGTGGGGATCGTGGAGGTGTGCGTCTCCACCCTGCTGGTATGCACTGCCACCGCCCTAGTCATCCTGGTCAGCGGGGTGTACGGCCCGGCGGACGCCCTGGTCCGGGGGCGTTGGGGGCAGTGCCTCCTGACCGGCTGGGGGGCGCCGCTGACGGCGGCGGCCTTCTCCTCCGTGCTGGGGCCCTGGGGTGGGGCGGTGGTCTCCCTGAGCCTGCTCCTCTTTGCGTTCTCATCCATCCTGGGATGGAGCTGGTACAGGGGAGCAGAGCATCCTCTACCTGACCGGGTCCAGGCGGCTGGTCCCCGCATACCGGCTGGTGTTCCTGTCCTGTGTGGTGCTGGGGGGAGCGTGTGGGAGGGGGAGGCAGTGTGGGAGCTGGTGGACCTGTGCAACGCGCTGATGGCCATCCCCAATCTGACGGCCCTCCTGCTCCTCTCCCCCAGGTGCTGCGGGAGCTGCGGGACTGGGAGCGGACCGGAGGATAAAAGACAGGGGCCGCGGAAGTTTCCGCGGCCCCTGTCATGGGGAAGATCACTTTGAGACGAGTTCCGGACAGACTTCCTCATAGAAGCGCTGGGCTCCGTCGTGAAGGGGGATGGGGAGGTCCTCACACAGAAAATCCCGGTCGGACAGGACAGACATGGCGGGATACAGTTCCCCCATGATATCGGCAGACTCCCACAGGGCCTGGGTCATGGAGTAAACCAGATCCTCGTCCATGGAGACGTCTACACACAGCAGGCACTTGACCCCAAAGGTGTCTACATCCTGGGACTGCCCGGGGTAGGTGCCGGCGGGGATGACGGCGGGGTAGTAGAGGTCGTTCTGGGAGAGGATCAGATCCAGCTCCTCCTGGGTGTAGCGCAGCAGGCGGGAGGGGACCCGCTCCGGGAGCTGAGCCAGCCCGCTCACCGGGGCGCCGGTGAAGCCATGGATGGCGTCCAGGTCGCCGCTGAGGATCAGGTCCGTACCTGCCCCCAGGCTGCAGTTTTTCCAGTACAGTCCCATCGCCATCCAGCCTCAGGGCGTTGATCACAGCCCAGGTGGCCAGCTCGGAGGCGGAGCCCTGAGGGCCTGCGCCGATGCGCATTCCCTTCAGGTCATGGACATAAAACGCGCCGGTGCGAATGGGGGACATCCAGTTGGAGGTGCTGGAAAAGACAGCGGCAACGGCCCGCAGGTCTTCATTAGTGGGGGCGCTGTCCTCCGTGCCGTAGACAGCGGTATAGGCGGAGTCGCCCGCCACCAGCCCCAGGTCGATCTCGCCGGAGGAAAGGTTCTGAATGTTCATGAAGGAGCCTGTGGAGGTGCTGATGTTGAACTTCAGCTGGTCGGTGCTCAGGACCTGGGCGATGGCAGTGCCCACGGGGGTCATAGTGCCACCGGTGTCTGCGGTGCCGATGGTGAGCACGATCAGGCCGTCCGCATCCAGCGGTGAGATATCCTCGGGCTGCGATGCACAGCCGCCGCAGGCGAGGCATAGGGCGGTCAGACATGCCAGGACCGCCTTATTGCGAAAAAAGCCCCAAGAGACCACCCTCCCTATCCATGGAATTCATGCTGCTGTCTCTACTATACCACAGATGTGGAAGATTTTACAACCTCAAAATACAATGGGACAGGGGCGCGTATCAGATACGCGCCCCTGTCCCATTGTAAAAGAGGGAGGTGGATCGATTTAGTGAGCAAGAAGGCCGCCAAACACGGAGAGGAAAATGGGGTTATAGATATCGTCGATAATGACGGCGAAAGAGGGATACAGCACCCAGGCCACATTGTGCCAGCCGTACTGGTCCATCAGGGCCTTCTCGTTGGCAACGGCATTGGGACCAGAGCCGCAGCCCCAGCCGCAGTTGCCGGCGGTCATTACGGCAGCACCATAATCCCGGCCGAACATGTTGTAGGAAATGAAGATGCCGAACAGGGCCATGAGCGCTGCCTGAAGCAGCAGGATGATGCCCATCTGCCCAGCCACGTCAGCCAGAGCAGTAATGTCGATGGTCATCAGCACCAGGGCCAGATAGAGCTCCAGGAACATATGCTCCAGGGCGTCCACCTCGGGGGTATAGAACTTGATGTGGGCGGCCTCCATCACATTGCGGGCGATGGCGCCGGCGAACAGGCAGCCGATAAACTTGGGCATCTCGATCATGGGGATGTTGTCCAGGATGCAGTAGATGGGCATGCCCAGGGCGCACAGCAGCAGGACCATGCCGAACATGGAGACCATGCGGCTGTTGCTCAGTTCATTGATCTTGCCGTCAGCGGCCGCCTCGGGCTTGTCGTTGGGGTCCGCCTTCAGGTGGTGGCGGCTGATAAGGAACGCAGCCACAGGGCCGCCGATGAGGGAGCCCATGATGTTGCCCAGGGTGCCGGCGGTGACGCCCACGGTGGTGGCGGACTCAGGGGCACCCCAATCGATGAAGATGGGGCCGAAAGCGGAGGCGGTGCCCACGCCGCCGGACATGGAGGCGGAGGAACACTGAAGAGCCAGATAGGGGTCCATCCCGATGAGGTTGCCCACCAGTACGCCCAGCACGTCCTGAAGGGTGATCAGCAGGCAGGCGGCCACAGCGATCATGATGCACAGCTTGCCGCCGGCGTGCCGGATCAGCTTCCAGCTGAAGCCGAAGCCCACGCACATAAAGAAAATGTTCTGGCACAGGTCCTGGATGGTCTTGACATCGAAGGAAAAGGCCATCACGCCAGATGCCTTTAGAATGGCGACTGCGATAGAGAACAGCAGGCCGGAGACCACAGGAGCGGGAATTGCAAATTTTTTCAGAAGCGCGGAGCGCTTGACGATGGCGTGGCCCAGAAAGATCACAATAGCTGCGAAACCAAGGCTGGTGAGATACTCGAACTGAAAGGGAGCTGACCGCTCCATCCACACCAGCTGTGTAGGTCCCGAAATAGCCAAGGATTTTTTCCAAAGTCATACACATCTCTCTCCTTTCTTTCCTGCCCGGCAGTCCGCCGGACACACACCTTTTACGATAAAGATTCTATAAAGACAAGGGGAAGAAGTCAATTTATCGTAATTATTGAAGGGCTTTTGTAACTATTGTAACTGAATAGGCCCCAAAAAATCAGGCTGTGCGGAAAGAAAGCTGAGCGGGAAGATGAAAAAGCAGGCATCGGTCCTGCGATGCCTGCCGGGAGGGATAGGGATGATATTCAGCTGTGCAGCCTCAGGTAGCGGATGGAGGGGCGGCCTCCGGTCTGGTAATCGATGGAGCTGGTGATCTCCCCTGATCCACCATGTAGTTGACATAGCGGCGTACCGTGATACGGGACAGGCCCACATGTTCGGCGATCTGTTCGCTGGTAAAGAAGTGCTCCGGGTTCTCATCGAAAAAGCGGCGGATCCTGGACAGAGTGCTGAAATTCACGCCCTTGTCCAAGGGGCGTACCGGGAGGCACTGCCTCCCGGTGATGGACCAGCTGGTCAATGGCGCTCTGGTCCATGCTGCCGGGCCCCTGCTCCAGCAGCCGCCTGGCCTGAAGGAACCGGTCCAGCGCCTGACGGAAGCGGGGGAACTGGAAAGGCTTGACAAGATAATCCAGCACCCCCCGGGCGAGCAGGCCCTGGACGATATGGGTGTCGTTGGCGGAGGTGACCGCGATGATGAAGGGGCTCTCCCCAGGGTGTGGAGCTGGTCTACGAATTCAGTGCCGTTCATGCCCGGGGTGTAGTAGTCCAGGATGATCAGATCCGCCTTGAGCTCCGGCAAATGGGCCAAAGCCTCTCCGCCGCTCTTAAAGGTGCGGACCACACGGAACTGGCTGTCCGCCTCCACGTACTGCTTGTCGATGGCGGCCACCATGGGGTCGTCCTCGATGATAATGACTTGGTACATCCGGTCTCACTCCTCTCTGGTAAAGGTCAGGGTGAAGCAGGTGCCTACCCCGGGCTCGGTCTCCAGCTCGATGCAGCCTCCATGCTCGTCCACCAGCCGGCTGATCAGATATAGGCCGAAGCCACGCCCCTCCCCCAGAGGAGAATCCTTTGTCCCAGATGTGGGGCAGGATGTCGGGGGCGATGCCGCCGCCGGTGTCCTCGCAGACCACCAGATTGCAGTCAGGGCGGCAGTACATGGACAGCTTGATCTCCCGCACCTCGCTGTGGCTTCGGCTGAGCTCGTCGATGGCGTTTTCCAACAGGTTGCCCAGGATGGTGGCATAGTCCTCCGGGGAGAGGAGCAGGTCCTCCTCCCGGCAGAAGCTGTCGTGGGTTACGGTGAGCAGGATGCCCAGCTCGGCGGCGTGCATCATCTTCCCGATGATGAGGGCGCACAGGTGGGACACCCGGATACAGTCCGCCGTCTCCCGGATGGACTGGCTGGTGACCAGACTGGTGTTCATGATGAACTGGACAGCTTTCTGGCTCTCGCCGGTCTGGAGATAGCCCAGGATGATGTGGAGCTTGTTCATGAACTCGTGGTTGAAAAAGCGCAGGGTGTCCAGCATGTAGCGGGCACCGGAGAGCTCGTCGGACAGCTTGCGCATCTCCGTCTTGTCGTGGAAGACGTTGAGCACCCTGGGAGCCGTTCTCCCCAGGATGGGCACCTCACTGGCCAGGATCTGGCGCTCCTGGATGACGCAGGAGCGGTTGTGCACCGCCTGCCCGCTGCGGGCCACCTGGATGCAGCCCGTCTCCGGGAAGAAGCGGGTCAGCGGCTGTCCCTCCAGGGGGGTGGAGCCGCACTGGAGCAGGGTCCGGGCCTGGTCGTTGGCAAAGACCACCTGCCCCCGCAGGTCGGTGGCCACCAGGCCGTCCTCGATGGAGTTGAGCAGGTCGTCCTGCTGTAAGTAGAGGTCCAGCAGTTCCTTGGGGTGGTGCCCGCGGAGGGAGCCCTTCAGCAGATGGACGATTCCACGGGCGAGCAGAAGGGCCACACCGAACATGCCGCCCAGCACCAGAGAGAAGAGCAGCACGAGATTGAGGCTGCGCTGGAGAATGTCGGCCCGGAAGATGGCCACGGTGACAAAGCCGATGATGGAGCCAGACCCGTCCCGGACCGCATGGAAAGCCACCCGCTGGTTGCCGTGGGTGCCGTAGCCGGTGGTGATATAGGGCGGGGAGCCGGACAGGATGGCAGTCTCCTCCCCGGCTACAAAGGTCTCGCCGGTCTCCAGGCGGCTGGTGTGGTAAAAGCGCAGACCGTTTCGGTCATAGACAGCAATGATGTCAATGCCAGGAAAATTCTGGTGCAGGGAATCCAGCGACCCGGTGACCTCCTGGGTGGGATAGCCATTCGCCAGCATCTCCGCCACGCCATCCATAGAGGCCACATAGGCGGCGGTGCTGGAGATGGTGGAGTCGATGCTCTGACTTTGGCGGGCGATATCGAAATAGAGGGTGATCCCCAGAGAGAGCATCAGGAGCAGGGCGGAGACAGCAGAAAAGCTGAGGAAGAGCTGCCGCTCCAGGAGGGCTTTTGATCTTTTGCAGCATGGAGTCACCTCCGCGATCGAGGGTCGGCCAGGGTCAGAGCTGGTTCCGGTCCCGAAGCCAGCTGGGGAGGGTCCTGGCCCGGATGCTGGAGACGATGCCCATGGCGGTGTAAAGGGTGATGATGGAGGAGCCGCCATAGCTGAAAAAGGGGGCGTGAGCCCCATGACAGGCAGGATGTACAGGCACATGCCCACATTGAAGAATACCTGGGCCAGCAGCATCCCGGCGATTCCCATGGATACATAGGCGGAGAAGGGGGAGCTGGCGTTCCGGCCCACCCAGTAACACCGCAGGATGATGAGGGCCAGGACCAGGAGCAGCAGGAGGCAGCCCACCATGCCAAGCTCCTCCCCGCAGACGGAGAAGATGAAGTCAGTCTGTCGGGCAGGGAGAGCGGCACTGTATGATGCCTGAGTCTGGGTGCCGTTGAGGTATCCCTGGCCGGTGAGCTGGCCCGAGCCGATGGCCAGCAGGGGAACGGCTCTGCTGGAAGCCAGCCCCCAGCGGATCCAGGCTGTGGTCCAATACGACCATAAACCGATTGCGGATATAGGCGAAGCGGTCACTCTGGAGGATGGTGAACCAGGCCCCAAGAATGGCACCCACGAAGCACGTCCCGCCCAGAGCGAACCATCGAGCCTTCACCCCGCCATCCAGGAGATGGTGACGAAGAGGAACAGATAGATGACGCACATACCGATGTCACCGCAGACCACGGCGATCAGCCCCACCATCAGCAGGGGTATGACCGGTGAGCTGGGCCACGGAGAAGGGGGAGCTGATGTCCCGCTCCTGCTGGTGGATGCGGGCGGCCTGCCAGGCCAGAAGCAGGATAAAGGGGATCTTGACGATCTCGTTGGGCTGGAGATCCAAGGGGAAGTGGGGATGATCCGGTCCAGGGCGAGCCAGTTCCGGTTGCCCCCCGATTCCTTTCCCAGGGGGTCAGGAGCAGGAGAATGAAGCCCACATCAAAGGCCACCAGCCACTTCCAGCACTTCTCCACGAACAGCTGGAAGTCCACAAAGGTGAGGACGATGTAGATGACCACGCCGATGCAGATGGCGACGGCCTGGACGATCACGTTCCGATTATTATTATCGAGATAGCGGGTGGCGCTGTAGATCAGGGCCAGGCCGTAGCCGCTGGCCGTGAGACATAGGAACAGAAGGAGCACATCGCCCTTCTTGAAAAAACTCCCGGATGGGGGAAAACAGGGTGGTCACGTTGTCACCTCTTCAGTAGGGGGGAAATATTTTCTTTCAAATTGTTATTTTACCGCCTTTGTGTGAAAAAAGTAAACTGACAGTTCTGAAAAAAGGGCGGTTGGGACCGCGTTTCCTCCCGGCATGTGGAGCTGCGGGCGGGAAAAAGCATGAGGACGGCGGAAACATCACTGGAAAAGCGTGGGGACCTGTGTTATAATCGGAGGCGAGAACGTGGAGCCGCGATGTCCGCGGGGGAGAGGAGCGAGCATGGAATTTGTGACCAACAGCCCCGAGGAGACGGAGGAGCTGGGAGAACGGCTGGGGCGGGCCCTGTCCCCGGGGGATGTAGTGGCCTTTACCGGGGACCTGGGGGCGGGCAAGACCGCATTCACCCGGGCATCGCCCGGGGGCTGGGGATCGGGGATCGGGTGACCAGTCCCACCTTTGCCATTGTCAACGAGTATGAAGGGGGCGGCTGCCGTTGTTCCACTTCGACATGTACCGCCTGACCTCCTCCGACGAGCTGTTCGACATCGGCTGGGAGGACTACCTGGCCCGGGCGGCGTGTGCGCCGTGGAGTGGAGCGAGAATGTGGCGGACGCGCTGGAGCGGGACACTGTCCGGGTGGACATCCGCCGGGGCGGGGAGGAGAGCAGGCGGGTGATCTCGGTGGAGCCTGTCCCCGCCGGATTTTGAGCAGAGAGGGGAGATCGACGATGAAAATACTGGCCCTTGAGACCTCGGCGGCGGCCTGTTCCGCCGCCCTGTGCCAGGACGGGACCCTGCTGGCCCAGAGCTGTCAGAACAGCGGGCTGACCCACAGCCGGACCCTGCTGCCCCTGGTGGACAGCATGCTGAAGAACTGCGGCGCGTCCCTGAAGGAGGTGGAGGTAATCGCCGTGGCGGCCGGCCCCGGCTCCTTCACCGGGCTGCGCATCGGCGTGGCTACCGCGAAGGGGCTGGCCTGGCCGGAGGACAAGCCCTGCGCCCCTGCTCCACCCCTGGAGTCCATGGCCTGGCCTTTGGCCCACCTGGAGGGGCGGGTCATCGTGTGCGCCATGGATGCCCGGCGCAGCCGAGGTGTACAATGCCCTCTTCCTGGCCGCAGGGGAGGGCCTCCAGCGGCTGACGCCCGACCGGGCCATCGGCCTGGACCAGCTGGGGGAAGAGCTGAAAAAGGTGGAAAAAGAGAAAATTGTAGTTGGAGACGGGGCCAGGCTGTGCTATAATACTTTAACAGAGCAGGGTATCACCCTGAAAATGGCCCCGGAGCATCTGCGGATGCAGAGCGCCTGGGGTGTGGCCCGCGCGGCGCTGGAGCTGGTCCGTTCAGGCGGACTGGTCTCCGGAGAGGAGCTGGCCCCCGTGTACTGCCGCCTGTCTCAGGCGGAGCGGGAGCGGCTGGAGCGGGAAGCTAAATCAAAATAAAAAAGGGGAGCGTTTAAGATGTTTGACAGCAAAGTCCATGTTTTGGATCACCCGCTGCTCCAGCACAAGCTGAGTATCCTGCGGGACGAGCGCACCGGTGTGAAGGAGTTCCGGGAGATCGTGTCCGAGATCGCTACACTGGAGTGTTATGAGGCTACCCGTGATCTGCCTCTGGAGGATGTGGAGATCAAGACTCCCGTGGCCACCGGCACCTTCAAGTGCCTGACGGGGAAGAAGCTGGCCATTGTTCCCATCCTGCGGGCCGGGCTGGGCATGGTGGACGGTATCCTGAATCTGATCCCCTCCGCCAAGGTGGGACACATCGGCCTGTACCGGGACCCTGAGACCCTGGCACCTGTGGAGTATTACTGCAAGATGCCTCACGACATCGCCGAGCGGGACGTCATCGTCCTGATCCCATGCTGGCTACCGGCGGCTCCGCCGTGGCGGCCATCCAGTTCCTGAAAACTATGAGTGCAGGAGCATCAAGCTGATGAACATCCTGGCCGCCCCTGAGGGCATCCAGGCAGTGCGTACCGCCCATCCCGACGTGGACATCTATGTGGCCGCGATGGATGAAAAGCTGAACGAGAACGGCTACATCGTGCCGGGTCTCGGCGATGCGGGCGACCGCATTTTCGGCACAAAATAAGTATCGGATACAGGCAAGGCGGTGTTTTTCTGGGGTGCTGGGGATGAAAAGGGACACGGCAGGGAGATTTGCTTCCTCTATAATAGTAAAAACTGCAACAAGGCGGAATGGAAAGGGCATATCATCCCAAAGTGTGTATCACCTGGGAAGCCAGACGGTACTCCCGGGTGGGCATGGATTTTCGGAGGTCAAACTGGGGCGCGCCCGGCAAACTGGGGCGCGCCAAGGAGGAGGGAAGAGGCATGAATCAACGATACTGGAGCAGCCGGATTCGAGGGACTGGTGCCCCTACACCCCCGGGGAGCAGCCCAAGGACCGGACGTTCATCAAGCTGAACACCAACGAGAACCCCCCCCCTTCTCCCGGGTGCTGGAGGCCATCCGGCGGGAGGCGGATCAGCGCCTGCGGCTCTATCCTGATCCGGAGTCTGCCGCGCTGCGGGGGGCGCTGGCGGAGCACTATGGCGTGGAGCCGGAGCAGGTGTTCTGCGGCAACGGCTCAGACGAGGTGCTGGGGCTGTGCTTTTTACGCCCTGTTCAGCCCCGGGCGGAAGGTGGTGTTCCCAGACATCACATACAGCTTCTATCCGGTCTATACCGAGCTGTTCGGGCTGGACTATGAGGAGATCCCCTCAACGAGGACTTCACCCTGCCGGTGGAGCGCTTTCTGAGGGGGAACGGCGGCGCGGTGATCTGCAACCCCAACGCACCCACGGGCCGGGCCCTGCCTTTGTCTGACATCCGGCGGATCGTGGAGGCCAACCCGGCAGCGGCGGTGCTGGTAGACGAGGCCTACGCCGACTTCGGGGCCCAGTCCGCTGTGGAGCTCATCGACCAGTATCCCAACCTGCTGGTGGTCCGCACCATGTCCAAGTCCCGGTCCCTGGCGGGGATGCGGATCGGCTACGCCCTGGGCAGCCAGGACCTGATCGCTGGGGTAAACTGCGTGAAGAACTCCTTCAATTCCTACCCCCTGGACCGGCTGGCCCAGGCGGCAGGGGAGGCGGCCGTGCGGGACACGGCATATTTTGAGGGAGACCCAGGGGCAAGATCATGGCGACCCGGACGTGGGTCACCCACAGGCTGCGGGAGATGGGTTTCCAGGTCCATGACTCCAGCTCCAATTTCCTGTTCATCGCCCACCCGGACCACTCCGGGCGGGTGCTCCAGCAGGGGCTGCGGGACCGGGGCGTGCTGGTGCGCCGGTTTGAACGCCCCAGGATACAGGACCATCTGCGGGTGTCCATCGGGACAGACGAGGAGATGGAGGCCATGTGCCGGGCTATGGAAGAGATTTTGAAAGGACAGTGACCCATGCGATACGACAGTGACCTGCTGTACCGTCCCCAGGGGAGTGGCGCAGCTATCTGCTCCAGTGCACCATCGGGTGTTCCTATAACAAATGCACCTTCTGCGCCATGTACAAGGGGAAGCAGTTCCGGATCCGCCCGGTGGAGGAGATCCTGGAGGACATCGACATGGCCCGTAGCTACTACGGGCCCAATGTGGAGCAGGGTCTTTCTCATGGTCGGGGGATGCCATTGTGATGAGGACGGAGCAGCTGCTCCAGATCCTGAAGAAGCTGTATGCTGCCTTCCCTAAGCTCCAGAAGGTGACCACCTACGCCGGCCCCAGGAGCACCCTGAGCAAGACGCCGGAGGAACTGCGCGCCCTGCGGGAGGCCGGTCTGAACCGGGCCTATCTGGGGGTGGAGAGCGGCAGCGACGCGGTGCTCAAGGCCATCCAAAGGGCTGCACCGCCGCGGAGATGCTCCAGGCGGGCCAGAACCTGGTGGCGGCGGGCATCGACCTGTGGGCGATCGTCATCCTGGGCCTCACCGGCCAGGGGGGCGACTGGGAGGAGCACGTCCTGTCCACCGCCGGCATCATCAACAAAATGAAGCCCCGCCACCTCTCAGCCATGACTTTTGCCCCTGCGGCGGGCACCCCGCTGGGGGAGGACGTGCTGGCCGGGCGCTTTCAGGTGTGTACCCCGGACCAGATCCTGGAGGAGTGCCACCTTCTGCTGGAGCACCTGGATGTGGACCCCTCCACTTCACCAGCAACCACGCCTCCAACTACCTGCCCCTGAAGGGGGGGCTGCCGGAGGACCGGGAGAAGTTCCTCTCCCCTGATCGACCAGGCGCTGGAAGGCAAGATCCGCCTGCGCAAGACCCTGAATCGGGGGATCTGGAGATGTCCCGAAAGTGAAGACCGCCCCGCCGGAGCCTTTGGTTCCGGCGGGGCGGTCTTTATCGGTTCAGCGGCGGCGGCGTCCCCGCTCAAAGTCCAGGGAGGCCAGCAGGCCCACCACGGCGAAGACGATGCCCAGCCCCGCGGCAGCCCAGAAGCCGGGGCCCCGGCCCAGAAGGGGGCGGGGCACCAGGCCCATCCGCCGGCCCAGCAGGAACCAGAGGAGCAGGAGGGCGGCAGACAAGGCCAGCACGGCCAGATCCAGCAGGAAGAGGACCCGCACATCGGCAAAATGGTCCCGGCCGGACTGTGACCAGGACAGCGCGCCGGTGGAGAACTCCGGGGCGCCCAGGCAGAAGTCCAGCATCTCGTCATAGGCCTGGCGGATCGCCTCCTCTGTCAGGCCGGTAGCCTGGACCAGCCCCAGAGGGCCGATATGGGCGTAATAGAAAGGGCGGCAGAGGATGGGGACCGCCACAGAGGAGGAGAGCACGAGGCAGGCCGTAAGGACGGCCAGCAGGACGGACAGGATCTTACTCTGTTTCATCAGGGACACCTCCCGAAGGGATGACCAGACCGGACAGGACGATGAGCACCTGCCCGGGGAGGTAGAAGAGCCACATCCCTACCTGGGCCACGGAAGAGAGGGGGCAGGGAAGAGGCTGGGGAACTGAGAGACTGCGACCAGCATGTCGCACATGAGGTAGAGGAGCAGTCCCAGGGAGAAGAGGCGGCCCCCGCGTCCCGCAGAGACAGGCTCAGCAGGGCGTTGAAGAGGAAGTGGGAGAAGTAGAGGCCGCGGCTGCGGTCTCGGTGTGAAGAGCTCCAGTTGGTACAGGGCCACCAGAAGCAGGGAGAACAGAAGGAACCTGGGAATGAGCAGGGCATGGCCTCCGTTGGCCTTACAGATGCGGACCATATACGCAACCTGGACCCCGTAAAAGAGGAGGATGCCCAGGAGGTACCAGCGGTCCAGCACCAGCAGGAAGAGGTCGGCCGCTGCGGTCATGGCCAGCGCGGCGGCCACCAGGCGGTCTCCGCCCCGGGAAGCCCCGCCAGGGCCATGAGCAGGCACAGCAGCAGGGCGGCATACTTCAGGGCGGTGCTCAGAGGACCAGGAGAGAGCAGGTCCAGGGCCAGGAAGGAGAGGTAGAGCGCCCCTCCAGCAGCAAAAAAAAAGCCGGCACGCTCCACCGGCAGAGCCGCTCGATCAGAATGTTCTCCTCCCTTCCGCAAAGGCTGTCCCGTTCAGTGTAGCACGAATGAGAAAAAAATACAATCCTTGTCAACAGAAGAGGACCGCAGCGCCCGGAAAAAGGCACTGCGGTCCTTGCTGATGTCGTGAAGCAGGATGGAAGGTTACTTCGCGGCGGTGTTTTTCTTCTTGCCGAAGATGGTCATGCAGCCCTCAACAGCCAGCACGATAGCCAGGATGAACAGCAGCACGCCCAGGATGGCCTGCGCATAGGGGGCCCAGTCGGTGGCAGCGCCGGCGGTGATCTTGCCCACCTGAGTGCTAATGGTCTGAGCCAGGGAAGTCAGGGTGACGATCAGCATGAAGATCATGGGGATGTAGAACATTTTGTTGTTCTTGCCGATGTTGCCCAGCCAGGCACAGACGGCCAGCAGGGCCAGAGCGGCCAGCAGCTGGTTGGCGGCGCCGAACAGAGGCCAGATCTTGGAGTAGCCGGTCATGCCCAGGCCAACGCCCAGCACCACGGTGATGACAGTAGCCACCACGGGGTTGCAGAGGATGGCCTTGAAGCCGGTGGCGTCCTTATAGGTCTGGCCGGGCTTCAGCCAGAACTCCTGGAACATGTAGCGGGCCAGACGGGTGGCAGTATCCAGGGAGGTCAGGCAGAAGACAGATACGGTCAGCACCAACAGGGAGCTGACGGTGGCCTGTGTGCCCGCCAGGCCGGGGATGGAGGCGACCATGCGGGAGATGCCGGTAGCGAATACCTGTGTGGGAGTTACGATCTCGCCGGAGGCGTACTCGTTCCAGATGAAGGACACGGCGGACAGGGAGATCAGAGCCAGGGCGCACTCGATGAGCATACCGCCGTAGGCGATGGGCTTGGCGTCCCGCTCGTGGTCCAGCTGCTTGGCGGTGGTGCCGGAGCCCACCAGGGAGTGGAAGCCGGAGATGGCGCCGCAGGCGATGGTAACGAACAGGGCGGGGAAGACATAGCCCAGGGAGGTGCCGGTGGGGGCCAGGGTGTCATAGAAGCCGGTGAAGGCGGGCATATCCATGTGGGCAGCGTCCGCACCAGTGAGACCGGCCCCGATGACGCCCACAGCGGCGATGGCCATCATGGCGTACAGCAGGAAGGAGGTCAGGTAGTCACGGGGCTGCAGCAGGATCCACACGGGAGCCACAGAGGCCACCAGGATGTAGGCGCCGATGATCCACATCCACACGGAGTTGGACAGATAGATGGGGTGCCAGTTCAGGCCGATGAGCAGGCAGATCACGATGCCCACGCAGCCGGCAATGGTGGCCACTGCCAGGGAGGCCCCGCGGCGGTAGACAAAGAAGCCGAACAGGACGGCCATGACAATGAACAGCAGGGAGATCATGGCCACGGACGCGTTGGTGGCAGAGGCGGCGGTGTCCAGCACGCCGTCCACATAGGTGGCCTGGAAGGTGCTGGCCACGATGGAGGCGAAAGCGGCCACCACCAGCACCAGGGTCAGGTAGGAAAAAGATCAGGAACAGCTTCTTGGCACGGTCGCCGATGTTCAGGGCGACCACCTCGCCGATGGACTGGCCCTTGTGGCGGATGGAGGCGAAGAGCGCGCCGTAGTCATGGACACCGCCGAAAAGATACCGCCGATCAGCACCCACAGCACCACAGGCATCCAGCCGAAGATGGCCGCCTGGATGGGGCCGTTGATGGGGCCGGCGCCGGCGATAGACGAGAAATGGTGGCCCATCAGCACCGGAGCCTTGGCGGGGACATAGTCCATGCCGTCCTCCAGCTCATGGGCAGGGGTGGGCCGGGAGTCATCCACGCCCCCACTGTTTGGCGAGCCAGCCGCCGTAGAAGATGTAGCCTACGATCAAAATGGCGATGCCAACGATAACAACTAACATTGCATTCATTTAAGTTTCTCCTCTCCTTAACTTAAATTTCTGGATCTCGCGGGCCACAAGACCACTCAGGCTCTTCCCCAGATCTTTGCCGCTGCGGTTCGTGGCGATGTCGCCGGTGGACAGGTCCACCGCTGCTATACGAAACTCCATCCATCCATGGAGCGATAGCTTAAAGTCCCGGTGCTTCTTCAGCTTTTGAAGCTGGGCCAGAGCGTCCGGGTCGGCCTGATCACACAGGACCACGGCCGACAGATAGGTGCACATATGCTGGGAATGGGGGCGGATGCGTGGCATCCCGTCCTCCAGCGTGCGGGCCTGAAGCTCCACCAGGCTGGTGAAGTCCAGCCGGGGGAGGGAGTATAGGTAGAGGTATCGTGGGTCTCCGCCGCCCACAGCTCCGCCTTTTGATCAGTACGTACTGAGAGCCGCGGGAGTGATAGGCGCACAGTGCTTTCAGGGGGGAGCCGTCTTGGACGGGCTCTACGTCAAAATAGGCTGTGTATGCCTCCGAGAGGCGGGCGAGGAGGGTATCGCGCAGTTCAGACACAGGGGACCTCATTTCCATGGGGCGCCATAGGCAGAACAGAAGCGGAAACCGATTCCCGCTCCCGCCCAAATAAACCCCAAAATTATGAATAAAATGTTAAAATCATGATAGCAGATTTCCACATATTTTGCAAGGAAATTCTTCAAAAAGGGAGGAAAGAAATGAAGATCCTCCATCAAATTCTTTTGATTAAGATAGAATAAACAAAAAATAAAGAAGAAGGAGAAGAAATTGTGCAGAAAACCGCGGGATGGGAGAAAAAAAAAAAGGGACAGCGCTGTGCAGGATTACCGCCGTTTTTTATAGGGGAAATATGGAGGGCGTGGGGAGAGGGGAGACGTTCCGGGATTTGACAGCGGGTGCGGGATTGAGTACAATGGGAAATCATGCGCCAGGCCGCGCCGGCCCCCGGAGAGGGGGGCGCGGAGACGGACAGGGCGCTCTTCCCAAAAGTGAGTCCCGCGAGCGGAGGTTGTCTACATGAGTTGGGAAAGAATGACTGCTATGGGCCCGGCGGGGAGAACAGATGGAGCCGTTGGCGGCGGCTGCTGGTCCCGTCCCTGTTTTTTTGCTGGGGTCATCTACTATGAAGAACTGTTTTTGAAGCTGTTTTGTTTCCACGCCGTCACGCCGGTGGGGGCGCTGTTCACCCTGTTGTTCACCCTGCCCATCGCGATCCTGCTGGGACTGCTGTGCGGCGGGGTCGCCCCACGAAAGGGGCGGGTGCTGCTGCTGGCAATGACCCTGCTGCTCTCCGTGTGGATGGGAGCCCAGAGCATCTATTATCACCTGTTCAAGACCTTCCTCACAGCTTTCTCCCCTGACTAAGATGGGGATGGTGGCCGGTGCTTTCGGAGACATGGCGGTTGGGGAGATCCTGCTCAACTGGTTCCCCATCGCCATGATGGCGGTCCCTTCGACTGGCGGTGGTCCTCCGCCGGCGTCTGATCCCGGAGGAGGGCCCCATGTCCAGAAGGATGGGGGCACGGTGGGCCCTGCTGGCGGCGGTGGTCCAGCTGGCTGCCATGGGCATCGTGATGTGCTGCGGCGGGGGCTCCATGTCCCCTGCGCTTCATCTATCTCCAGGCGGCGGTGCCGGAACTGGAGGTGCAGAACTTTGGGATGCTGACCCAGAACCAGCTGGAGCTGCGCAGAGTGCTCTTCGGGATCACCCCGGAGGACCAGAGCCTCCGGAAGGGGCAGGCGCTCCACCTCTACCGGCCGGCCAGTGAGCCGGTAGAGGTGGAGTCCGCAAATATCCCTCCGCGGACTATCACATCTTGGACATCGATTTCGACCGGCTGATAGCGGAGGAGACAGACGAGGACCTGCTCCAGATGCACACCTATTTTTCCCAGCAGGTGCCCACAGCAAAAAATGAGTGGACGGGCTATTTTCAGGGAAAGAATTTGATCTGGATCGTGGCAGAGGGGTTCTGTACCCTGGCTATGGACCCGGGCGCACTCCTGTGCTCTATGAGATGGCCCACTCTGGCTTTGTGTTTGACCACTTCTACACCCCTCTGTGGGGGGTGTCCACCTCGGATGGGGAGTACACCACCACCACGGGGCTCATCCCAAAGTCCGGGGTGTGGAGCTACTCCCAGTCCGCAGGAAATTACATGCCCTTCGGTTTTGGAAACCAGTTCAGCCAGCTGGGCTACCGGACGATGGCCTTCCACGACTACCTCTATACCTACTATGACCGGGATAAGTCCTTCCCCAACATGGGCTATGAGTACTATGCCCTGGGGCACGGGTTAGAACTGGAAGAGATCTGGCCTCCCTCTGACCTGGAGATGATGGAAGAGATCGTTCCCATGTTCGTGGACGAGGAGCAGTTTATGGTCTACTGCCTGACGGTGAGCGGCCATCTGAACTACACCTATGAGGAGAACGCCATGTCCCGCAGGCACTGGGACGAGGTGGCTGGCCTGCCGTACAGCGAGGGGCCCAAGGCATATCTGGCCTGTCAGATGGAGCTGGAACTGGCCATGGAGAGCCTGCTCACCCAGCTGGAGGAGGCGGGCAGGCTGGATGACACCGTCATCGTCCTTTCAGGCGACCACTACCCCTACGGACTGACCGACGAGGAGTACAGTGAGCTGCTGGGCCGTCAAGTGGACCCCAACTTTGAGATATTCCAGAACACCCTGATTCTGTGGAACGCCCAGATGGAGGAACCGGTGCGGGTGGAGAAGCTTTGCTCCAGCCTGGATGTAATGCCCACCCTGGCTAACCTGTTCGGCCTGGAGTATGACTCGCGGCTGATGGCAGGCGGGATATCCTGTCTGACGAACCCGGGTTGGTGATCTTCTCGAATTACAGCTTCCTGACAGAGGAGGGGCATACAACTCAGTGCTGGATGAGTTCCGGTCCTGGGACGGCTCCCCGCCGGACGAGGCGTATGTGCAGAGCCAGATCGCCGAAGTGCAGAACCGGGTGGCCTATTCGGCCATGATCCTGGACCACGACTACTACCGGGTGGCCCTGAACGGGCCGCCCAGGGAGGAAGGCTCCTGTTCAGTGCCCATCGGGAGCCCCAGCCGGACTCCGGCTGGCTGGACTGAATCCAAAAATGCCCGGCCCACTCAATGCGTTGAGCGGGCCGGGCATTTTGTATGATGGGAACCGGACCATAGATGGGGGCCGGAGAGTCTTTGGTCTGTCTCCCGGGCAGGCTGTTGTCCGTGCGGAGACAGTGGGCGCACCGCCGTGCGCCGGAGGTGAGACGCAGCCCGGGGAGAACGGGCCGCATACTCAGGGGTTGGGAGGGGATGGAGCCCTCCGTGGATTCTGGAAGGGGAAAGCCGGATCGCTCACCACCCATAGAATACCATACCAGGAGGGAAAAACATCAAGAAATTTGAGACAAAGCGTGAACGAATTGTAAATTGCTATGGAAGAAAAAAGGACCCAGCCTTCCGGCTGGGTCCAATGGTTTTTTTGAAGGGAGCTGAGCTCAGGAGAGAATGCCCAAATCGGTCCACAGGTCGTTGTAGAGGGTGCGGGTGTCTACCGGGCGCACCAGATAGGCCTCGCAGCGGTCCAGAACCTCCTGGGGGGCAGCCATGATCTCATAGCGCTCCATGTCCAGGGGTTCGCCATAGGTCTCCTCGTAGTAGTCGGGATAGGAATCCAGGGCCTCCTGATTGGGGGAGGCGTACCAGATATAGTCCATATTTTTCAGGCTGGCATCGGTGGAAGCCATGAAGTTGATCCACTCATGAGCCTCATCCACATTCTCTGCGTTCTTAAGGATACACATGGCATCCACGAACCAGTTGGAGCCCTCCTCGGGGACCACGTAGACCAGGTCCTCATTGTTCTCCAGCATGCTCAGGTAGTCGCCGGCATAGTAGGTGGCCACGGCGGCCTCGCCGGCCTCCATCTTGTCGAAGATCTCGTCCATGACCCATGCCTGATACACACCGGCCTTCTTGGCCTCAGCAAGCAGATCGTAGGCGGCCCGCAGCTCCTCCTCGCTGTCGGTGTTGACGGAGTAGCCCAGATCCATCAGTGCGATGCCCAGGGCATCCCGGGAGTTGTTGATCATCAGGACCTGGTCGGCATACTGGGGTCAAACATGGCGTCCCAGCTGGTGATGGGCTGGTCCACCATGGTGCTGTTGTAGATGATGCCCAGGGTGCCCCAGGTGTAGGGGACCGTATAGAGATTCTCCGGGTCATAGGACAGGTTCTTGAACCGGTCGGCGATTTTGGAAAAGTTGGGGATCTTGCCGTAGTCCAGAGGCTGAAGCATGTCCTCCTCAATCAGCTGAGAGATCATATAGTCCGAGGGGACGATCACATCGTAGCTGGTGCCGCCCAGAGTGAGAGAGGAGTAGAGCTCCTCGTTGCTGGGAGAGGTCTGGTAGTTGACTTCGATCCCGGTCGCCTCCTCAAACTGCTGGATGAGGCTCTCATCAATATATTCACCCCAGCTGCACACGTTGACCACCCGCTTTTCGGTACCGGAGCCGGAGCAGCCAGCCAGCAGGCCGGCGGACAGGGACAGGGTAAGAATGAGGGAAAATGCTTTTTTCAATGGATCATTCCTCCAATATTCTATGGTTTTCTATTTTCACGGCTGAAGGCCGCAAAAATCAGCGGCGGAGCTTCCTGGCCGCCTTCTCCTGACTGGCCTCCCGCAGGTTGATGACGATCAGCAGGATGAGCACGGTGGCGAACAGCAGGGTGGAGATGGCGTTGACCTCCGGACTGATGCGTTTTTGGTCATGGCGTAGATGCGCATGGCCAGGTTGGCGGTGGTGGAGCCGGCGGTGAAGTAGCTGATGACAAAGTCGTCCACCGACATGGTGAAGGCGATGAGCAGGCCGTTGACGATGCCCGGCTTGATCTCAGGCACCACCACCTTCCAGAAAGCCTGCATCCAGGTGCAGCCCAGGTCCTGGGCCGCGTCCACCAGGTTCTTGTCCATCTGCCGCAGCTTGGGCATGATGGACAGGATCACATAGGGGATGTTGAAGGTGATGTGGGCGATGAGCATGGTGCCGAAGCCCAGATAGAGCTTGGTGGGCAGATCGGTGCCCAGACTGGCGTTGATCCACTCCGCAGCCTGTCCCCACAGGGAGAAGGCTGCCACAAAGAACAGACACATGCTCACACCGGTGACAATATCGGCGTTGACCATGGGTATATTGTTGATGGTCATCAGGGGACCGCGCCAGCGCCGCTTCATGTTGTAGAAGCCGATGGCGGCGAAGGTGCCCGCCACGGTAGCGATGACCGCCGCCAGGACGGAGACTGCCAAGGTGGTGTAGAAGGCGTCCAGGATCAGGTCATCCCGAAGCAGCTCCCGATACCAGTCCAGGGTAAAGCCGGCCCATACCGAGCGGCTGCTGGAGTCGTTGAAGGAAAAGACGATGAGTACCAGAATGGGGGGCGTAAAGGAACACAAAGACCAGCGCCATGGAGAGGCGGCGGAAGAGAGAGGCGGAACGGCTCATAGCATCACCGCCTGTTCCTCGCCCCCTCACCGAAGCGATTCATTACCGACATACAGATGACCACGATCACCATCATCACCAGCGCCACGGCGGAGCCCAGATAGGGGGGGTTATAGGCCGCAGCCCTTGAACTGCATCTCAATCAGGTTGCCCAGCAGAAGATGCTGATGCCGCCCCCCAGCAGATGGGAGATGGCGAAGGTGGACACCGCAGGGACGAACACCATGGTCCAGCTTGACGATGACCGAGTAGATGGGCAGGATCATGAAGGGCAGGTAATTGTACACCATGCCCAGCACCACCGCGCCCGAGGTGTTGATCATGTTGAAATACTGATCTCGTGCCAAAGAGGCCGGTCGAACAGGCCGATCGTCAAAAAAACGGTTGAGCAGGCCGGTGTTCTCCAGGATGGACATCCAGGCGTAGGTGCGCAGCAGGAAATTCATCCACATGGGAAGCATGATGAGCATCATGGCCACCCTCTGGAAGCCGGCTCCCTCCCGGGCCAGGAAACAGGAAATGGGGTAGCCCACCAACAGGCAGATCACGGTGGCGATGAGGGCCAGCTTGAAGGACCGGGTGAAGACCACCGCGTAGTCCCAGATGCGGGCGAAGTTGTCCAGGGTGAAGCCGCCTCCGGCGGAAGAAAAGGCATAGACCACCACCATCAGAATGGGGATGACCACAAAGATGGCCATCCAGACCACATAGGGGATGGAAAACAGGGAGAGCTTATTCCGCTTCATCTCCGGCCTCCTCCCCCCTCTGCCTCCTCGGGGTCATAGGCGGCGTCGCCGATCTCGTCATACTCCTCACTGTAAGAGGAGTAGTCGCCGAACATGCCGGAATACTGGCTCTTCTTCATCACATGGATGCCGTCAGGGTCAATCTTGATGCCGATGCGGCTGCCTACCGGCGACAGGTCAGTGGTCTGGATCAGCCATTTGAAGCCATAGAAGTCCACGATGATGTCATACTGCATCCCCTTGAAGGTGACGGAGGTGACGGTCCCCTTCAGCTGGCCCTGCTCCTCTGGCACGATGTCCACATCCTCGGGGCGGATGACCACGTCCACCGGCTCGTTGGGGGCAAAGCCCTTGTCCAGGCACTGGAAACGGCGGTTGAAGATCTCCACCACGCCATCGGTGCGCATAATGCCGTCGATGATGTTGGACTCGCCGATGAAGTCGGCCACAAAGGCATTCTGCGGCTCGTTGTAGATGTCCTCCGGGGTGCCGATCTGCTGGATCTGCCCCTTGTCCATCACTACCACCGTGTCCGACATGGACAGGGCCTCCTCCTGGTCGTGGGTGACATAGATGAAGGTGATGCCCATGGCTTGCTGGATGCGCTTAAGTTCGTTCTGCATGTCTTTGCGCAGCCGCATATCCAGCGCCCCCAGAGGCTCATCCAGCAGTAGCACCTTGGGACGGTTCACCAGGGCGCGGGCAATGGCCACCCGCTGCTGCTGTCCACCGGACAGGGAAGACACAGAGCGCTTCTCAAACCCCTTCAGGTTGACGACATCCAGCATCTCCATGACCCGCTCCTGGATCTCCTTCTCAGTGAGCTTGACTTTTTGACGACGGATGACCTTTCCCTTCTCGTCCCGCTCCTCCTTCGCCTTGGGGATGCGCAGGCCGAAGGCGATGTTTTCAAAGACATTCAGGTGGGGAAACAGAGCGTATCTCTGAAATACTGTATTGATGGCCCGTTTGTGCCCGGGACAGCATTGATCCTCACACCGTCAAAAATATGTCGCCAGCGGTGGGCGTCTGGAAACCACCGATAATGCGCAGAGTGGTGGTCTTGCCGCATCCACTGGGACCGAGCAGTGTGAGGAACTCCTTGTCATGGATATTCAGCGTAATGTTATCGAGCACGACCTCGTCGTCAAACGCCATGGTGCAGTCCACCAGGCGGATCAACTCCTTGGACATGTATCCTCCCCCATTTCCTTTCAACTTACAGCTTGTCAGCTCCCTCGGTCTCATTCCCGCCGCTGTCCGCAGCAGAGGGACAGCTGGAGGTCCCGGCGGGGATTCACAGATAGCGAGATACACTATATCCGCTTACCGATAAAATGTCAATGGATTTTGTCGAAAATCTCGGTGAAATCCCCCGCCGGAAAACCGGGAAAGCCCGGCCGGAGCAAGGAAAACTGGGGGTGCGCCGGAGTGAGGGGAGATCCCGGCGGACCGGCGGGGATCACAGGGAAAAGCCGGGAAAATATTCCGTCACGAAGTCCACCTGTTCCACCTGGAACTGCTGTCCGTCCAGAGGAGCCAGCGCCCCGGCGTCGGTAGTGAAGCAGAACTCCAGCCGGTAGGAGTACAGGGCCTGATAGCTGCGGCCGTAGCGCTTGTTCTGCCGCTCGCTGCCATATTTGCCGTCTCCCAGCAGGGGGTGCCCGGCGGCGGCGAACTGGGCCCGGATCTGGTGGGTGCGCCCGGTGATGAGCTGGCAGCGCACCAGGGAGAGCCCGTTCCGGACGGCCAGGGTCTCGTACAGTGTGACGGCCGTCTTGGCCCCTGGCCTGGGACGGCTGCTCACGGTGACCTGTTTTTTTGCCTCATCTTTCAGAATGTAGCCCTCCAGCCGGCCGGCGGGGCGCGGGAGAGTTCCGTGGACTATGCAGAGGTAGTATTTTTTCAGCTCACGGTCCCGATCTTCTGGTTCATCACCCGGAGTCCCTCCGCCGTTTTGGCGGCGATGACGATGCCCCCGGTGTTCCGGTCAATACGGTTGCACAGGGCGGGGGCAAAGGCCCCCTCCTGGTAGGGGGACCACTCCTTTTTTCTGGTAGAGGTAGGCCTGGATGTGGGTGATGAGTGTGTTGACCCGCTCCGTCTCGTCGGGGTGGACCACCAGGCCGGGGCGCTTGTCCACTAGAAGGATGTGCTCATCCTCATAAAGGATCGTGAGTTTGGGCTGGTAGAGGGAGAGAAAGGCGTTTTCCGGTGTGGGGGTCTGGAAAAACTCGTCGTTGATATAAAGCTGGAGCAAGTCCCCTGGACCAGACGCACGTCCCGCTTTTGCCCCCCTGCCGTTGAGCTTGACCCGCTTGAGACGGATGTACTTCTGGGCCAGCGGGGCGGGGAGGGGGAGGGTCTTGGCCAGCCAGCGGTCCAGGCGCTGTCCAGCGTCGTTCGTTCCAACGATAAATTCCTTCATGGGGCAAGTCGGTCCCTTCCACAGTATTGAGCGTGTGATATCCTGCCACCATTCCACCATATTCTTGTTTTTTGTCAATCCCGATTTCGCCCGGCGGGCCGGCGGGGCGCCGCAAAAAAATTTTTTCCTCAAATGCAAAAAAGTATTTGACATTATTCCCCGATTTGTTTATAATACTCGCTGTACCATTCTGCGAGTATGGGGTCCATACCCCGGAGGGAGGTTCCATATGCGGCTGGATCTGAAGGACATCATCCACGTTCCGGGCGCGTCCAAGGACTTCCAATTTCAGCTGGACCTGTCCCAGCTGGAATTTTATGGCTCCCATCCCATCAGCCGGCCGGTAGAGGCCGCGGACCGTGACCAACCACGCCGGGGCCTTGGAGCTGACGGGTACGGCCCGCTCCCTTCTGGACCTGGCCTGCGACCGCTGCGGGAAGGAATTTTCCCGGGAAAAGGCGGTGCCTTTGGACTGCCTCCCTGGCCGATGAGCTGGAGGACGAGGAGAACGACGAGATCGTGCTCCTGGAGGGCAGCGAGGTGGATCTGGACGAGCTGGTGACCACGGCTTTTGTCCTCGCGATGGATACAACGAACCTTTGCTCAGAAGACTGCAAAGGGCTGTGCGCCAAGTGCGGGGCAGACCTGAACCTGGGTCCGTGCGGGTGCAGACCTGAAGTGGATCCACGATTGGCGGCGCTTGCGCAGCTGTTGGATGATGAAAACTGAGTAGTCCGAGAAGTGCCTGCGGGAGGAACGCAGGGCACGTAAACCGAAGGAGGTGTCACCAATGGCGGTTCCTAAGAGAAAAGTGTCCAAGGCCCGGCGCGATAAGCGGCGCAGCTCCCACTGGAAGCTGGAGACTCCCGGTATCGTGACCTGCCCCAAGTGCGGTGCCTATCGGCTGCCTCACCGGATGTGCAAGTCCTGCCTGACCTATAATGGCCGCGAGTTCGGCCAGGTCGAAGCCAGTAATAAAAAAAGACGCTGTGTGCAAACACAGCGTCTTTTTTGTCCTGCTGGCTCCAACAAAATTTCCCCTGGATTTTGCATCGGGGAGCAGGCAGGAAAGTTTGGAAGGAGTGGTACGCCTGGAAGAGAAGAAACAGATCCCGTGGAGACGCTGGACCAGACAAGCGTCAAAAGAGATGAGATCCTGCTGGGAGGCAGTTTTCTATGGGGAAAAACTGGGAGGATCCAGACTCTGGGGACAACAAAAGGGTGCTGAGCAATGAAAAATTTCTGAAATCCCGGGGAAATGCGGTACAATGGTCTTATATGACAAACAAAGGAGGTTCCCCAATGTCCGATTGTCTGTTCTGTAAGATCGTCGCGGGAGAGATCCCGTCCAACAAGGTCTATGAGGACGAGGAGTGCTTTGCCTTCCATGACATCGATCCCCAGGCGCCCACCCACTTTTTGGTTATCCCCAAGGCCCACATCGCCTCCGCTGCCGAGGTGACGGCGGAAAACAGCGGGGCGGTGGCCCACATCTTTGAGGTCATTGCCAAGGTGGCCAGGGAGCTGGGACTGGACAGCTACCGCATCGTCTCCAACATCGGGGAGCAGGCGGGGCAGAGTGTAAAGCATCTCCATTTCCATGTACTGTCCGGCCGGGATATGACCTGGCCTCCGGGCTGAGAGGCCCCGAGACGGATCTTTTGTAAAAAGGGCCTGGGCGGCTGTGCACAGCCGCCCAGGCCCTTTTTACAATATCCTACAGAGAACAGTTGCAAAAGGGCCGTTTCCTTTATGATAGAAGGAAAGAGGCCGCAGGCCGAGATGCGGAGAACGGCTGGGGAGATTTCTCAGACTGGGTATCGATACGAAACTGCAAGGAGACCAATATGAATATCATCAAGATCATGACTCCCAAGGCTCTGACCGTGTTTTTACATACAGGGGACACGGTGCGTCAGGGGACTGGAGCTGCTGCGGCAGCATGGATACACCGCCATCCCGGTGCTGAATGACCAGGGAGAATACCTGGGCAGCATCACAGAGGGGGACTTCCTGCGTCATATTTTGGCCGTGGGTACCACCGACAGGAAGGCTCACGAGAAGTACCGCATCGGGGGCCTTCTCCGCCCGGACTTCTGCCCGCCGCTGGGTATCCGGGCCACTCCGGATCAGGTGGCCCAGGCGCTTCTGCGGCAGAACTTCATCCCCATCGTGGACGACCGGAACTGCTTCTGCGGGATCGTCACCCGGCGCTCCTTCATGGCCTTCCTGGTGGAGCGGATCTGGAGAAAGAGAAACCTCTGTACCGTGTGGTACAGGGTTTTTTGTCACCTTATTCCAATCACACAGCGCGGGTGACCTTACCGGAACGGCATCTGGTGCAGACGTACACGTGGGTAGGGAGTGCCCTTCACGATCGCCTTCACGCGCTTCACATTGGGCTTCCAGACACGGTTGGAACGGCGGTGGGAGTGGGAGACCTGGATGCCAAAGGTGACGCCCTTGTCGCAGAATTCGCATTTAGCCATGTTGCTTACCTCCTCGCTATGAGAGTACGCTTATAGAAGCATCGACTGATATAATACCAGATGTTGCGTGAAAATGCAAGAGTTTTTTTCAAAAACTCCGCTTATTCTCAGGAGTGGAAGGGCAGGGGGCGGCCTGTGGCCGGCCGCCCCTGGAAATTTTACGGGCACGCTCTGGCAGTTTTGACGAAAAAAGAGAGGGCAGCATCTCCTGCCTGTGTAAAATAGGACAAGAAAAAACAGCTGTTCTCTTTGCGTGCCGGGTGGAAATGAGCTATACTAATCCAGAACCAGAATATAGGAGAGGGGTGCACCCTGTGACAGAGACCCAAAAACAGCGTCCGTCTGGGCGAGATCATCAAGGAATTCCACCTGGAGCTCCTCCACGAGGGAGAGGACTACCAGAATATCCCGCTGCGGACCCTGGACGTAAACCGCCCCGGACTTCCGCTGTCCGGCTTTTTGAGCATTTTGACACCAAGCGCCTGCTGGTGATGGGACTGACCGAGACTACCTATGTCAGCGGCATGAGTGAAGAGCGGCGCCGGGAGAGCTTTGACCGACTGCTCTCCTACCCGGTGCCTGCCCTGATCTATACCCGGGGCATCGACCCGTTCCCAGAGTGTATGGAGATGGCCCAGAAAACGGGCCCACCGTGCTGCGCACCCAGGAGCAGACCTCGGCTTTTATGAGCTCTCTCATCGGCAGTCTCTACAACCATCTGGCTCCCCGGATCACCCGGTCAGGCGTGATGATGGAGATCTACGGCGAGGGGGTGCTCTTCCAGGAGAGTCCGGCGTGGGCAAGAGCGAGGTGGCCATCGAGCTGATCAAGCGCGGCCACCGCATGATCGCGGACGACGCGGTGGAGATCAAGGAGACCAACCATGGCACCCTGGTGGCTTCCGCCCCGGAGCTGATCCGGCACTACATGGAGCTGCGGGGCATCGGAGTCATCGACGTGCGCCGGCTATTCGGTATGAGAGCTATCAAGGACTCGCAGCAGATCGACCTGGTCATCGACCTGGAGCCCTGGGATGACCACGCGGTCTATGACCGGCTGGGCCTGGAGAACACCACACCGAGATCCTGGGGGTGCAGCTGCCCTCCATCACCATCCCGGTGCGGCCGGGCCGGAACCTGGCCAGCATCGTGGAGGTGGCCGCCATCAACAACCGCAACCGGAAGATGGGCCACAACGCGGCCCTGGAGCTGACCAGAAGAATGGATCAACATTTTGCCCGGAAGATGGGTGTGGGAGATGAATGAGATGTATATCGGGCTTGACATCGGCGGCACCAACATGGTGGCCGGACTGACCAATGGAGCGGGAAAGATCATCAACAAGGTGAGCCGTCCGGTGAACAAGGCGTGGGACCCGGCAGAGCTGTGCCGCCAGTCCGCCCAGCTGGCCCAGCAGGCGGCGGAGGTGGGGGCTTCGCCGCAGATCAGATCAAGGCAGTGGGCCTGGGCCTGCCCGGTCTGGTGGACAACAAGACGGGCTATGTGATCCAGACTCCCAACATGCCCTTTGGACAACACCCCGTCCGGGAGATGTTCCAGGCGGAGTGGGACGCCCGTCTATCTGGGCAACGACGCTGACTGCGCGGCCATTGGGGAGTTCTGGGCCGGTTCGGCCCGGGGCTGTGACCCTGCGGTGGTGGTCACCCTGGGGACCGGGATCGGAGGCGGCCTGGTGGTGGGCGGCAAGCTGTACACCGGCTTCGCCCAGTCCGGGCTGGAGGTGGGCCACATGATCATCCGGCCCAACGGCGTGCTGTGCGGCTGCGGGAACCGGGGATGCTGGGAGCAGTACGGCTCCGCTACTGCCCTGATCCGTATTGCCCAGGAGGCCATGGAGCGGGACCCGGGCAGCGTGATGTGGGAGCTGTGCCAGGGGGACCGCTTCCGCGTGGACGGACGTATCCCCTTCCAGGCTGCCCGGCTGGGGACCTGTCGGCAAAGAAGGTGCTTCACCGCTATCTTGAGGGGCTGTCCATCGGCCTGATCAACCTGGTGAACATCCTCCAGCCGGAGATCATCTGCCTGGGCGGCGGCATCAGCAACGCAGAGGACGACCTGCTGCTGGACCCCCTGCGGGGGGCTGGTGCTGGCGGGCTGCTTCGACAAGTCCAAGCCGCCGCGCCTGGAGAGAGCCTCCCTGGGCAACGACGCCGGAGTGGTAGGGGCTGCCATGCTGTACAAGATGCTGTAAGGGCCTGGCCCCGGCCGGGAGAGAGCAGCGGTGGAACAAGAACAGGGCGGCCTCCGCAGATGCGGAGGCCGCCTCGGCTTGTGGAAAAAGCTCTCCTGTGAGGAATTCCGCCACCCGCAGGCGACGGAATAAAAGTTTGATTTCGTCATTTCCAAGGGCGTGTACCTCGGGAATGACAGTCTCTCCGCCCATTGCCTGGCTGGCAGGCTCCTGAGAACGTCCAGGTTCAGAGGACAAAATCCTCGTCCTTCAGCCTGGAGAAATCCGCCTTAGCCGGGCGGGGGAGGGACCCGTTTCAATGGGTCGTACTTGAAGGATCGGCATCTGGAACCGGCAGACATGACCCCCTTCCGGTCGCAGATCACCTGATCCTCGCTCAGGGCGCGCCCACGGGCGCAGTAGGTGCAGCGGGGTTCGATCTTTTTTTGAAACAGGCCCATGAAGGTCCCTCCCAATGCGTTGTTGGGACCATTATACTCTCTTTGGCCTGGGTTTTCCACTGCTTTTTTCACCATATAGACGGCCAGTGCCACAAAGAGCAGCCAGACGCCCCAGGCGGCCGCGGTGGAGATGGTTAGGGCACGCTGAAAGTCCAGGCTGGCGATGCCCTCCACCTGTTCCGCCAGGTAGGAGACCGGCGCCTCCAGGGGGAAGCGGCGGACCAGCAGGGCAGTGAAAAGGGCGGAGAGGCCGCCATGGAGCAGCTTGCCGGTGAGGGGTAGGTCCGCAGGGACAGGCCGCTGTCTCCCAGAAAGGCCAGCACCTGGCAGTGGACAGAGAGGCCGGCCCACCCCAGCATGAAGGCGGCCATGGACAGCCGGCCGGTCACTGTGCCCGCTCCGGTGAGGGAGGAGACCCCGGAGGAGAGCTCCAACAGGCCGGTGATGAGCCGCTGAGCCCATGCCTGATCCAGCCCCAGGGGGAGAGCAGAGCGGCCGTCCCGCCGGCCAGAGCGCCCATGACGCCGGAGAGAAAGAGCATCCGGATGACAACCGTGAAAAACAGCACGAAGGCACAGATGTTCAGGGTGGAGGACAGGGCCCCGGTGATGGAGTGGGTGAAGGCCACGGGGAAGCTGGCTGGAACTGGGGGCCGCATGTCGTCCCGGCCGGGGCCCCTCGCCGGGCCGGTAGAAGCGGGAAGAGCAGGCCTACGCACAGGGAAGCGGCGATATGTGCCAGATAGAGGAGCAGCCCCGCACGGCTGCTGGCGAAGATCCCGGTGCCCACCACCCCCAGGATAAAGGCGGGACCTGAATTGTTGCAGAAGGCCAGCAGCCGTTCTGCCTCTGTTTTGGAGCACTGGCCGTTCTCGTATAGGGCGATGGCAGTGGGGCCCCCACCGGGTAGCCCCCCACAAAGCCCAGGGCGAGGGGCAGAGGAGCAGGCGCCCCCCACCCGGAACAGGGGGGCCATGACCCCCTCCAGCAGACGGCCCAGGTAGCGGCTCATCCCCAGCTCTACCACCAGGGAGGAGAGGACAAAGAAGGGAAAAAGGGAGGGGATGATCACATTGCCGCACAGGGCCAGCCCGTCCCGGGCGGCGGCCATGCTCTCCTGGGGCCAGCGCATCAGGGCCAGAACAGCGCACAGCAGAGCCAGACCCAGCATCAGGTCCCGGTATTTTCTTCTGGAGAACAGACGGCCCATGGGGCTCACCTCCCGGCGCAGAGCGGGCCGCACGGAACGTGCGCGGTCCCTTATGGATCTATATGCGCGGGCAGAAAAAGATGCCCTTTTTCTGAAACAGGAGAGAAAACTGCCCCGGCGCGGTCTCAGGACCGCGCCGGGGCAGTTCAGTTGGAAGAAGGGGCTTCAGCCCTTAGTGATGGTCACAGCGTCGTTGTTGGCAAAGGCGGAGGGGCTGTAATAGCGGGTGCCGTCCTCGGCCAGGCGGTAGTGCTCCAGGAAGTCCCAGGCCAGCCGGAACTCCTCGGGGTAGCAGTTGTGCTCCCGGGCCAGGGTGCGGGTGAACTGGACCAGGGGGATGCTGTTGCTGTCCGCCCAGGTGTAGGTGTAGTAGCGGCCGCTCTCGTCATAGCTGGAGCAGGCGGCCAGGAAGCTGGCGTGGTCGTTGGGGGTAAAGGTCACATCCAGGCCGTTCATCTTCTGCGCGCCGGTGACCCAGTCATGGATGGAATTGTTATCACCGGAGAGCCAGGGAGCGGCCACCAAGCTGTCGATGTCGGCCTGACCGGCCAGCAGATAGCTGGGCATCATGCTGTCAGCGGTAAACTGGGTGTTGTTGAAGGAGGTGGAGGCCACAGCGGCGAAGTAGTAGGCCTCGCTGTTGTGGGTCAGGGTCTGGACCGTCCGGCTGCCCAAGGAATGGCCGGTGCCGTACACCCGGGTGAGGTCCATCTGACACCAGCCTGCTTGCTGACCACCTGGTCCAGCAGCAGCAGGGCGGAGCGGGTCATGTTGACGTTGTCCTCTTCATCGCCATAAATCAGGCTGGCGGCGCTGGAGTTGCAATACTCGCCCATGATGAGCAGGATGCAGCCCTCATCGTTGGCCACGGCCCAGTAGCCGGAGCAGTCCATAAAGGTAGAGGCGGCCTGAGTCATACCGGGGAAGACCACTAGGACAGGAGCGCCCTCAGCACTGTTGTTTTTCACAGAGTCGGGGATGTAAATCAGAGACTCGCGGGGGTCCAGGACGCCGTTGCTGTCATAGTCGTTGAAAGCGGAGATGCAGGAGTACACTGTACCGCCCACCAAGCTACCGGGGACGGAGACCCGGGTGGACTCCAGGGCCCGCAGCTCCACAGTGGCATCGTTGCCGTCATAGCCATCGAAGGTATAGGTGGCGATGGCCTTGCCGCTCTCCGCAGCAGTCCGGGCAGCCTTGGTGGCCTGATAGTAGTCCAGACGGTAGGCCAGGTTGTTGCTGTAAGCAAATTGATAGGTGTAGCGGGTGTAGGCGGCCAGGAAGTCCCGGATCTGGGCGGCGTTCAGGTCAGCGCCGTCCTCCACCCGGACCTGAGAGATGCCGTAGCGGGTATTGGGGTCCCATGTCTTGGCGTTCTGGTTGGCATAGCGGGTAGTCCAGGAGCTGGAGGAGATGCTTTGACGATACAGCCCATCCACTGTGGGGACAGCATAGGCGTCATTGACGTTCTTCCAGTAGCTGACGCTGGCATCCCCCTGGGGGATAGCCGGCGAAGAGGGTGGGCACAGGGACATCCGCATTGGTCATGAACTTCGCGGAGGCGATGGCACCGTCGTTCTTCATGTCAGTCAGGGTGGCAGTGAAGTCCTCATCGCTATAGCCGGGGTGATAGGTGCTCACGTTATAGCCGTTATAGGTGCGGGGCAGCGGCCTGGTCCAGATAGCCGGAGCCCACGCTCTTGCCGCCGATGAAGGCCTGGCTGATGACGTACAGGGGGTTCTCGGCGGTCCAGGACTCCAGCACCGCGCAGCCCTCGCCGTAGCCTACATAGTAGTTGCAGGAGTGGCCGGTGAAGAAGGAACAGGTGGTGCCGTCGCTGAGGGTCACCTTGCCGGTCTGGACCACGCCGCCGGGGGCGGTCTCGCGGGTGCCGCCGGCGTCGTTGCCGATCACCTCGCCCAGGCAGGCCTCCAGATAGGCGGCCTCGCTGTCAGGGGTGCCCCAGCCGCCCTGGCCGGGCTCCAGGACAAAGAGGAGCTCGCCATAGGTGTCGGCCTGCTCCAGCCAGCCCTGCTCCTGAAGGAAGGCGTAGGGGTCCGCAATGCCGTCGGGCAGGGCTATGACGGTGATGTAGGCGCGGAGGGCGGCGTGCTGGCCCACATAGAGCTTGAAGGAGCGGCCGGCGGCCTCGCCGTCCTGGAAGGTGTAGGTGTAATAGCCGATGACGGGGTGCTCATTGACTTCAGTGCGGTCGATGGGCAGGGAGCGGGTCTCGCCGCTCCTGCTGGTGTGGGAGAGCAGATACCGGTTGAGATCGGTGGGCGCGGCGGAGGCCGCGGAGGCGCCCACAGACAGGCCCAGGACCAGGGCCATTGCCAGAAGCAGGGACAAAGCTCGTTTGCGCATGATGATTTCCTCCTCATTCCCTCGTTTGTTGGTGTGTGCTGGGCGCGGGGCATCGCTGTCGGCGGGGTCTAAAGACAGCAATTAGACAAAATTTAAAATTTTTCCTGCGCTTTTGTCTTTATTATAGCTGTTTTGACTGCCGCTTTCCAGTGAGAAATTTTGATAAATGGATGGGAAAAATGCATGGGATGGGATGAGAAAGGGGAAGGAGGTCAGCGGGGCCGGGAAGAGGACCGGATGGAAAGGGCGGAGCATACCCGGCCCAGGGTGAAGCGGTACATGCCATATAAGAACAGAGAGAGGACGAGGACCACCAGGGCGCAGTTGGCCAGGCCGGCCAGCTCGCCGGGAGTGAAGCTGCCGCTGTTGAAGTACAGGATCATGGCGAAGAAGGCGTAGATCAGCAGGGTGCCCGTGCACAGGGGGACGAAGAACACCCGGGAGATCTGCCCCTTTACCGTGCGGCGGAGGAAGGCGCTGGAGGCCCCCAGATGCCGCAGGTCGTCATAGACCCGGGCGTTGGTCATGGCGATGGTCATGCAGCGGGTAAAGAGGATGACCACCATAGCGGCAAAGCAGACGATGGAGACAAAGACGAACAGCATCAGAAAAACCGCCATGGTAGTGGTGAAGTCCGCCTGGTCCAGCACCCGGAAGCGGGGCATGTATTTCCAGGAATTCCGGAAGTTGCTGGAATCCCGCTGGTCATATTCAATGGGAGAAAATCCATTGGGTTCCAGATGGGCCGGGTCCAGGAAGTAGTAGCCCTTCTCTGCCAGATAACGGTCCCGGACCACCGGGTCCCAACCGTCGAAGAGGGCCACCTCGGGGCCGGAGCGGTCCACGATCTCGTCGAACAGGGCCCTTGCAAAGAAGTAGGTGTCCTCCTCGTCCTCCACGTCAAAGACGGCCACCACCTCCCGCCATTCATCGGGCAGGCCCTGGGTGATGCAGGCATAATCCCCGTCGTCCAGCACCCGGTATCCCAGAAGGGAGGTGCTGCGCAGGGGCTCGGCCGGCGTGACGGCCAGCTGTTCCCCGGTGAGGTGGTTGGTGACCAGGGAGATGCTGTTCCCGGCGCCGCTGCTATCCCCGTTGCGGTCATAGACTGTGGCCGCTGTACCGGGTTCCAGATCCAGGTCATCCCCGGTAAGGATGTTCCAGGCGCTCTCCGACAGGAACACATCAGAGGCAGTTTCCTCACAGTAGACCACATCGTAGGTGGCGCCCAGGGGCCCTCCGATACAACATCATCGGCGTAGCCGTCGTAGGCGAGCACCGCACCGGACTGCTGGGCGTAGCGGGTGACAGTCACTCCCATCTCCTCTGCCAGATGGAGCACCTCCTCCCGGCCGGGCATGTCCTGGTCAGCCCGGTAGTGGAACAGGTAATCGAATTCCCGGTCCTCCGTTGTGGACGAGTGCCGCTGCTCAGCATAGGGATATAGAAAGCGGCAAAGTAGGCCCCGGCGGCCAGCACCGTCACCACCACCATATTCCGCACGGTCTGGCGTCCCTGGAACTTCATCATGCTGGAGGTGATCAGGTCCCTGTAGCGGCTGCTGCCCCGCCGCCAGCCGTTGACTACCGTGTGGAGGAGGATCATGTAGAGGCCGGCCAGGGCGGGCAGATAGAACAGGGCCGTCAGGGCATCGGGGGGCGTACCAGTGAAGGACCAAAATAAAAATTTGGGGGCCATATAGCCCAGAAAGCCGCCCGCCGCCAGCAGGATGATGCCCAGAGGACCGTACCACCGGGGGACCGCACGGATGGGCTCAGACTTCCGGGACTCGTTGACCACGTCCAGGATGTTGGTCCGCCGCAAAAAGCGGCCCAGCATAACAAACAGCATGACAACCACAAAGAGGGAGAAGGCCAGGGCCAGCAGATAGGCATGGGGGTCAAAGGCCAGGGCCATCTCCTCTGAGTCCACCAGCAGGAGCCGGAACCCCTGCCAGATGAACCAGGCCAGCGGGGTGCCCAGCAGGGCGCCCAGGGCACAGGCGGACAGGGACATCAGAGCCAGCTCCCCCGCCAGCACCCGGCGCAGCTGGTCCTTGAGGCACCCAGGGCCAGCAGGATGCCCACATCCCGGACTTGTGGCGGAAGAACAGGCCGGAGGCGTAGGTGGTGAATACGCCGCAGCCCAGGACAGCCAGCACGAAGATCATGGTCATCTGCTTGCGGCTGTCGCCCCCCTCGGGAAAGACGGAGAGCACCGTGGGGGAACCCATCATGGAGGCGTAGGCGGTGATGAGGAGCACGGAGACGAAAACAGCACAGGGTGAGCAGGGCATACTGCCCCAGGCTCTTCCGCCGCAGGGCGGCGGTCACTTGGGAGAAACGTGTCATTGGGCGCTCGCCTCCCCCATCTCCCGCACCGCGTCCAGCAGCTCGTCCTGGAAGGTGCGTCGGTCCTTCTCGCCGCGGGCCAGGGGTGCGCCACCCCCCGTCCCGCAGGATGATCACCCGGTCGCAGAAGGAGGCGGCAAAGGAGTCGTGGGTCACCATGAAGATGGTGGCCTCCAGGTCCGCCTTGGCCTGGAGAAAGGCGTCGATCACCGCCCGGGAGGAGCGGGAATCCAGATTTCCGGTGGGCTCGTCGGCCAGCAGGAGCATGGGGTGGTTGATGAGGGCGCGGGCCACGGCGGTGCGCTGCTTCTCCCGCCGGAGATCTCTGCCGGATACTTGTTCCGGATGGCACCGATGCCGAAGATGCCGCACAGGCGGTCGGCGGCCTGCTCCATGTCGCCTCCGGTCTCCCCGGCGATGATGCGGGGGCAGGAGGATGTTGTCCCCGGACCGTGAGGCCGTCCAGCAGCAGGAAGTCCTGGAACACGAAGCCCAGTTTCTTGTTGCGCACTGCGGCCAGGGTGTCCTCGTCCAGCCGGGCCAGCTCCTGGCTGCCCAGGCGGATGCTGCCCGAGTCGGCGGGGATGTAGCAGGAGATGCAGTTGAGCAGGGTGGTCTTACCCAGAGCCGGAGGGGCCCATTACGGCCACAAATTCCCCCTTTGCCACCTCCAGGGACACGCCCTTGAGCACCTCATAGGTGGTCTTGCCCCACCTGATAGCTTTTGTGCAGATCTTGTACAGAGAGCATAGTGATCCTTCCTTTTCTGCTCCTAGCATAGCAGGGGAGGTGGATGGGAAGCAACCGCCCCTGTCACAGACGGCGGGCCGGGTGAAACTTTTGGGGATGGGATGTCATATTTGACCGCTCTGCTGTCAAACTTGGTTTGGAAGGGAAGCAGAAATGTGGTATCATACTCTCTGTACACTGAGAGGGAGAAAAATTCCGGGAAAACAGGGGCCGCCCCGGCGGGGGAGGCGCGGCACAAGGCCATGGGAGGTGGACGGTTTGCTTCAGATCGGGATCTGCGACGACGCACGGGAATCCCGCTTCCAGCTGCGGGTGCTGCTGGAGCGGGCGCTGGAGGGGCGGTCCGCGCCGGCGCGGCTGCTGGAGTTCTCCTCCGGAGATGCGCTGCTGGGCTGGATGGACCGGCATGCGGGGGAGCTGGATCTGGTGTTCCTGGACATCGAGATGGAGGGGACCAACGGCATGGATACGGCCAGGGCCCTGCGGGAGGCAGACCAGAGCCTCCAGCTGGTATTTGTCACAGGGTACAGTGACTATGTGTTTGACGGCTATGAGGTGGGAGCCCTGGGATACCTGCTCAAGCCCGCCGGGGCGGAGGAACTGGAGAAGGTCCTCACCCGAGCGCTGACCGCCCTTCAGCGGCAGGAGGAGGGAGCTCTTCTTCTGCCGCAGCGGGGAGGTGTTCTACCGCATCCGGCGGGACGCCATCCTGTACTTCCGCTCAGACCGGAGGCAGGTGACCTGCGTCACCCCAGGCGTGCCTATATTTTTTACGGGAAGCTGGACCAGGTGGCTGCCCAGCTGGGGCGGAGTTCGTCCGCATCCACCAGCGGTATCTGGTCCGGGCGGGGGCGGTGGACCGGGTGACAGGGAGCGAGGTGTGGGTAGGGAGGAGATCCTGCCCATCAGCCGCCCTGCCAGCGGGAGGCGCTGCTTGCCTTGACACGGGCGGCGCTGGAGTAGGGAGGGAATGGGAATGATCGTTCTGCCTGTATGGAAGGAGCTGCTGCAATGGGGGCCGCTCTTGCTGGGAGGCGCAGCCATGGGCTCGACAGTGGAGCGGGTGCTGGGGCCGTGCCGGAGCTGGCCGCGCCGGGGGCGCTGTATCTGCTGCTTGGGTTCACCCTGGGGCTGCCCGCCTGGGTGGGGGACCACAACCCCATCCTTCTGTTCCTCCCCTTCCTGACGGTATTCCTCCTGTGCGGCGGGGACGCCCTCAGGCCCGGCTGGTGGCTGGAGGCATCTTTATACGCTGCTGGTCCCCATTGGGATGATGGCGGATACAGTGCTCAAACAGGCGATCAACAGTGTGTCGCACAACGGGGAGAGGGTGGGGAGCAATCTGGTGAAGCTGGTATGCTGGGCGGTGCTGGTGCCGGTGATCTGGAAGCTGGTGCGGAGACCTGTGCGCCTGTCCTCCCGCCTGTGGAAGCTGCTGGGCGGGCTGACGCTAGCCCTGATGGCCACCCTGTCCTTCTCCTATGGGGGACGGGAATGGTGGGAGACGAGCTGGTAGATCACTTCGTGGAGGGGATCGCCTATACCATCCTGCCCTTTGCCTCCCTGTCCGCCCTGCAGCCCTGCTGGCAGCCCTGGCCGTGCTCTCCCGGCACGAGGAGTTGAGGAGGAGAACCGGCTGGCCGGACTGCGGGAGGTGTACTACCAGGGGCTCCGGCAGGAGCAGGCCCAGGTGCGCGCCCTGCGCCATGACATGCGCAACCACCTGTCCGCCCTGCTGGGTCTGCTGGAGCGGGGCAGCTGGGAGGAGGCGGAGCGGTATCTGCGGCAGCTGGGCGGTTCCCCAGCCCTCACCGGACACAGGCGCTTCTGCGGTAATGAGACCGTGGATGTGGTCCTTGCCTCCAAGGCCGCCGCCCTGGAGGAGGCGGGGCTGACGGGGGAATTTCAGGTCAGCCTGCCTGAGCAGATGGATATCCCGGCGCCGGAGCTG
>VOFI01001200.1_pt1 | contig 43326 bp, 46 predicted proteins | sample 5384131 | NCBI WGS metagenome assembly VOFI01 (sample SAMN12384728, study PRJNA508395) | human gut metagenome | isolation source: healthy gut H | host: Homo sapiens | reverse complement strand
GATCTGAAAGATTGGCTGACTAGCGATGAGGTGTTGAAACTTATTAAGGCTCAGGGATATCAGACCAAGGCTGACGTTCAGAAACTGATCGAAGAGGCTACCAAGAATCAGCTGACTGCCGACGATGTCAAGAAGATTTTCGAGACGATGATCGCTTCGGACGAGACCATGGGTAAACTGCAGGCCGAAATGCAGAAGATCATCCAGCAGGCTCTGGTCGACGGCAAGTACGTTACCGAGCAGCAGATGAAGGATTTCGTCGAGGGTAAAGGTTACATCACCGGTGCCGATCAGCTGTCGGCGACTCAGATCAACCAGATCCTTACCGCTGTCGCCAATTCCGTATCTTCGGAGACGGCTACGGTCACCGATGCCATCAAGAAGGTCCTCGGCGACAACTTCGCTTCGTACATGGCTGAGTACATGAATGACGAGACGGTCAAAGCCGAAATGGGCAAGACCATCACCGATACGATCCTCAAGGAGCTGACCGATGCCAACGTAACTCTGAAAGAGGCTATCGAGGCGATGATCGAGGAGGGTGTAAACAGCAAACTGTTCAACCCCGACGGCAGCGCAATCTACCTGAAAGAAGCCGATCTGAAGGATCGTTTCGACAATTACGACACGCAGCTCCGCAATCTCTGGAGCGCTATCGCAGACCTCGCCGGCCGCATCCAGTCGCTGGTTTACGTTCCGACTTCGCTCGAAGAGGTATCGAACAATGTCATTTCCATCGAGGGACTTCCCTATATCGCGATGGTTGACGGTGAAGGTGAGGACTACAAGTTCTATCTGGGCAGCGACGAAGGCGGCAACGAGGCCGCGATCGAAGCTACTTTCATGGTTTCGCCTGCGGCTCTGGCAGTCAAGATGACCAAGGAGAACGTATCGTTCGTAACGGAGGAGATCAAGACGCGCAGCGCTGCGTCGTTCGAGGTTGTAGACGTGATCGATCAGGACGTCGTGACCGGTAAGTTTACCGTTGTCGCCAAAACTCAGTACGAGTACGGAAACGGCAAAACGCTGGCCATTGCGCTGAATGTGAAACTCGCAGGCACCGGTGTCGCCGGAGCTACGCCCGAAGATGCCATTTCGGGCGAGGATTTGGGCAGCGATTTCACCAGTGCCTTTATCGGTACGCAGTATAATGCAGGCGGCGCGATCAATGCCGATCTGGTTGCCGGTCGTATGAAAGAGGACGGAAACCTCGAACTGGTAGTTGACGACGATACCCAGTTCCCGGAATTCGAGGGCGATGGCGGTCTGAAATATAACGACGAGGAAACCGTCGTTGAGTTCTTCCATGATGTGAAGATTTACTACATGAAAGACGGCAAACCGCAGGAGCTTGCCGCAATCTGGGGCGAGGATGTTCCCGTTCTCAAGACCGTTGTTCCTGAAGACGCCGCCGTAGCGACGGTAGATCCCGAAGATAACAAGGACAGCTATACGCTTACGGCAACCACGGCGGCGATCAAAAAGGGCAAGGGTGTTCCGGCTCTGATCGACGACGTGATTACCTCGGAACCGTTCTCGTTCGACCTCGTATCGGGCGAATACACCTGCCGCGTGGTTAAGAACGCCAAATCGCAGTTCACCATCATCAAGGACAACACCGACGTCATCGTTTCCGAGCCGCAGACGGTAACGTGGAACTATGCAACGGTTAGTGCTGGCGACGATTACGAGGCTGTGGATTACCTGCTGAATCCCGATCCCACGAAGCCGCAGATCGGCCACGTGATTTACAACGCACTGAAGGCTGGATCCTTCGAGGATATCCAGATCTTCGACGGCGAGACCGAAATGACCGACGAACTGCCGTTCGATGTCGCTGACATTATCCTTACTAGCTCTCCTGCTGACGATCGTGCAGAGCAGCATCTGGAACTTGTCGTAGCCGGCAACAGTGCAATGACGAGCGGTTCTTACACGGTCAAAGCACGTTACAACTATGAGAACACCGATATTACGATTACTCTGCCCGTCGTTATCGAGGGTATGCCTGAGATCACGATGGCTCCGGAGACCGTAACGGTGGATTACTTGGCGGGAACGAGCGAATACACGGTGATCGAGACGTATGCCGAGAAACTCTGGAATAAGGATTGGGCTCCGAAGTACTTCGCCGACAAGCAGACGTTCGTAGATGCGATCTATGCCGCTACCTTCGAGGCTACTGCCGATGAAGCGGAAGATGGAACCGAACTCGTGCAGGCGACCGACGATGCAAAGAACATCGCTATCAAGCTCGGCACCGGAGCAAAGGAGAAGAGCTACGAACTCACGGCTAAACTTACTGCCGACTGGGGTCTCGATGTAACGGTTGCCGTTACGGTTAATTTCGAAGGCTTTGCAGGCGAGCTGGTACAGGGCGACAACTATGCGAATCCGGTGCGTCTGAACGCAAAACTTACGACGACGGCTTATGTGCCCGATGGACTTAACCTCGACAACACTTGGGTTGCACCCAAAGATTCCAAGGGCAATGAAATCGGAAAGGTTGTCTTCTCGGTAGACGCTGAAGAGTATGAAGGCGCTTCGGTAGACGCCGACGCCAAGACCCTGACGTGGGGTACTGAGTACAAGGGCCTGAACATGGCGCTCAGCGTAAAACTGATGCTTGATTCTTATGTTCTTGACGAGCAGGTGCTCAATGTCGAGATTCCCGACCCGATCAAGGATAAGACGATCAGCCTGCGTAAGAATGCCGTTACTACGATCTCCGCGAGCGCTGACGATGCTTCCCTGACTGTGGGCGATCTCCTCCAGCTGGCGAATATCAACGGCAATAACGTATTCGAGGCTACGGCTGCCGATGAGAATACGGTTCTCGGAGTCGTTGTCAAGTACGAGGTGATGAATCCGGAGGTTCTCGTTGACCGAATTGATACTGGGGCCGATTTCGCAACCACCGGTACGATTACGGTCAAGGGTAATGCCGACAGCGAATTCGTAGGCGAGAAGACGGTCAAGGTGAAAGTTACCGTATCCTATGATTACGGCACGGACCGCGTTCACAATCTTGATATCAAGGTTAAGCAGAAAGCCAACTAAAAAGAATCCCCCTTTTCCGCAGAATCCGGCGCCGTCCTTCGGGACGGTGCCGGGAGCGCGGGAAATCAAATCCCTAAAGCAGGAACGGCACATCCCAAAGTTTTTTGGTTAACAACTCCCACTTTTAAGTAACATTCCTGCTTGCGGCAGACCGAAGAGGCGCGGTCTGCCGCTTTTTTTATCGTTCCGGCCGTTGCTGCAATCCGTCGGACCGGATACGATAAGCTGTTGCCGGATCGGGTGCCTTTGTCCCGACTTGTATGAAAAATCAGCCGCAGTGTTGACTGCGGCTGATTTGATTTGAGTCTATTTCCCGGCATTTCCCGGCATTTCCCGGATGTTCTTCCCATGTTCCCCGGCGTTTTCCGGCATTTTGGGCGTTTTTTCGGTCCGCCGTTCCGTCCGGCGGCGCAGATGCCATGCGGGCTTTACGGGCGTGTTTGCGGGGCTGTAGGGCTGCGTTTCATGCGCCACTCCTCCGTCCCCTCACCGTGTTGCGGGAGGGGTTGTCCTATTTCGCCTTTGCGGCTTTGGCGGCCACCGCCTGATCCAGCTCGATGATGAAATCCGAGAGGACGTTCATGTAGTTGATGAAAGCGTCGTAGGCCGAATCGTAGGGGTTGAAGTAGGAGTGTACGTCACCGTCCGAGAGCCATTTGGTAGCCATGTAGTAGAAGTGGTCCGAGGTCTGCATGAAACTCCATACATAGTCGAAATCGGGGCTTTTCAGGGCGGCGACCTTCTCTTTCTGGGCATAGAGTTTCGAGAAAGCCTCGTTCTGCAACTCGTTGCCGAGCCACGCCGTCACATCGCGCTCCTCGTCGGCCCACGACATTACGTGCGGACAGTGGAGTACGGACACCGGCTGGTACTTCTTGGCGGCCTCGCTTACGGTGGCGAATTCCATGTCGTTCTTCTTGGCGAGGATCGCTTTGGGAAGCGCACGCATGAATTCGAAGATTCCCGTATCCGCCGTCTGATGCTCCCCGAAGGTCTCGTAGTCCATGAAAAGGTTGATGACCTCGCCCGGCGTTTCGTCCGAAGAGAGCCATTTGACGTATTTGTCCGCCGTCAGCGGCCATTCGTCCCAGCTGCGGCTCGAGAAACGGAACGCGATGTCGTCCGAGAGCTTGTAGTTGCGCAGCAGCAGGCGCAGTTTCTGGTTGACGGCGTTGGCATATACATAGTTGGGCGATTTCCAGCCCAGCACGTGCTTGGCACCTTCGGCCAGCATCGTACGGAAGCCCATGTCGGCCACTGCGGCGCCGATGTCGTCGGAGTAGATCAGCTCTGTGTTTCGGAAGGCGGTCGGTTCACCCCGAATTCCTTCTTGATCATCGCCGTGTGGAGCTTCACCTGTTCGGTGAAATCCTCTTTCGACGCCAGCGACGCCAGCGAATGGGAGTAGGTTTCGGCCAGAAACTCGACGCATCCCGTGGCGGCCAGCTCCTTGAACGAGTCGAGCACCTCAGGCGCGAAGGCGCGGAACTGCTCGACGGCGATGCCCGTGATCGAGAACGAACAGCGGAATTTACCCTTGTTCTCCTTGATCAACTTCAGCAGCAGGGCGTTCATGGGCAGGTAACACTGCCGGGCGACTTTCTGCATGATCGAGCGGTTCAGGAGGTCGTCTAGGTAGTTGTGGTCCTTGCCCATGTTGAAGAAGCGGTACTTCTTCAGTCGCCAGGGCTGGTGTACCTGAAAATATAAGCAGACGGTTTTCATAGGGTAGCTATTTTATTGTTTTTTATTCTCTTCGATCACCGCTTCGTATACGGTTTTGATCTTGGCTGCGGCATCGTTCCACTTGAGGTTCGTGACCTCTTCGAGTCCTTTCGAGGCGAACATGCCCGCAGGCGCCGGGTACTGGATCAGCCCGTAGATGGCATCGGCCAGGGCATCGACATCCCAGTAGTCGACCTTCACGGCATAGTCGAGTACTTCGGCCACGCCGCTCTGCTTGGAGATGATCACCGGCACGTTCGAACGCATTGCTTCGAGGGGCGAGATGCCGAAAGGTTCCGAGACCGACGGCATGACGTATACGTCCGACAGCTGGAACATCTTGTGTACGTCCTCGCCGCGCAGGAATCCCGTGAAGTGGAAGCGGTCGGCAATGCCCAGCCGCGCCACGCGGCGGATGACGTGGTTCATCATGTCGCCCGAGCCGGCCATTACGAAGCGTACGTCGGGTACGCGCTTGAGCACTTTGGCGGCGGCCTCGACGAAGTAGTCGGGACCTTTCTGGTAGGTGATACGCCCGAGGAACGTGACGATCTTGTCCTTCACGCCGCGTTCGGGCATTTTGCAGGGGCCTGCGGCGAAGCGCACGGCATTGTGTACCGTCACGACCTTGTCGGCCGGACGCCGTAGCGGTTGATGACGATGTTGCGGGTAAGGTTCGAAACGGCGATCACGCGGTCTGCGGCATGCATGCCTGCACGCTCGATGGCGTAGACCTGCGTGTTGACGTTCTCGCCGCTGCGGTCGTATTCCGTGGCGTGCATATGCACGACGAGCGGCTTGCCCGACACGCGCTTGGCGGCGATACCGGCGTAGTAGGTGAGCCAGTCGTGGGCGTGGATCACGTCGAACTGCCCTTCGAGGTCCTTGGCGACCTGCGCGGCCACCACGGCGTAGCGGGCCACCTCCTCCATAAGGTTGGCGCCGTACTTGCCCGAGAAGGTGTAACGCTGTTTCCATGCGTCGGTCGTGGACCAGACTTGCTGACCGATTTGACATAGCGCTCGTGGTAGACCTCGTACTCTTCGGGGGAGATGTAAGGTACCATGTTCGAGTCGATGTGGATGAACGACATCTTTTCGAGAATGTCGTCCGCTCCGCTCCCGTAGATCCGTAAAGAGCCTCCACGTCACTGGCATTCAGGACGTGCGTGAATCGCTGATCCTCGTCGCCGTAAGCGTGGGGTACTACGAATGTTACGTCTACGTCGTTGCGTGCCAGACCGCGCGTCATGCCCGTAGCACGCCGTTCCAAGACCGCCCGCGATGTGGGGCGGGAACTCCCAACCGAACATTAAAACTCTCATAACTATATCCTTGTTTTGCAATTTTTACCTTTCCTCTCACAGGAACGTCCCGGCTCACGGCCACAAGCCGCGGTTGCAAGTCCGGACGCCCCGGAATCCCGCCTTGGCAGGATTTTCCTCCCGTCACAGCCTGTTATTTCCCAGTCTTTATCTTTTTTGTCGCGGCCTTTGTTGCGGCCGGCTTTTTTTCCGTCGGTTTCTTCTCCGCACTCTTTTTCGCTGCGGGTTTCTTTTCTGCGGCCTCTTTTGCGATGGCCGTCTTTGCCGCAGTTTTCTTTGGTGTATTGTCCGTTGCGGTTTTCTTTACCGCAGCTTTTTTGGCAGTACTTTTCGCCACGGGCTTCACCGCCTTCGCGGCTTTCCCAGCGGTGTTGCTTTCCCGGGCCTCCTCCTTCGTGCGCTCGCGGATCATGCGGTGGATATTGAGTGCGGCTCCGACGCTCCACGCCTGCGAGATAGCTCCGCGCGAAGCGTAGGGCGGGTCGGCATCGTACAGCTCGCAGATAGAGCCGATACCGTAGCTCTGGATGTCTCGTCGAAGTTTTCCAACGCCTCCTGGGCCTGCGGCAGGAATGCATCCCCGTCGATATCGAAGCATGCCTTGATGTAGAAGGGCAGCAGCCACGGCCATACCGAGCCGTTCTTGCCCGCGAAGTCGCGTTCGGCGGGCATGCCCTCCTGCGAACCCCTGTAAAGCGGGTTTTGGGGCGAGAGTGTCCGCAGCCCCTTGGGGTGAGCAGGTGCTGGCGTACGGTGCGGATCACCTCCAGTTGCAGCTCTTCGTCGAGCATCTTGTAATCCAGCCCGCAGGCGACGATCATGTTGGGGCGCGTCGATTTGTCGGGCCCGTCCGTCCCTACGAAGTCGGCCAGATAGCCTTCCGGCAGGCGGAACAGTTCGACGAACGACTCCTGCGTGCGTGCCGGGAGTGACTCCACTCCTTGACGAAGGCTTTGTCGCCGTATTTGCCGGCCAGCTCGAGCGTGTAGCATACGGCGTTGTACCACAATGCGTTCACCTCTACCTGATAGCCGTTGCGCGGAGGTCACGGGGCGGCCGTCGATCAGGTCGAATTCATCCACGTCAGGGGCACCTCTTCCGATGAAGCCCATATCAGCCCGTTGTCATGCAGCGCGACGCGACCGCCTACTCCCTGGCGGTAGCTTTCCAGAATATCTTTCATGGCCGGGCCGTAGGCTTTCCATATCTGCTTGGCCCACCTCGCGTTCGAGTTGCTGGAGCGTCCAGAAGAACCACAGCGGGAGCATCTGCTGCGACTTCGGCCGAGGCGCTGCCCGTGAACATGCCGTCGCGCATCTCGCGCACCAGCGTGTCGAGCGCGTCGATACAGTCCTCCTTATGCCCCTGTTCGAGCGTGATGCCCGGGAGCGAAACGAAGGTTTGGCGCCCCGAAACCCCGTGCCACGGGTAGCCCGACACCACTTCGGTGCGGTCGCCGGGACGCCGGATCAGGAATTGCCGCGCCGAGTGCTCGAGACAGCTGATGAAGTCGATCTTGTGCGTGCGCCGGGCGATGGATGCGGCGAATACCTCTTCGATGGTCTTGACCGATCCCATTTCGTCGAGCGAGGCCGAGAAGATGATGCTTTCGCCCTTCTTGAGCTCCGCTTCGAAATAGCCCGTCGTGAGCAGGTCTTCGTACCCCTCGTATCCGCGGGCCAGCTCCTGCTGGTATTCGAATCCGTAATACCAGTCGGGCGCGGGCACGAATCCGCACCGGGCTTGCTCGTCTGCAGGTAGAGCCACGGGAACGAGTTGTAGAGACGGCATTTCACACCGTTGACTGCGGGGTAGGAGTGCCCGTCGGCCTCCATGTTGGCATGCGTCAGCGCGTGTTGTCGCGAAGGCGAGGAACGGCCGCAGCCGCAGCCGCGTTTCCGAATGGGCTTCGACGAGCGTGTAGCGGATCATCAGCTGCGTGCGCTTGTGTATCCACAGCATCTCCTTCCGCAGGATCACGCCGCCCACGCGGTAGGTGATCGTGGGGGTCGGCGTATATTCGAAGTCGGTGATATACTTGTGGCCGCGCGGCTCGTATACCCCCTTGAAGCGGTGCAGCGCCAGATTGAATGTCTGGTCGTGCTGCACCACGGTCTCGTCGAGCGACGAGAGCAGGACGTAGGTCCTGTCGCTGTCGTCTATGGGCGGCTACCATCAGGCCGTGGTAGCGGCGGGTGTTGCAGCAGACGATAGTCGTGCTCATATAGCCGCCGATACGGTCTGTGGAGAGCATCTCGCGCTGGAGCGGAGTACTCCAGATTGCCCAATTCGCTTTTGTCGAAAGTAAGTGCTGACATATCCTTCTAAAAATGCAGTTCGTTCTATAAAGATATTAAAATTTTCAGATAAATAATACCCGATAACAGTAAATTAATACCTTTTTTAACATTATTCACGCCAAATTGGCTAAGCCCACTTTACCAATGCAAAATCCATGCGATGGGGCAGGTGCGGGATTGTAGGGAAAGAGACGCAGCGCCACATCGAACGTGCCGGCTTCGTCGGGAACGTATATCCAGTGCGTAGGTACGCGGCTGCCTTCGGTCTTGGTGTGCTTCAGCCCGATGGTGCGGGTTACGTTCACCTTGCCGCCGCCAACGATCTGCTGTGCAATGACCATCTCCACGCCGATGTCCTCGGGACGCAGGTTGGCGATGTCCACGGTTACTTCGAAGTGGTACTTCTCGCCTACGAAGATCGCCTCGTTGTCGATTTTTACGCGCTGTACGTCGATCACGCGGATCTGATCCCATACCGACGAGACCTTGCGTTTCCAGGCCGCGATCTCGCGGGCCAGCTTGTAGCCGCCCTCGACGATCGCGCTTGCGTGCCGCGAGCTTGTTGTAGAACCGCTCCTCGTAGTCGTTTAGCATGCGGTTGGTCGTGAAGTTCGATGCGATGTCGGCAACGCACTTCTTGACCGACTCCACCCATGCGTGAGGTACGCCGTCGCTGTCGCGGTCGTAATATTTCGGCACGATCTGCTCCTCGATGGTGTTGTAGATCATTTCGGCGTCGAGTTCGTCCTGATAGTGCTGATCGGCGAAGGTGCGCTCCATGGGCAGCATCCACCCGCGCCCTCCTTGTAGCCTTCGACCCACCATCCGTCGAGTACCGAGAATTGCAGCACGCCGTTCATGACGCACTTCTCGCCCGACGTACCCGAAGCTTCGAGCGGACGGGTCGGGGTGTTGAGCCATACGTCGACGCCCTGCACCATGCGGCGTGCCAGCTCCATGTCGTAATTCTGCAGGAAGAGGATCTTGCCCACGAACTGCGGCATGGCGGCCACTTCGACGATGCGTTTGATGAGGTCTTGACCCGGCTTGTCGTTAGGGTGCGCTTTGCCCGCGAAGATGAACTGCACGGGACGCTCCTTGTTGTTGACGATCGCCGAGAGCCGGTCGAGGTTCGTGAAGAGCAGGTAGGCGCGCTTATAGGTTGCGAAGCGGCGTGCGAAACCGATGGACAGCACGTCGGGCTTGATGCCCTCGATGACCTGCAACATCTGGCGCGGCGAGTCGAGCCGCACCTGGCTGGGGTCGCTGTAGCGCTTGCGGATATGCTTGACGAGCTTGTTCTTGAGGTGCATGCGCCCGGCCCACAGCTCCTCGTCGGGATCTTGTGGACTTTCTGCCATGCCGGGATGTCGTAGGCGTGCCCCTCGAAGCCGTCGGCGAAATAGCGGGCGTAGAGGCGGCGCATGCTGGTCGCGATCCACGTCGGGAAGTGCACGCCGTTCGTGACATACCCGATGTGAAGCTCGTTCTTGAAGTAGCCCGGCCACATGTTGCCCAGAATCTCCTTCGACACTTCGCCGTGGAGCCACGATACGCCGTTGACCTCCTGTGAGAGGTTGCAGGCCAGCACCGACATCGAGAACTTCTCGTTGGGGTCGTTGGGGTTGGTCTTGCCGAGGTTGATATACTGTTCCCACGTGATTCCCAGCACGTCGGGATAGTGCGACATGTACTGGCGGATCATTGATTCGGGGAATGCGTCGTGGCCTGCGGGAACCGGCGTATGGGTCGTGAAGAGCGACGACGAGCGGATCACCTCCAGCGCTTCCGAGAAGGAGAGCTTCTTGTGGGTCACCAGATCGCGGATGCGCTCGATGCCGATGAACGCGGCATGTCCCTCGTTGCAGTGGAACACGTCGTGCTTGATGCCCAGCTTGCGCAGCGCGCGGATACCGCCGATGCCGAGCAGGATCTCTTGCTTGAGCCGGTTCTCCCAGTCGCCGCCGTAGAGGTGGTGCGTAATCTGCCGGTCCTCTTCGAGGTTGGCCTCGAAGTCCGCGTCGAGCAGGTAGAGGTCCGTGCGTCCCACCTGACATTTCCAGACGCGCGCCCAGAGCGTACGCCCGGGAAGGCGATGGTGACCGTCAGCCAGTTGCCGGCTTCGTCGCGCACGGGCGAGAGATCGGGAGCTTATAGAAGTTCTGCGCTTCGTAGGTCGCCTCCTGCGCGCCCTGCGACGAGAGCCGCTGCGTGAAGTAGCCGTACCGGTAAAGCAGGCCCACGGCTGCCATCGGGACGTTCTTGTCCGAGGCCTCCTTGAGGTAGTCTCCCGCGAGTATGCCCAGGCCGCCCGAGTAGATCTTGAGCGACGAGTGCAGGCCGTATTCCATCGAGAAGTACGAAATCGTGGGGGCTTTCGGGGCGGGTTTCTCGTTCATGTAGTCGCGGAACTGCGCATATACGGCGTCGAGCTGGCTGAGGAAATTCGTATCCTGTTCGAGCTCCTTCATGCGCTCCACGCTCATTTTGTCGAGGAATGCGATCGGATTGCGCTCGCATTCGGCCCAGAGTGCCGGGTCGATGCCTTCGAACAGGTCGCGGGGCCCGGGGTTCCAGCACCACCAGAGGTTGCGCGAAAGTTCTTCCAGGGCATGCAGGCGCTTGGGCAGGGTTTTGTCGACCATCATGCGGTTCCAGTTGGGCTTCTCGGCGAAGAGCTGCTGGCGTACGAAATTGATCTGTTCGTTGCGGGCGTTGCTCTCGTCGAGCACGGCGCGGTTGGTACGGATCACCGAACTTTCGACAGCCTCGGAGTAGGCCTGTTCGTAGGCGGCGAAAAGGTGCTCCCAGAGCGCAGTTTCCGATATCTCGTAGGCCGAAACGCGCATCTCGTTCACGTGCTTGTCGTCCAGCGCGCTGAAGCGCAGCAGCGAGTCGGCGATCTTCTCCTCGACCTCCTTGTCGTTGTAGTCGTCGCGCAGAACGATCTCCACGCCCGCATGCTCGCGCTGCTTGGCCGCCCAGAGACCGAATCCGGCCAGCGTCGTGGTGATGGTCGGCACCGAGAATGCCACCGATTCGAGCGGCGTATAGCCCCACGGTTCGTAGTAGGAGGGGAATACCGTGATGTCCATACCGACGAGCAGTTCGTAGTAATCCTTGTTGAAGATGCCGTCGGCCTTGTTCAGGTAGGTCGGCACGAAGATCACCTTCACCTTCGAATCGTCGGTCGTGAGGATGCTGCCGTTCAGGGCGTTCACGATCGGGTCGCTGTTCTGGTATTCGAGGTAATGGGTCGAGTACTTGTATTGTCCGCCGTCGATCGGGCTGGCCGGGTCGGCCAGGTGTGCCTGCAAGTCCGCACGCGCGGACCGCGGTTGGCGGCGGGAACGGTGATGTAGGCCAGCACCTGACGTTTGAGCCGGGGCGATGCGGCCAGCTTTTTGAGCGACTCGATGAATACGTCGAGCCCCTTGTTGCGGAATTCGTAGCGTCCGCTGGTGCCGACGATCAGCGGCTCCTCGGCGAACTTTTCGCCCAGACACGCTTCGGCTACCGAGATCATCGCCGTGCGGGCTTCGGCACGTTTGGCGTCGTACTCCTCGCCCGTCCATACGAAGTCGTTTTCGAAGCCGTTGGGGGTGATGCCGTCCGGTTCACGCCCCAGCAGGTATTTGCATTCGTTGGCCGTGATGTCGCTGACCGTGAGGAAGGCGTCGTGGTAGGCGGCGGCCTTTTTCTCGATCGAGTGTTTGGCCACGACGTTGAACTGCCGGGCCAGTTCGTCGGCATTGAACTTGGCCAGGTCGTTGTAGAGCGGCAGGCCGTTGCCCGCGATGCAGCGCCCCATGACCGTGGCGTGCGTCGTGAAGAGCGTGGCCACATAGGGGGCGTGTTTGCGCAGGTGGAGTCCGCCTGCGGCGGTCATCCACTCGTGGAAATGCGCGGCGATCTTGTCCGTCGCGTTGCAGAAATTGTCGACATAGAGGCGATGACCATGCCTGCGGCATAGCCGAAGAGCACGGGCTCGATGTAGTCCCACTGACCCGAGAGCGAATCCACGTGGTACGTCTCCCAGAGTTTCTTGAGTATTTCGTCTTGCGGGGAATCAGCGAAGTAAAGTCCACCAGTATCACCGTCGGCTCGCCCTTGATCTTTCCAGTGTCCCACGCGGATGCGGATGCCTTCGGCGTAGAGTCCCTGACGCCATGCCTTCAGCATGTCGGGGTCTTCCTCGAATTCGGGGTTCGCCCCCTCGTGCTGGAGGTCGGGCCCGATGAGGATATAGCGCTCGGCGAATTTCCGGATGGCCGTTTGCGCTTTGGTCGAGATACGGTATGGATGCCGCCGACCTTGTTGCAGACCTCCCAGCTCACCTCGAAAAGGTAGTCGGGAGTCAGTTTTGCATTACTCATATTTGTCGTGCTTGTTTGTAATTTACTCGATGAATCGGTTGAAAACCGCTGCAAAGGTAATACTTATATTTATATTAACAATCTCGAAAGGGTAATTAGTAAAAAAATTTAAGAATAACTTAACATTTCTGTTTCACATCGTTGCATGTCGTGTTATGTTTCGAAAAGTGCCCCGATCACGGCATCCGAAATCAGGAATTTTTCCGGCGGGAGGGCCATCCGCCCCCGGGCTATGCGGAGCGTACCCGAACGGAGGAACGGTGCTGCCTCTTCCTGCATCCGCGCCAGCCGTTTTGCTCCGAAACGTGCCGCGGCCTCTTCCAGATCGATCCCCTCGACCGTCCGGAGCGCCGTCATGACATATTCGTTGAACCGGTCGCGTCGGGTCAGCACTTCCTTCCCGGCGGGAGCGCCTGCTATGTATTTTTCCACTGAACTGGCGTTCCAGTGCCTTTCTTCGCCGTCGAACGAGTGGGCTGCGGGCCCGATGCCGAGGTATTTCGTCCCATGCCAGTAGGAGGCGTTGTGACGGGCTCGAAATCCCGGCAGGGCATAGTTCGAAACCTCGTAATGCTCGAATCCGGCGGCCGTAAGCGTATCGTGCACCGTGAGGAACTCCGTTTCGCTGACCTGCTCGTCCACGGCCCGGAATTCGCCCCGCGCGGCGCGCCGTCCGAAAGCCGTATCGGGTTCGACGGTCAAATGGTATGCCGAAATATGCTGTACGCCGAGCGAAAGGGCCGTATCGAGCGAGCTTTTCAGCGTATCCCCGCCGAAGCCGGCACGCCGAAGATCAGATCGAGGGTGATGTTCCCGAACCCGGCGCGTTGTGCCGCCCGCACCGCACCGATGGCCTGTGCGGCCGTGTGGCGGCGGTTCATCAGCTTCAGGCAGTCGTCGTCGAACGACTGTACGCCGATCGAAAGGCGGTCTATGCCCGCTTCGAGCAGCCCGTCGAGGTACTCGGCCGTCAGGTCGTCGGGGTTGGCCTCGAGGGTGGTTTCCGTGGTGCCGGAGCAGTCGAACAGCAGCGCGGCATGATCCAGCAGTCCTTTCAGCGCGGCGGGTGCGTAGAGCGAAGGCGTGCCGCCGCCGAAATAGCGGGTCGTGACCGCTTCGCCGCGCAGGTAATCCTGCCGTTCGTCCAGTTCGCGGTGCATGGCGGCCGTTACGCCGTCCATCTGCTCCAGCCGGGCGCTCTTGTAGAAGTCGCAGTAGGCGCAGATGCGTTTGCAGAACGGTATGTGGAAATAAAGCCCGGCCATGGTCTATCCGAGTTTCCGGGGAGCAGGAGCTTCCGCCGAATTGCCGGCGAGTGCCTTTATCGCCTTTACGGTTTTCCGTCCGTATCTGTTGAACGTAAATATTCCCCCCGCCATGTTATACCACGGGTCGTAGACCAGGGCCCACCGGATTTCGTCGCTTCTCCACCCCAAGATCAGCAGGTCGCAGTCCAGAAAGGGGATGCCCTTTCGGTTTACGGCCTGCAAATAACGCTGATTGTCGTATTCGATCCTCCATCCCCCGTCGGCCAGCAGTTTCCGTATCTGCTCTTTCAGTCCGTCGTGTTGCCCGGAGAGCGGGATACTCTTGAATTTCAGTTTCCGGCATTGGATCGTATAGAGGGCAAAGCCGGCGCCGAATAGCAGAAGCGCGGCGAGCCAGTACCGATCCCAGAATCCGTGAATGAGGTCGGAGACGAAATAACAGCAGAAGAATGTCCCGGAAATAACCAACACGATGGAGAAACTATGGTAGTTTATCCATTCGATCGAAAACGGTTTCAGGCAGATCCTGTCGTGGCGTATTTTTATCGGGCGCATTATTCGGAACGAGTAACGATGTTTTTATAGGGCTGACTTATCAAAGATAGAAAAAATTCCGGTATATCGTCCCCTTTCGTTCCGGTTTTTTCGGAGTTCGTGCGTCGGGTTCATTCCGGCTGCCGGGCGGATTGTCGGAAAATACTTCCAGTTCCCTGATTGCGATGCGGTTGCCCCGCAGACGCCGCTCCCGTCATTGCTTATGTCCGGCGGTGTTTCGTCGGGCGGGCATGCCGTGCGCCGTCGATGAGTGTTTCGACCGAAGCGGGGCCTATGCGTCCGCCTCGAATTCCATCCTGCGAAGCGCCGCTGCGGATTCCGGCCGTATGTTTGTGGTAGGGTATCGAGCCGGCTTTCCGTGCGACTGTCCGGGATGCGGTACCTGCTTATAAATGAATCATATACGCTTATCGGAAAAAATAATGTTCTTTTTTGTGTTTTTCACTGTTAATTTTTTCACAAGTGTAAAAGTTTTTCTACCTTTGTGCGGTTAAAGTCCGGTCTTGCGGATTTTCGACGTTAGGTTAAATCAAGGATTTGATGTTTTATTAAAAATAACGATTGCTATGAACAAAATGGATTTGAAAAAGTACGGGATCACGGGTGTGACCGAGATCGTGTACAATCCGTCGTACGACGAACTCTTCCGCGAGGAGACCAAGAAGGGGCTCCGCGGCTTCGAAAAGGGTCAGGAGACCGAGATGGGCGCCGTGAACGTGATGACCGGCGTTTATACCGGCCGTTCGCCCAAGGACAAGTTCTTCGTAATGGACGAGACCACGAAGATACGATCTGGTGGACTTCCGATGAGTATAAGAACGACAACAAGCCTGTTACGAAGGCTGCTTGGAAGGAGCTGAAGAAACTCGCTACCCAGGAGTTGTCGGGCAAGAAGCTCTATGTCGTGGACACTTTCTGCGGCGCCAACGAGAATTCGCGCCTCAAGATCCGTTTCATCATGGAGGTCGCTTGGCAGGCCCATTTCGTAAAGAACATGTTCATCCGTCCGACCGACGCCGAACTGGAGAAATACGGCGAGCCCGATTTCGTCGTGCTCAACGCTTCGAAGGCCAAGGTCAAGAACTATAAGAAACTCGGCCTGAACTCCGAGACGGCCGTCGTCTTCAACCTCACCGAGAAGATGCAGGTTATCCTCAACACGTGGTACGGCGGCGAGATGAAGAAGGGTATGTTCTCCTACATGAACTACCTGCTTCCGCTCAAGGGCATGGCTTCGATGCACTGCTCGGCCAACACCAATGCCAAGGGCGAGACCGCTATCTTCTTCGGCCTGTCGGGCACCGGCAAGACCACGCTTTCGACCGACCCGAAGCGTCAGCTGATCGGCGACGACGAGCACGGCTGGGACGACGACGGCGTATTCAACTTCGAGGGTGGCTGCTACGCCAAGGTCATCAACCTCTCGCAGGAGAACGAGCCCGACATCTGGAACGCCATCCGCCGCAACGCGCTGCTGGAGAACGTGACGGTAGACAAGAAGGGCAAGATCGACTATGCCGACAAGTCGGTACCGAGAACACCCGCGTTTCGTACCCGATCTTCCACATCGAGAACATCGTGAAGCCCGTATCGAAAGCTCCGGCTGCCAAGAAGGTGATCTTCCTCTCGGCCGACGCATTCGGCGTGCTGCCCCCGGTTTCGATCCTCAATGCCGAGCAGACCAAGTACTACTTCCTCTCCGGATTCACCGCCAAGCTGGCAGGTACCGAGCGCGGTATCACCGAGCCGACTCCGACTTTCTCGGCATGCTTCGGCGCAGCATTCCTTTCGCTGCACCCCACCAAGTACGGTGAGGAGCTGGTGAAGAAGATGCAGAAGTCGGGTGCCAAGGCTTACCTGGTGAACACGGGCTGGAACGGTACCGGCAAACGTATCTCGATCAAGGATACGCGCGGTATTATCGACGCCATCCTCGACGGTTCGATCGACAAGGCTCCGACCAAGACGCTGCCTATCTTCGACTTCACGATCCCGACGGAGCTGCCGGGCGTAGATACCAAGATCCTCGACCCGCGCGATACCTACAAGAACGCCAAGGATTGGGACGTCAAGGCCGAAGACCTCGCCAACCGCTTCGTGAAGAATTCGTGAAGTTCACGGGTAACGAGGAAGGCAAGAAGCTCGTAGCTGCCGGCCCGAAGGTTAAGTAATTCCCGATGACTGCGGCGCAGGCCGCGCATCGTCAGAACGCGGAAGCGGGGTATTTTCACCCCGCTTCCGTTTTTTTTGCGCATGTAGTGCGCCGTCCGGATCATGCCGTGCGGCGGAACGGACAGAGTCGGCAAAACCGGCAGCTCCGCAGATTCCGCAGCCCCTCCTCGCAGAGGCAGTGGAACTTGCGGAGTCGGTCGAATTAGCGGAAGAACGGGCAGAACCTGCGGAGTCGGACGTTTCGAAACCGGCGTTTTCTTTCGGAGTGTAGCCGTGTTTTGCCGGCCCGTAACCTGTCCGGACACATCCGGCAAGACGAAACGCCCTGCTCCTCAAAGAGCAGGGCGTTTGTGTTTGTCCGCCGTTTGCGGCCGTTTTTCGCAATCCGTGTTATCTGCTGCAGGAACCGTCGGTGCGCAGTCGCTTGGGCATGAAAATCCGATAGCCGATCGAGACGCCGAGCTTGTTGGGATACCACTCCGAAGAGCCGTTGAACGGATCGGGGTGTTCGGGTTGTACGGGGCGGTGGGGATACATGTCTACCTGGCCGTCGAAACTGTACCCGTTGTAGTGGCTGTCCATCCATGCCCAACCCAGGAAAGCGTCGAGCAGCCAGCGTTCCCCGAACTGGTATTCATAACCCACGCAGAGGCCGATCATCATGCCGTAGCCTTTGCAGTAGCGGTCTTCGAATTTCAGCTTCCACCCTTCGATGTAAGGTTTCGACATGTCGAAGGCCATCATGCCGATATTGGCGCCCAGATACCAGCCCCGGTTGTGCTCCTTGAAGTAGCGGCGGTATTCGCCCATGAAGATGGCGAAGGTCATATGCTTCCGTTGATCGACTTCCACGGCGAGACCACGATGTCGGTCTGCAAGGTCGATTTGGGCGAGATGGCGAACTCCACGGCGGGATTCACCACGCCCACCAGAGCATAGGGGACATTGAGCTTGACATATCCCTGCGGGGATGCCTGCTGCGAGCAGAACAGTGCGAACAGGCATGCCGGGATGCAGAGCCCGAAGCGGATGTTTTTCATAGGCGGATCGTTACAACGGACAAAGATATGAAAAAATCCGGCCAACATACTGTGCTGGCCGGATTTTAACTATGTGCTGGACGGATTTATACCGTCATGATCTCCTTCTCCTTTTTCTGGAGCGCCTCGTCGAGGGTCTTGGTGAATTTCTCCAGCAATTTCTGGGCCTGTGCTTCGCCGTCCTTCGACTCATCCTCGGGCATACCTTCTTTTTGGGCTTTCTTGAATGCCTCGACGGCGTCGCGGCGGGCGTTGCGCAGGCTGATGCGGGCCGTTTCGGCTCGTTGCGGATCTGCTTCACCAGCTCCTTGCGGCGCTCCTCGGTCAGGGGCGGGAATCGTCAGGCGTATCTGCTCGCCGTTGTTCGAGGGGGTCAGGCCGATGTTCGAGTCGATGATGGCTTTTTCCATCGCACGCAGCATGTTCTTGTCCCACGGCTGGATCAGGATCGTCTTGGCGTCGGGTACGGTGACGCTGGCCGCGCCCGATACGGGCACCTGCGAGCCGAAGTAATCTACCATGACGCCGTTCAGGGCGTTGGGCGAGGCTTTGCCCGCGCGCACGTTCAGAAGTTCCTCTTCGAGGTGGTCGATAGCCTTCTGCATACGGCCGGAGGCTTCGTTGAGAATCGTCTTGGTATCCATAGTTATTCGAGTGTTTTTTCGATGGTTTTGATCATTTCGTCGAACTCTTCGGGGTCGTACCCTACTGTTGCCAGCACGACCTTGCCGTTGCGCCGATCAGGAAATTACGCGGAATGTAGTTCGAGGCATAACGGTCGTAGACGGTCTGCGAGGGGTCGAGACCCATCGGGAAGGAGTAGCCGGTCTTTTCGCGGAACGCCGCCACGTCTGGTGCTTTTCGCCGCGCGAGATGGGCAGGAATACGAAGTTGCGGCCTGCGAAACGGTCGATCACGTCGCTCTGCACGCGCGTCAGCTCCTGCCGGCAGGGCGGGCACCACGTGGCCCAGAAGTTCAGCAGGACGACCTTGCCTTTCAGTTCTGCGAGGTCGGTTTTGCCGCCGCCGAACATCTCGACCGTGAAGTCGGGGGCTTTGTCGCCGGCCTTGACCAGCGTGGTCGATTCGGTATCCGCCTCGGCTTTGCCGCCGCGGCTGCCGCACGAGGGCAGTAACAGGATTGCGGCGATGATCACTGCGATCAGCGCCAGCATGATCCATAGCTGCTCTGTTACTCTTTTTTGTGGCCATGTTTTTTCGTTGTTTTGGTTTGTCGGGCACTTTGTCGCACGGAGTCCGGAGTGCCGGCCGGAAGCTCCTATGAAAGCCCGGTTACGAGCGTTCCGATCTGTTCGCCTGCAAGTACTTTGCCCAGATTGCCCGGCGTGTCCATGTCGAAGACAATGATGTCGAGTCCGTTCTCGCGGCAAAGGGTGAACGCCGTGAGATCCATGACTTTCAGCCTGCGGTCGAGCACCTCCTCGAAGCTTGATCCGGTCGAACTTCACGGCCGTCGGGTCCTTTTCGGGGTCGGCCGTGTATACGCCGTCCACGCGGGTGCCCTTGAGCATCACGTCGGCTTCGATCTCGATGCCGCGCAGCGCCGACGCCGAGTCGGTCGTGAAATAGGGGTTCGACGTGCCTCCGCCGATAATCACCACATAGCCCGCTTCGAGGTACTCGATGGCACGGGCCTTGGAGTAGTATTCGCCGATGGGCTCCATGCGGATCGAAGTCAGTACCTTGGCCTTCACGCCGTTGTCCTCCAGTGCCGATTGCAGCGCCAGCGAGTTAATGATCGTGGCGAGCATGCCCATCTGGTCGCCTTTCACGCGGTCGAAGCCTTTCTTGGCGCCGGTGAGGCCGCGGAAGATGTTGCCTCCGCCGATGACGATGCCGATCTGGACGCCTGTGGCCGCAGCCGCCTTGATCTGTTCGGCGTAGGACTGGAGTACTTCGGGGGAGAGCCCGTATTTCTGCGAACCTTGCAGCGATTCGCCGCTCAGTTTCAGTAGTATTCTCTTGTATTTCATTGTACGATGGATTTACCGTAACGCGAAGATAGAAATTTTTTTCGAAAAAAACCGCATCAATGACTATCTTTACAGAAAATAGGCGGTATGGCGGCTATGCCGGGAAAAAACGGCGCCATGTCCGGTCTGAGCTGTTTTACGGAACACAGGCTTCGCCTTGGCAATGTCCGAATAAATTTGGCATTGTGCTCGGCTTGTGCTATCTTTAACCTCGTTTCAGATAGGCTGCGGTTCGGACAAACTCAAACAAGTTTGGTTTGTCGCGCTCCTTGCGCTATCTTTGTGCTGCCATGACGTTGGATGAATACAAATTACTCCGAAAAATAAATTCTCCCCGCGACCTCAAGGCTCTCCGCGGAGGAGTTGCGCGCTTACTGCGACGAGTTGCGAGCTATATCATCGACGAATGTTCGGTAAATCCCGGACACCTCGCGTCGAGCCTCGGCTGCTGTGGAACTCGCCGCCGCACTCCACTACGTTTTCGATACGCCCGCGGATAAGATCGTGTGGGACGTGGGGCACCAGACCTATGCCCACAAGATTATCACGGGCCGCCGCGAAGCGTTCAAGACCAAGCGCCGGCTGGGGGGCATCAGCGGTTTCCCGCGCATGTCCGAGAGCGAATACGACGCTTTCGGCGGCGGACACGCCTCGGTGTCGATCTCGGCGGCCTTCGGCATGGCCAAGGCGGCCGAGACTGCGGGGCGAGAAGTATCGGGTCGTGGCTGTCATCGGCGACGGTTCGATGACCGGCGGGCTCGCCTTCGAAGGGCTCAACAACGCCGGGGCCAGCAAGCGCACCAACCTGCTGGTGATTCTGAATGACAACAACATGGCGATCGATCAGGCCACGGGCGCATTGAAGAAACTACCTGCTCAAGATCTCGACATCGGTCCACTACAACCGCTTCAAGCAGCAGTTGTGGGGCATCCTTTCGCATACGCCGCGCCTGCTGCGTCTCTGCCAGAAGGCGGGCAACGCCGTGAAGCAGGGGCTGCTCAACAAGAGCAACCTCTTCGAGAGCTCTCAATTTCCGCTATTTCGGACCCGTGGACGGCCACAACCTCAAGGAATTGGTGCGGACGCTTCGCGCGCTGCGCGATATCGAAGGACCCAAGTTGCTGCACGTCATGACCGTAAAGGGCAAGGGCTACCTGCCCGCCGAGCACAACCAGCCCGTCTGGCATGCGCCCGGACGGTTCAATCCCGATACGGGCGAGCGGATTTCGTCGCCGGGCGCTGCGGCGCGTTATCAGGACGTCTTCGGCGAGACGCTCGTCGAACTTGCCGAACGCGACAGCCGCGTCGTGGGCGTCACGCCTGCCATGCCGTCGGGCTGCTCGATGAATCTGCTGATGCAGGCCATGCCGTCGCGCTGCTTCGACGTGGGTATCGCCGAGGGGCATGCCGTGACTTTCTCGGCGGGACTCGCCGCTGCGGGCATGGTGCCCTTCTGCAATATCTATTCGACTTTCATGCAGCGGGCTTACGACAATGTGATCCACGACGTCGCGATCCAGGACCTGCCCGTGGTGATGTGCCTCGACCGGGGCGGCATCGTGGGCGAGGACGGCGTGACCCACCACGGGGTCTTCGACATGGCTGCATTCGGTGCCGTGCCGGGACTTACGATCGCTGCGCCGATGGATGAACTGGAACTGCGCAACATGATGTATACCGGACTGCAATACGGCCATCCCTTCATGATCCGCTACCCGCGCGGCAACGGTGCGGGACGTCTGTGGCGGGGCGTTCCCTTCGAGGCGCTGCCCGTCGGCCGGGGACGGAGGCTCCGCGAAGGTACGGACGTGGCGCTGGTGACCGTCGGAACGGTCGGCAACGCCGCCGCACGCGCCGCCGCACGCGCCGCCGAAGAAGGGGTGAGCGCAGCCCATTACGACCTGCGCTTCGCCAAACCTCTCGACGAGGCCCTGCTGGCCGGGGTCGGTGCCGAGTTCCGCCGCGTGGTGACGGTCGAGGACGGCGCCCTGCGCGGAGGCGTCGGCGAAGCCGTCGCGGCATTTTTCAATGCACGCGGGCTGGAGGTGGCGGTGCGTTCGCTGGGCATCGGCGACGAGTGGGTCGAACACGGAACTCCGGCTCAGCTCTATGCCCTCTGCGGCTATGACGAGGAGGGTATCCTGCGGGCGCTGCTCGCCGCGGGGAAATAAAACCGTCCAGCCCTGTTTGCCGTGCTGCGGCATAAAATCTGTCACATGCTCCCTGAAAACCGTTCGGGAAGTGAAAATCGCGATCGTATTATTGGCCTCCGCGCTGCTTGTCATCGGCGTGGCATACGGCCGTGCCGCCGACCGTACCGACCGCACTCCGGTGCCGTCGTTCGATCAGGCGTGCTACATGGGCTCTTGGCAGGAGGTCGCCCGCTACGACCATCCGTTCGAACGGGGGCTGGCCGAACGACGCGGTTACCGGACGGACAGGCTCCTGTTCGTCGACCAGGGGCAATGAAACTGAGCCGGAGGGTTCTTCTTCGGTTTCCTGCGGCCGTGTTACATCGTGAACGTCCAGTCGTCGCCCCGGCTGAGCGCGGCGTCGAACCGGAACCCTTCCCATTCGAATTCTTTGAGCATTTCCGGATCCGCAATCCGGTTTCTGATGAGGTGGCGCGTCATCTCTCCGCGGCACATTTTCGTGTAGACCACGATGGTTTTCAGACGGTCGCCTTCACGGATGCGGAATTCGGGCGTGATGATACGCGCTTCGCGGCGGATGCGTTTCCAGTCGAACAGGCGCTTCATCTCGCTGCTGGCGAGGTTGACCAGGATGCCGTCGTCGGCATGGATTTTTTCGAGGAAGGCCTCCGTCAGCCGTCCCTGCCAGTACCCGAACATCGTTTGGTCGTCGTGCCCCGGCAATACGGCGTCCCCTTCCAGCCGGTAGCGGCGGATTGCGTCCAGCGGCCGGAGCAGCCCGTAGAGGAACGACGTGATGTTGAGGTGCTGCTGTGCGTATTCGAAATCCCCGGGGGTGAATCGCTCCGGGGCGATATGCCTGAATACGACGCCCGTGTAGGCCAGCAGCGCGGGGAGGGCCTCTTCGCCGTGGAACTGCCGGTAACGCCGGCGGTTGGTCGCGGCGATCTGCCGGTTGGTGCGCAGCATGCGTTCCAGCTCTTCGGTGGTGAGCGTCGCCAGCTGCAGGGCCAGCTCCGCGGCCTCGCGGGCGTAACGCGGCAGGGTCGTTCGGGGGATTTCGGCCGGATTGTTTTCGGCCATCGTTTTGGCGCAGGAAAGGAGTATTTGCATGGCTGTGGATCAAAATTGGATGTCCTGCCCCTCTGCCGGCTCCGCAAAGCGGGTGAACGGGACGAACGGCGTCACCGTGAACTCGGCCGTGAGCAGGTATGGACGGTATGGGCAGGTCTTGTACACCTGTTTGCAGATACGGTAACGCGCATACCGGGCCGGGTAGACACGGGGTGCGAGCCGGGCTGTGAACCCGTAGGTGTATTCGGCGGCCGGTGCCGGATGCGGTACTTCGGTGCGGGACAGGTTGTTTGGCCCGATGCCGGTCAGCAGTGAGTTCCACGCATTGACGACGGGCAGCGTTTCCCACCGTCCGTGCTGGAAGCGGCAGACGGTGTAGTCCTCCCGAAATATACCGTCGAATCGCCTTTGTGGCGGATCGTGAGCCGGATATGTTCGGTGCAGGCGGGATAAAATGCGTATTTGGCCTCCATCGTGAGCCCATCCGGCGGGGCAGCCCCTTCGGGTGCGGGCGGATAGGGCGTCGTGTCGGGATCGAACCCTTCGAGTCGGATCAGGGGGCTGTCGTGCACGTAACGGCGGAAGCGGGCTTTCATCGCCGAGTCGGCACGGATCATGTGTACGTCTATGACCCCGTCCGGTTCGTTGACCGCCGATGCGTAGATGGCGTTTGCGACCGGATCGGTAGCCTTGTTGTCTGCCGCCCACTGCCAGATGCTGTCCTGTAAAGCGGACAGTCCGCCCGTTGCGGGGCGCTTCTGTGCGGCGGCCGTACAGCCGGCCGCAAGCGACAGGAGCAGCAGGAGGTGTTTCATGGTGCGGTGCGGTTTATGCTACGGAACAGGGGATGCCGAGCGCCTCGACGCGGGTGGCGATGGCCTGCAGCTCCTCGCGCGGCAACCTTTTCGAGCGTCCGGCACGGGGTGTCGCGGTCAAGCGAGTAGACCATGACCTGCCGCGGCCGGATCTCTCCGATCAGCCGCAGCCATGCCGAGACCTCCTCTTCGGTGGTGTTGTCGACCCGCTGCCCGTCGAACTCCCCGCGCAGGAACATCGTCTGCACGGTCAGGTGCCCGTCGAAGCCTTTCATCTGATCGACGACCCTGCGTACGGAATAGACCGGGCTCTGGGGATTGTTTATCAGGCGTGCCGTGGCGTCGAAGGCCGAATCGAGCTTGAGGATGTTGTTGTCCACGCTGCGAAGGGCACGGCGCACGCCCTCGCGGTGGAGCTGCGTGGCGTTCGAAAGCACGGAGACCTTGGCCGACGGGCACAACGCGTCGCGCAGGGCGATCGTGTCGCCGATCACGGCTTCGAATTCGGGATGCAGGGTCGGCTCGCCGTTGCCGGCGAAGGTGATGACGTCGGGCGGCGTGCCGTCCGCCACCATGCGGCGCAGCGTCGCTTCGAGCTGTGTGCGGACATCTTCGCGGGCGTTGAAGCGCCGTCCGCGCGGGGTGTTCGGCGTTCCAGCCGCATTCGCAGTAGATGCAGTCGAACGAGCAGAGTTTCGACTCGGTGGGCAGGAGGTTGACCCCCAGCGAGAGTCCCAGCCGCCGCGAATGTACCGGGCCGAAGATGATGTCATGGAATAATGAAGTCATACCACAAAGATAGTATATGCCGGGGGCAAAAGCAAGTTTACTTGCATTTTGCCGGGGCGCCGCCTGTCTGAGGCAAAGCCGAAGATAGCTAAAACGGAAATATTTTTCTACCTTTACAAAAACCATTCTCTTATGAAATTCAGGTTCGGATTGCTGCCGCGCGTCGTGCTGGCCATCGGCCTCGGGGTCGGCTGCGGCTTTTTCTTTCCCGAATGGGCGACGCGCATCGCGCTGACGTTCAACGATATTTTCGGGCAGTTCCTCTCGTTCGTCATTCCGCTGCTGATCCTTGGTCTGGTGGCGCCGGGCATCGCCGATCTGGGGAAGAACGCCGGGTGGCTGCTGGCCGTCACGGCGGCGCTGGCCTATGCCTTCACGCTTTTTTCGGGCTTCGGAACCTACCTCACGGGGCGGGCGCTGTTCCCCGCATTGCTCGAAGGCGCCGCAGCCGTGCTGCCCGACGCGGCCGCAACGGCCCCCGCACCCTATTTCACGGTTCAGATGCCGCCGCTGTTCGGCGTCATGTCGGCGCTGGTGCTGGCCTTCGTACTCGGGCTGGGGATGGCCTATACGCACAGCGTGAAACTCAAAGGGGTGATGGACGATTTCAAGTCGATCATCGACCGCGTGATCGCGGGCGTCATCATCCCGCTGCTGCCCTTCTATATCTTCGGCATCTTCCTTTCGATGACCCGGTCGGGGCAGGTCGCGGGCGTGCTGGGCGTCTTCGTGAAGCTGATCGCGGTGATCTTCTGCATGACCGTCGTGCTGCTGCTCGTGCAGTTCTCCATTGCCGGGCTCGCTGCGCGCAAAAACCCGCTGCGGATGCTCCGTACGATGCTTACGGCCTATGTCACGGCGCTCGGCACGCAATCGTCGGCCGCCACCATCCCCGTGACCCTGGCGCAGACCCTCCGGCTCGGCGTGCGCCCCCAGCTGGCGTCGTTCGTCGTACCGCTCTGTGCCACGATCCACCTTTCGGGGTCGATGATGAAGATCGTGGCCTGTGCATTGGCCGTTTCGATGCTGGGCGGGCTGGATATTCCGGCAGGGACTTTCGCGGGGTTCATTCTGCTGCTGGGGGTGACGATGATCGCCGCACCGGGGGTGCCGGGCGGGGCGATCATGGCCGCTGGGACTGCTGGAGTCGATGCTGGGATTCGACGAAACGCTCGCCGGGCTGATGATCGCCACCTATATCGCCATGGACAGTTTCGGCACGGCGACCAACGTCACGGGCGACGGCGCCGTGGCGGTGATCGTCGATGCGATCGACCGCCGTTCGAAAAAATAAAAAATAAACAAAACTCTTCTCCGGGCCGCCGAAAGCGGCCTTTTTCCATATTAAATATCCGGAAATAAGTATAAATGCGTACCCGTGCCGAATAAAAAACGGCTAATTTTGATGGCTAAAAAGGTTTTTTTTGTACTTTTGCGCGTCCGGAACGGAAACTAACATTAAATTATATACATTATGGTTGATATTTTTGCACGCCTTGAGAAAAATGCAGGTGGCCCCATCGGTCAGTACATGTCGTACGCCCACGGATATTTCGCGTTCCCCAAACTGGAGGGCGAGATCGGTCCCCACATGGTTTTCCGGGGCAAGAAGATGCTCAACTGGAGTCTGAACAACTACCTCGGTCTGGCCAACCACCCCGAAGTCCGCAAGGCCGACGCCGAGGGTGCCGCCCAGTTCGGTATGGCGGCCCCGATGGGCGCCCGTATGATGAGCGGTCAGACCGTTTATCACGAACAGCTCGAACGCGAGCTGGCCGAGTTCGTCGGCAAGGAGGATGCTTTCCTGCTCAACTTCGGTTATCAGGGCATGATCTCGATTATCGACTGCCTGCTGACGCCGCGCGACGTGGTTGTCTACGACGCCGAGGCGCATGCCTGCATTATCGACGGTCTGCGTCTGCACAAGGGCAAGCGTTTCGTGTACGGACACAACGACATGGATTCGCTGCGTCTTCAACTGCAGCATGCCACGGACCTCGCCGAGGAGCAGAAGGGCGGCGTGCTCGTGATTACCGAAGGTGTCTTCGGCATGAAGGGCGATCTGGGCAAGCTCGACGAGATCGTGGCCCTGAAAAAGGATTTCCAGTTCCGCCTTCTGGTCGACGATGCCCACGGCTTCGGTACGATGGGTGAGGGCGGCCGCGGTACGGCGTCGCATTTCGGCGTAGTGGACGGCGTAGACGTGCTGTTCAACACCTTTGCCAAGTCGATGGCCGGTATCGGTGCATTCGTCTGCGGCCCCCGCTGGCTGATCAACCTGCTGCGTTACAACATGCGTTCGCAGCTTTACGCCAAGTCGCTCCCGATGCCGATGGTTATCGGTGCCCCCTGAAACGCCTGGAGCTGATCCGCAACCACCCCGAATACCAGCAGAAACTCTGGGAGATCGTACGCGTGTTGCAAAGCAGCCTCAAAGAGAACGGCTTCGAGATCGGCGTGACCAATTCGCCCGTGACGCCCGTTTTCCTGAAGGGCGGCATCCCCGAGGCTACGAACCTGGTCGTTGACCTGCGTGAGAACCACGGCATCTTCTGTTCGATGGTCGTTTACCCCGTAATCCCGAAAGGCGAGATCATCCTGCGCATCATCCCGACCGCAGTCCATACCCTCGAGGACGTGAATGTCACCATCGAGGCGTTCAAGGCCGTACGCAGCAAGCTCCAGGATGGTATTTATGCCCAGCTGCCCATCCCGGTGCGTGCCGACGAAGGTTTCCTGGTTCGTTAATTCCCCGGTTCCCGGCAGGCCGGTTCATTCCGCCGCCCGGATATAAGGGTTTCCCATACGGGTGTCCCCGGCTTTTCCGAAGGCCGGGGACATCGTTTTGCGACAAAATTCGCCGGAAAATTTTGCAGAATAAATTTTTCAGTTTATATTTGCAGTCCCGAAACGCGAGTTTCGGATGCCGGAAGGAGGGGTGAAAGCCTTTTCGCAGGCCGAAAAACATATTGCGGAAATAGCTCAGTTGGTAGAGCACAACCTTGCCAAGGTTGAGGTCGCGGGTCCGAGTCCCGTTTTCCGCTCATGACAAACGAGTGATAATCAATGGATTGTCACTCGATTTTTCTTTTTCTGCCGCGTGTTACAGATGTCCGATGTGTAACACAAAACGCCCTAAAATCACCGTTTGTGATACAGAGTGTGATACATAAAATCATGTAACACATACTTTGTATTTTGTTGCTTGCGTAATCCGTAAAGATTATGACAATCAACATCGTATGTCGCAAAGACGCTATCAACAGAAACCGTTTAGCCCCTCTTGCCCTTGTTTTCACCCATGACCGCCGTCGTAAATTCGTTGGCTTGGGTATATCGGTAGCTTTGGAGCATTGGGATTTTGAGAAACAGCAACCGACGGCAGACTGCCCCGACGGAGCAGAGATACGGTTTCAAATCACCTCCAAAATCCGTGAATACGAAAAGAAGATTAAGAAGTTGGAGGTGCTGGAAATCCCCGTTACGTTCGATACACTCTTTGAACAGAACGGCAAACGAATCAACTGCACCGTTGGAGATTATTTCAAGCAAATCATCGACCGATTGGAAAAGGTCGAAAAGTATGGTTCAGCCAGCAAGCACAAGGTAACGCTTGCCCTTATGTCGCAATTCCGCTCTGTCAATATGCGCTTTGAGGAGTTGGATTTGACTTATTTAAGGGAGTTTGAAATCTTCCTGCGTCAGCGCGGCAATGTAAGCAACAGCCTTGCTACCAAGTTCAGCGTACTGAAAGCGGTCTATAATAAGGCGGTTTCAGAGGGTGTGTTCATTCCTAAATCGAATCCCTTTCAGCAATTCAAGGTGGGTAGCTTGTGGACGAACACCCGTAAACGGGCCATAACGAAAGAGGACATCCACAAACTGATTGAGTTGGATTTATCGGAAAGGGACTTTTACACCCAACTTGCCAAAGATATTTTCCTGTTCTCGTATTTCATGGCTGGAATCAATTTCAAAGATATTGCCCTGCTGACTTATGGAGATATTGATAATGGCAGAATCTACTATGCAAGACGCAAGACAGGCAAGATGATGAACTGTTGTCTGACGGAACAGGCACAGGAGATCATCGACAAGTACCACACCGACCAAGTGGAGGAAGATTACATCTTCCCAATCCTTGACCGCAACGTACACACAACCGAAAAGCAAATCTTGGAACGTGTTAAGAAAACGTTGAAGCACGTCAACAAACGCCTGCACGAATTGAGCGAGGAAATCGGACTGCATACGCCATTAACGACTTATGTAGCCCGTCATACTTACGCCACAGTCTTAAAACGGTCAGGCGTTAGCGTAGCCCTCATTTCCGAATCGCTCGGCCATTCTGATTTATCGACGACCCAAATCTACTTGGATAGCTTTGAGAACTCTCAAATCGACGCGGCTATGCAACACTTATTGTAGGAATCGGGAGGTCGGCGCCCCATAAGCGAACCGACCTCCTTTTTCTTTACCTCCGTCCTATCCGAGGTATTGTTCCAGCAGTTCAACGACCATCTGTTCACGGGATTTTAACCCTATCTTGCGGGCTTCCATGATTTCCGCCGCCTGTGCAGGCGTGAGTTTTTTCAATGCCTGCTCTATCTGACGGCAGTAGGCCACGGGGTCTGCGGCGTTGTTATACTGCATGACGATATAGGCAATCAGATACTTTTTCGACAGGAACGAATCCGAAAACTTTTCCTGTGCGGCCTCATACCATCTGATACTCCGCTGATACCATGTTTCGGATTGCAGGATTTTAGGCAGTTCCCCGCTTTTCACGCAGTTCACCAAATCTTTGGGTTTTAGTGAATTTGTCCCCGTACACCATTGCGATATGGTTGCCAGCGGGAAACCCTTGCTGCGGAGTTGTACGGCAAACTCAAAAACGTCGTTCGTCTTGGAGAGCGTCATGGCAGGTGCGGCCATATAGTCCGTTCCTTTCCATGTGGTCGTGCAGATATTCATTTCGGCAATCAATGCCGCAATCGACATATCTACATTCAGCGGCTCGGTAATCACGAGGTCGTTCAGATTCAGACCTAATTTGATATAGGCAATCAATCGGTGTTGACCGTCCAGCACGGCGTAATAGTTCACCGACTGGCTGTCGGGAATATCCTTGCCGTTCAGGTCTACCAAATGTCCGCCAGACGTAATTACCTGTTCACCGTCCACAACCGTAATCGGCGACAACAGCCCGTACTCCTCGATGGACTTCATTTTTGCCGTCACCGCTTTGGAGTTGGTCGGGCGGTTGCCTTTTACAAAGGCGAAACTACGGTTTACAATGACTGAAATTACACTCATTTTTTTCATTTTAATTGTGCGGGTTGACCTCATACCACCCGCGAGGTTTTAATTAGTAATATTGTTAAAAAATGTCTGTGTTTCATTTTCTCGGCGTTAGGTCTGACTGGTGAGCTCTTGCCAGCTCTTGCGGCAGTCGGGTGATGGCTTGGGCAAACTCCCGTCATCGTCCTGCCGTGCGATTCGACCTGCGGCCTTTCGGTTCGGATTCCCTCTCCCTACCGAGAAGCGGAGTGTATGTCAAAGAACCTGTGTTTGCGTTTCTACTGTAAATCCTACGAAAACCATACATAACTCACTATGGCAGAAATAGTTGTCGGATAGTAAAAAAGTGCATGATTTTTACTATCCCTTATTGGCGGAATAAAAAAGGACGGCTCGTGCCGTCCCTTATCATTGGATATGTAAAATGGATTTATCTAAAATTCTTGCCGATCGTCGTCCACTCCCTGTCCTTGTAGGATGTCCAGATTCCCTTGATACCTTCGTCACTATCAAGGAATTTCGGATTATCCGTATAGCCGAAGAAATAGACGATGCGCGAAATCAACAGCATCCTGTTATAGGAAACCTTGCTGGGATTCGTACTGCGGTTATCTTCCTCTTTGAATTGTTCCAAGAGCGGCAAAAAACATTTGATGGCAAGCGTAATCTTGTAACAACTCTTGAGATTCACCGAAAATCCGTCCACCCCGAACGAACGGACATTTGACAGATTGGCATAGAGTTCTGCCACGTTGTCAGCGAGCAACTTGCCCAACGCCCGTTTTGCAAGGTAGGATTCAAGGGTTACGCCGTGCTCGCGCCCTTGCCATGCACGCACTTTGGCATCGGGATTTTCTTGCAGGTATCTGGCGAAAGCCCGAAACTCCTCGAATACCGAGGTCGGAACCTGCTGTACATTTTCCGTCCGTTCCCGTACCACATCATAGACAAAGAGCATCGCCATCCAAAATTTCTCGGTGTCGAGACCCATAGCCCGCAGGGAACGGATAATCGGAGCATTTTCTAAATACCGCTCTTTGGTAATAGAAAATTCCAGCCGTTCGTCCTCCAACTGATGCACGAAATCCCATCCGCGGAAAGAATCGGTCTGATACTGCTCGTCGTTTATATCAGTATCCCAAGTGGGATACATTCGGTTGGCAATCTCGAAAACATAATCGTAAAGCGGGTTCATAGCGGTTGTATTCGGTTAAAGCAAAGATAAAAAATTTCCGCTGAATCGTCTGCACTTAAACTTGCATTTATTAAAGATTTTTACTATATTTGTAAAAGCAAATCCGAGATATGGAAATTCTTTTTGCTTCCATAGAAAAATAAGTTTACGGGCAGATAAGGACGGCATTAATTGCTGTCCTTGTCTTTGCACTCTATTTCCACATTTTTTGAGTACGAAATGGATATTCCCTTTATAAGTATAGTTTCAAGATTAAAAAATATGGAAGATTTCAGATAAAGAGATATTATGAATAACAACCCATTTACAAATATGAATACAAATCAAAATTGAATTATCGACGCGCCCGCTGGGGCAACTTACTTGTCAGACTTTCTGACGGAGATTCCCGTAAACTGTTTATTTAACAAGAAGCAGACAGGATGCGGTGCTACCGAGTTAGCTATCCGTAACTCCATTCCTACCCTTATCGCCATGCCTTATGTGGCATTGGTAAAGAACAAGACCATTTACCGCAAGGACGCTGTTTCCGTGCTGGGCGTTTACGAGGGTATCGGCGAGCAGGACATCATCGACTATGCACAGAGCCATTCTCCCTTAAAGATTGCCGTTACCTATGATTCCCTGCCGCGAACCATTAAGGCGTTGCAATCCGCAGGTCTTGACCCTTACAAAGAACTGTTCCTATTGGTGGACGAATGACATGTACTGTTCAACTCCTATTCGTTCCGTCATACTGCCATTAAAAACCTGCTGGCAGAAGCCGCCAAATTCGAGAGGGCAACTTACATGACCGCAACCCCTATCGAACGGGAGTATGTTTTAGAGGAGTTGAAGCACCTGCCCATCTGCGAAATCAACTGACCGCATCTGATCGAGGTCAATATCCGCTCCCGTCAGACTTCCAAACCTGCCCACTATATCGTTAAGGAGTGCCGCAAGGTGTTAGACAGCCGATTGGAACACAACCTGCATATCTTCGTCAACAGCGTGGAGTTTATCGCAAAGGTAATCGACCTTGCGAAACTCACTCCCGAACAGGTTAAAGTGGTCTGTTCGGTTAGCGGGGACAATGGAGAGAATAATCAACGCAAGTTAGGCAAAGATTATCCCATCGGCCAGCCGTCCGACCCCGTAAGGAAGATAAACTTTTACACCTCGACCTGCTTTGAGGGTTGCGACCTTTATGACGAGAACGGCGTTACATTCATTGTCAGCGACGGCAACAAGTCCCACACGCTGTTGGATATTTCAACCTTGTTCACACAGATTTGCGGACGCTTGCGGGATTCCAAATACAAGGGCGAGATTATACACGTCTATTCCACGACCAAGTACAGCCGAGATGTTACCCTCGATGAATTTGTTGCGGCCACCAAGAAAACCTTGCAGGAAGCCGTTCAATATGCCGACGAGATAAATTCATTGAGCGATACGGCACGGGAAAAGACCTTGTCGAAAATCAAATACATCAACGAACAATATGTAAGGATAGAAGATAACCGCCTTATCGTGGATAAGAATTTCGCTAATATGGATATAGTCAATTTCAAAATCTGCCGCCATATTTACAGAACCTATGTAAACCTTACGAATGAACTGCAAAGGAATGGCTACACGATAACCCGCCATACGTTCAGCGAGATTATAGAGAAGATGGAGAACAAGGCCAATGCACGGGTTACATTCAAAGAACTGTTCGATGAATACCACCGTCTGAAAACGACACGACCGTTTTTCTCGCTGGACAATCACGAGGAACTATGCGCCCGAATTGCTGTTAAATATCCGTTGGTGAAGCAGGCATACGACGAATTGGGAACAGACAAAGTGCAGGCATTGAAATATCATGTCGGAAATATCCGTCGGGAGTTGACGAAACAAATGCGACTGCCGAGCGAGTATAAAATCGTGAAGATGATAGATACGGTGTTTCCCAAACAGACACTCATTCCCAAGAGCAAGGCCAAAACGGAACTGCAACGGATATACGACGATTTGGGGATTCAAAAGACGGCAAAGGCCGCAGACCTTGCCAAATGATACGAAATAAAGGAAACAGCGCCCAAAATCAACGGCAGGACAACAGCCTGCATTACCATCATTAGAAAGAGGATGATTGTGAAATAATACATCATAATAAAATATTTACTATTTTTGGGTTATTATTGTTACATATAAATTAACCCATATGAAAATATTTATTAGTTGGTCAGGAGAAAGAAGTCAGAAAATCGCAGAACTCTTTAAGGACTGGATTCAATGTGTAATACAAGCAGCTAAACCGTGGATATCTTCACATGATGTTGACCGAGGTGCATTATGGTATACTGAGATATCAAAAACTTTGGCAGACTCCCAGTTCGGTATACTTTGTCTCACACCTGAAAATAAAACTGAACCGTGGATTCTATTTGAAGCAGGAGCCTTAGCAAAAGGTATTGAAGAAAACAGGGTTTGTACTCTTTTAATTGATTTAAAAAATACAGATATAGGCAATCCTCTTGCTCAATTCAATCACACTATTGCGTGTGATAAAGAGAGTATGTGGAAATTAGTACAAACAATAAATAATGCTCTTTTAGAAAACAAATTGCAAGAAAAGGTTCTTAAAAGCGTCTTTGAAACATATTGGGAGCAATTTTCAGAAAAATATAAAGAAATATCTCAACAATTTAAGCCAGAAGAACATGTTAAAAAGAGAAGTAATGAAGAACTATTAACAGAGATTCTGACTACTGTTCGTGCTATTGATAAGAGGTCTCAGGTAGGTTATTTAGATAATTATATATCAACTTATGATGATATAATAAATAGATATTGGTCTCCTTCCGAAGTGATAAAATTTAGAAACTACATGACCCATAATAAGACTTTCAAAGATTTCTTTAATTCAAATAATGAAGGTATTAAATCTAATGAAGTAGATAATCAAGAAGATAAAAAATAATATTAAGAGTATTTATTAATTCTCAATCATCCAATTACTCCAGCCTTAAACAGGTTGGAGTATTTTTTATATCCCCTGCACATACAGTTACTCTATACTAAAGCCCCCTCCCTATTGTCGAATGTAAAACCTTTTCAGATATGAAAACACTTGACAGGAGAGCGGCGGAGATTTTCCGTAGCATGTTAGCTTTACAAACAACCAAAATCGACAATTCGGACGGTACTTATATGCCCGTCTATATCGAACTAATCGGCCGCATCGACAAGTACGACTTTTTTTCGCTGGCTCATTACGGACAGCAGAACGGCGATGCCATGCGCGACCCCGAAATGCTCTTTGCCCTGCACAATGAAACTCGGCAATTCATTCCGTACTACTATCGCAACGACTATTGCGGTATCGAGGAAAACAGCGTCAGATGGTCGGAAGATGGAATAGCGTTGAACCCGCGCTTACAGGCCAGCCACACAACCTTTGCTAATCAATGGCTTCGTAACATAGCCGCACAACAGGGAATCCAATGACGGCACAGCTATTGGTGGAGAACTGCGTACTGACGAACCAAACCGCAGTCGTGGATGAAATGCTCAACAGGCACTTATTACCCGAAGAATATATCTATCCCTTTGTGGGTGATGTCATGGAATGGTGGCTGATTGATTCGTGGCTGGCCGAACGACTGAAACGAGAGGGAGAGGTTATTATCGAGGAATACGGTTGCTGTTGGTGGGGACGATTAGCCAGCGGACAGTCTATCTGTATGGACAGCGTGATACGGAAAATTGCAGGAGAGTAAAACTACAACCGTGGTTCTATTTATTGGAACGTATAAATTACAGAAATTAGGGGTATTGTAATCTCTACAAGATTTTACTACCCCTAATTTTCGTTTTCATGCTGGCATAAAGTCGATAATTGAGGGTTGGAATGATTTGCAATTCCCGATTAGAGGGAATATGTCGGCTTATTTCTTATATATGGAATATCCCAACCAATGAAGAACTTTTTAGAATGTCAATCTTGATTTTCTGAAACTTTAATCCGAAATTTGAATCTACAATACCCCACGAGTGTTGCGTATTGAGAAACATTTTCTAATTTTGTGGCATCGACCCATACGGGCGGTAACATATTAGTTTAGTGAAAGTGTTTCGCTAATCCTTGTACCGAAATCTGACAGTTTCTACAAAGACGAGGATAACGACAACGCTCATCACCGCATATAGGCATATATCATCTGATATATTCTATTCGGTGTGGGGTATTGTTTCTTATTCGTCTTTGGGTTTTGTCAGAACCTCGGTACAGATAACGAACAACTCCACACTTTCTTTTTGCATATAACCCACCGCAGTAGGAGTTGATACGGTAAAACGTGCGTCACTTGTTTTACTTAAATATTATCATTATGAAAAAACTATTGACCTTTGCCGCATTATTTGCGGTGGTTGCGCTCACATCGTGCAAATACGATGATGATGACATTTGGAACAGCGTTCACGGATTGGAAAACCGTGTCGCAAAATTAGAGGAACTCTGCAAGCAGATGAACACAAATATTTCATCGTTGCAGACTATCGTAACAGCATTACAAAACAACGTCTATGTTACGGGGACTACACCTCTTATGAAAGACGGCAAAGAAATCGGCTATACAATTACTTTCAGCAAAGGTAACCCTATTACCATCTACCACGGTAAAGACGGACAAGACGGTGAAGATGGCACAACTCCAACTATCGGTGTCAAACAAGATGCGGATGGCGTTTATTATTGGACATTGAATGGGGAATTTATCGTGGTCGATGGTGGAAAAATCCAAGCCGAGGGCAAAGACGGAACCAACGGCACGACCCCGCAATTCAAAATCGAAAACGATTATTGGTTTGTTTCCTATAATAACGGAGCAAATTGGACGCAGTTAGGTAAAGCGACTGGCGAGGACGGCATTGGTGGCGATTCCATGTTTTCGGGTGTGGATTATAAAACCAGCACCGACTATGTAATCTTTACATTGGCTGACGGTACGCAAATCAAACTACCCACATGGTCAGCTTTTGAAGCCTTACAGCGTCTTTGCAACGAAACGAATACCAATCTTTCAGCATTGCAGACGATTGTAACAGCACTCCAAAACAACGATTATATTACGAGTGTAGACCCGCTGACCGAGAACGGCAAGGTAGTAGGCTATACGATTAAGTTTGCCAAGAGCAACCCGATTGTAATTTACAACGGTAAAGACGGTGCGGATGGCGTTGATGGAAACACGCCCGTTATCGGTGTGAAGAAAGACACGGACGGCATCTATTATTGGACGCTGGACGGTGAGTTTATCGTTGTAGACGGACAGAAAATCAAGGCACAGGGGACCAGATGGCAGTGACGGTTCGGATGGAACAGACGGAGTTACTCCCAAACTCGAAATTCGAGAGGGCTATTGGTGGATTTCCTATGACAATGGAACGAATTGGACGCAGTTAGGTAAGCCACGGGTGAAGATGGAGCAGATGGTAAAGACGGTGATAACATCAAAATTACGCAAGACGAAAATAATGTTTACTTTGAATTGGCAGATGGGACAACAATTACAATGCCGATTTCTAATAATGCAACAACCCAATTTATTCAATTTGCTGATCCTATAACAAAGTACTTATGCTTATCTTGTTGGTTAAGTAGCAGTGATATAAGTAGGCGCAATTTGTGGGATAAAAATTATGATGGCGAAATATCATATCATGAAGCTGCAATCGCAACCTCTATTCCTTATGGACACTTTACAAATAGCGAGATTTCATCATTCAATGAATTGCGATATTTTACGAGCCTTGAATCAATTGTAAAAGAAGCATTTAAGGAGTGTTCCCAATTGTATACTATCATTATTCCCGACAATGTAAAGAGTATTAAACAAAATGCATTTTACAATTGTTCCAATTTGCAGTTTGCTACTTTTGGCCGCAATATTACAGAAATTGAAGATAACGCATTTTATGGGTGCACTTCACTTCGTTTTATTACATTAGGTGATTGTGTAGAGACTATTGGTTCATATGCATTTTATGGAGGAACCCAAACAAATACTATGAAAATTCTGACTGCATGTGTTACATTGCCTGCAAGCATTAAATCCATTGGGAACTACGCATTTCGCAATCGTAACATAGAAAATGTTTATTGCAAATCTCTTATACCCCCTTCATTAGAAGGCCCTAATGTTTTTGGTAACGATTGGTATTTTTCAGGAAAATGCCAGTATTATGTTCCCATGTCAGCAGTTGATGATTATAAAAAAGCCCTATACTGGAAAGATTTGGGAGATAATATTGTTGGGTATGATTTCAAATAAAAATCACAACATTAATCTCATATAATCTACCAAGGGACAGACTTGTGCAAAAGGGTTAATATTTAGACCCTCTGCACAAGTTTGTCCTTTCTTTTTTACTTGCATATCTCACAATTTTTTCGTATATTTGATGTAGTCTGAAGGTATTTAATTGACTACAAATAGATTAAAAGAAACTCGCATGAGAATAGGCAACGGATAAGAAATTGGTAAAGTGCTTTGATACACTATATTTCTCATGCTGTCAAACAACTCTTATTTGTTTGCAAATATAATATTATTGCAGGTAAAAATCAAAAATAACGAGGTTTATTTTCATTTTTGCCTGCTGATATTTGTTCCGGATTGTCGGATGCGATATATTTGTAATTAGGATTCGTACCGTGTTCCAAGCGGTTCATAAGTAACGACTTGCGGAGCTTTGGCAACAAGGGGATGCGGCTCCGTTTTATAGAAATGACTTATGCAAACCGACTTATCCATTTACAACAGTCTTCGCCCTTCCTTTATAGAAGGCGTTCACGCCGTGAAGTTCAATGCTTTGTCGGCGGTCATATCGCGTTACCGGGATTATGCCCGCAGTTCCGAACAAATAAAAGCGTACTCGGGAGATTCTCTTCTGATGCGGGACATTGCCTCCTTGCTTGACGAAGCACCCCGTCCCATAACGGGGGAATACCAGGATTTCACCCCGTTCCTGCTTCTTCTGATGCTTTCGGAGGAGTTTCATGCCGTCCATTACGTCGAGCGTCTTGTAACGTGGTATTTCGGCTACTGTTGTGTCGATGAACTGCGGACGGTCTGCACCATTCTGTTCCAGTGTTCCTACCCGCATCACGACACGCTGCGGCTGCGGTTTAAGAATTACCTGCGTGAAGCCCGTAAGACATTGGGTATGCCCGTTGAATGTAACGCTGCTGTCATGCTGAAAATGCTCGACGCCTCTTATGAACATCTCACTCCCGCCGATGTCGGGGAGTTCGAGGAGCTGTTGCACCTGGGGACGATTACGAGTTCATCTCCCGTGTCAAATCGAATTATCTTGCCTCGGATAACGTCACGGAACTCGCCGGGGTTTGCGGGTATTCCAGCACGATTACCTTCCGCCGGCGTTTCCAGCGGGTTTTCGGCTGCTCGGCCTCCTCGTGGTTACGTCAGCGCCGTATCGAACGTATCGGGGAGTTGCTGCGGACGACACACTACACGTTGCAGGAAATAGCCTACATGTGCGGTTTCTCCGCCCAATCCCACTTTACGGACTTTTGCAAGCGGAATATGGGGAGCAATCCCACTTCCATCCGCCAGGAAGGCCGGATCTGACATTAAAATCGGCCTCGTGATAAAAAAACGAAGAGAAAGATAAAAATCGTAATCCGCCGGTTTTTCGATTCGCTAACTTTATACGTGAAAGTAACAAGACGGATTATGATTGCATTTATAGAAAAATTAAACAGCGAAGTCCTGCGGAGTATCGAACGTATCGAATCGCGGGATACCGACGTGTTGAAAAAGTCGCTTGAAGCGTCACGTGTCCTGGGAGAAGCGTTCGACCGTTTGAAACAATATATCATCGGCTACCGTTTTCAAAACGATGACGAGGAAATAAAGTTCTTCAAAGAAATCAAACCCCGTCTTTTTTGCCGTCTGATCTATTACCGCAAGCTCTACAATATCGAGATGAACCGTCCGGTAGGAAGTATCGAGGCACAACGGGAGTACCTGGACGCCCATGTTCGGGCCATCAACGCGTACACGCAGAAACGCCTTGACTTTATCCGCTATTTCCGCAGCGGCGCTACACACCTGGACAGCCTCTATTTCCTGCGCGGGCAGACCGACACGGAGCAATACCTGGAAACCTTCTACTATGAACTCGACCCGCAGTTTTCGACAAACGCGGATTTCAAGGTGGCGAAAATCCTGGCCAACGATATGTTGTCGGTTTATCTTATGGGCGAATTGGAATCACTGGAGAGCACGAACCTCCGGAACATGGTTCTGCCATTGTCTGACGTGCGTCCGACATGGCAGGACTCGAAGACGGATCTGACGGAACTTATTTACCTGCTCGACAGTAAAGGCTGTTTCGGCAATGTGCCACTCACGCAACTTGCCAGCTACATTTCCAACGCTTTCAACGTACACCTCGACATGAACCTTTCGAGGACATTCTGCGATATGAAAATCCGAAACAACCCGACACCGTGGCTTGACAAGGCGAAAGAGGCCCTGCTTAAACGTATGCAGACGTGGAAGCGAAACAAGAAAAACGGCAATTCCGAGTAGAATATGAACCGGTAAAGCACTCTATTCCTTATAGAAACACTGATAATCAGCGTTGTATATAACAAAAGAACCGAGGTCGGTTTTCCCCCGTAACTCTCGAAAGGAACTTTCCCGAACGCCCGTATTTGCACCCGTATAAGGAGCCGATACGGGTGTTCCGTTGTAGCCCCGTCCGGATTAGAACACCGTTAAGCGTTGAATCACAGTATTCTATCGCATTTCTGCCCATAAAAATACCGAGTACGGGCCGCGGATTTCGGTAAAAAACACTGCCTTCTTCACCGCATGAACCGTTGAGAATCAGTTCACTGCAAATTATCAAAAAAAAGTCGTACCGACCTCGTTTTAAGCTGTCCATATAAGCCCGACCTTTGTAACAGACTAAAAAACAAAGGAGTATGAAAATCATAGTGATCGGTTCGCGAGCCTATAACGAGCTTGTCGGGCGTATAGAGAAAATAGAGGCTGCAATCGCCTCTCTCCCTGAAAAGGGGCGTGCATGGAATAAGGAGTATATAAACGACGAATGGATGGACGGTGAGCAGGTCTGCCGTTACCTGGGTATCAGCGGGCGTACCCTTCAACGCCTCCGCTCGGATCACGTGATCACCTATTCGGCCATCAACCGGAAGCTGTATTATTCCCTCACGGAAATCCGCCGTGTGCTGAAGGAGCGTTCCGTGCGGCGCAAAAACCGACCAAAGGAATAGGCCATGTTTCTGGACAAGGAATATTTCGACGGATGGATGCAGCGGCTCTCGGAACGGCTGGAACGTATCGAGAAGCTGTGCGCGGGGGACGTGGAGCAACCGCTTTCCATCCTGCCTGACGGGGAGCGTCTTCTGGACAATTACGACCTGTGCCGTATGCTCAATATCAGCAAGCGCACACTCCAGCGTTACCGCACCTCGGGAGAGCTGCCTTACGAGATGATCTATCACAAGACCTTCTACCGGGAATCGGACGTCCTGCGGTTCATCGAGCGTAACTTCAGTAATTTCCGCAAGCTGAAAAAGGATCGTCCTGCCGGTTCCGGTTAGGCCCTGTCCCGAGAGTCCGGCGTCATGGAAAAACGCGGAGATACATGGAATAAGGCACGACAAGGCGGTACAACCGCTCGATATTTGCCGTAAAATCAGTATGTTTGCTGAATGAAGCCTATATAATAATGAAGCAATGAAAGAAACTGATAAAATATATCCTGCCGACAAAGGGGAGGAAGAGCTGCTGCATAATGTGCGCCATATCTTGCAGGAAGCGCGCGCGAAGGTGATACATCATGTCAATTCGACCCTCGTGAGGGCTTACTGGCAGGTAGGGAAATACATAGTGGAGTACGAGCAGCAGGGAACCGACCGTGCCGGATATGGCAAGGCTGTCATCAACACCCTTTCCAGGCGGCTCGTGGCGGAGTTCGGAAACGGGTTCACGGCCACCAACCTGCGGTACATGAGGCAGTTTTACCAGTGCTACCCGAAATATCACACGCTGTGTGATAAATTGAGCTGGTCGCATTGCCGCACGCTTCTCAAGGTGTCGGGCGATGCCGCCCGTGATTTTTACCTGCACGAGTGCGTCAAGGAAAACTGGAGTGTCCGGCAGCTCGACCGCCAAATCAACACGCTTTTCTATGACCGCCTGCTGGCCAGCCGAGACAAGAAAGCTGTGAAAGAGGAGATTTCCCGTACCGAACCCGGACGTGTCGAACCCAAAGAGATCATCCGCGACCCGTATATCCTCGGTATCCCGCAGGGAGAGCATTTTCTGAAACCGATCTGGAGCAACTGCTCATCAGCCGCTTGCAGCGCTTGATGCTCGAACTCGGGAAAGGCTTCGCCTTCGTCGCGCGACAGAAGCGTATCTCCTTCGATGACAAGCATTTCTACATCGACCTGGTCTTTTACAATTACCTGGCCCGTTGTTTCGTTTTAATAGACCTTAAATCCGGGGAGCTGACCCATCAGGATTTGGGGCAGATGCAGATGTATGTCAATTACTACACCCGTGAGTTGATGAATCCCGGGGATAACCCTCCGGTGGGTATCGTCCTCTGCGCGGAGAAAAACGACGCGGTCGTCCGTTATACGCTGCCCGAAGATGAAAAGCAGGTCTTCGCCGCCCAGTACATGACCTATCTTCCCACGCAGGAGGAGCTGCAAACACTCTTGCAGGAAGTGTGACGACAACGCTCACGGACATATGAAACGGCTTTTCGTTTTATCTTGATCCCTTTCTTCGCAGGGCCGTTCTCCGGCGGGCTGCCCACGCCCGCGATCACGATGCGCCCCCCGGAGGCGTCGGCAATCTGCCGCAGCCGGGAAGGAATACGGGCCGCCGTGTTGTCTTTCCCGGGAGCTCTTCCGCCGTGTCATGCCGTTCCCGGCACACGTCGTTATCCTCCTCCGCCTCCTTTCCCTCGCTCTCCTCTATCGGTTTGAGGCTTTGCTGTATCCTGCGGTCTATTTCCGTCAGGTCAGCTTTTAGGGCCGTCAGTTCGGGTTCCTTGCGCCAGGAACTTTCCACCACTTCCCGCAGGACGGGAATATCTTTCTCCAGTTCCTCGTTCTTTTTCCGGAATTTCTCCAGTGTCGGCTCGATGGTTGCGAGCGCGTGGATGAAGTTCATCGCCGCCAGTCGCGGGTCGGAGGCGATATTCCCGTAGTTATACTGGTATAGATAATCCCCTTCACCCCGGACATAAAAACGGTTCTGCACCAGGTCGAGCCCGTCTTTCCCGGTCGTTTCGCTCTGGACGAGCAGTTCGAACCCGTAGAGGCTCCCGATGGGTTCGAGCCTGTCGAGCGTGCGTGCCGTTTCGGCGATACGGTTGAGCTGTTTCCCGATGAGCTTGGGGTCGGAGGTTTCCAGCCCGTTCAGTTTCACGGGATTGCGGTACGAGCCGTCCTCGTTGAACTCGACGCGGGCCTTGAAGTGTTCCAGATCCTTGCCGATACGCCGTATCAGGTCGTTGTTCTTCTCTATCTTCTCCGTGATCTGCTCCAGCTTGTAGCGGCTCGATGATTTGCCGCGCACGAATGCCTGGCGTTCGCTTTCGAGCGTGGCGATCTTCTTCTCCAGGCGGGCCTTGTCCAGCAGGTCTGTATTTCCCGAGAGGACGGCTACATACTCGGAAAAATTCATGCCGCTTTTCTCGTCGATGGCCCCCTCGTCGATGGTACGGCTTCCCATGTTGTTGGTCTTGAGCTGGCGGATGAACAGTTGTCGAGCGACTTCTCGACGGCGTATAATATCACGTCCACCTTGTTGTCGGCATGGAGTTTGGCGATCTCGTTCCCGGTGCGTATTCCCCGCCCGTCGCGCTGCTCCAGGTCGCTGGGACGCCAGGGGCAGTCCAGGTGGTGTATCGCCACGCAGCGTTTCTGCGCGTTCACTCCGTCCCGAGCATCTCGGTCGATCCGAAGAGTACGCGGATTTTTCCGGTGTTCATACCGGCGATCATCTCCTTGCGCGCTTTTTCCGAGGTCGCCTCCTGGATGAACCGCACCTCGCTTTGGGGTATGCCGTAATCCTCCGCGAGTTTACGCCGTATCTCGGAATAGACGTTCCACCCCGCTCCGGGTTTGTAGGTTCCC
>VOFI01002535.1_pt1 | contig 43390 bp, 67 predicted proteins | sample 5384131 | NCBI WGS metagenome assembly VOFI01 (sample SAMN12384728, study PRJNA508395) | human gut metagenome | isolation source: healthy gut H | host: Homo sapiens | reverse complement strand
GCCACGGCCTTGGCGGGGGATGCTCTCCTCCCCGGCGGCGGTCACCCGCCGGGCGGTGCGGGGCGTCAGCCGGACCAGCTTTTCGATGCCCGCCCGGGCTTTGGCCACCGTCCGCTCCTCCAGCAGAGAGCCAAGCTGCATGATGAAGGCGATCTCGCCGGCGGCAAAGATCTCCCCAATGGCCACCGAGGCGAGCAGCGCCAGGGACACCAGCACGTCGGCCTTGATGTCAAAGCGGGTGAACAGCCCCACGGCCGCCTCCCTGACAATGGGCGCGCCGCAGAGCAGGATGGCCAGCCACGCCGGGTTCACCGGCAGGGCCGCCGGGGCAAAAAAGCTCAACAGGAGGGAACCCCCTCCCAGCGCAAGGAATGTGATATCCCGTTTCATATACCCATACCCCCTATAGGTATATTTATACCCCCACGGGTATTATTTGTCAAGAAAAAAGCGGCCCAAACGGGCCGCATCAGCGTCAGCTCATACGTGAGAAGTGCTCGATGGCTTTGGCGAATTCCGCAATGGTCCGGTCCGCGTCCCCGTGCTCGATGCCGTCCCGGACGCAGTGGTTGAGATGCCCCCCAGCACCACCTGTCCCACCTTGTGCAGTGCGCTCTTGGCGGCGTTGATCTGCATCAGCATGTCCTCACAGGGCACGTCCTGATCCACCATCTTGTCGATGGCGCCCAACTGCCCGATGATCTTTTTCAGTCTGCGGTGGAGGTTGTCCGCATCCATATGCCAGCTCATGGCCTCAAAGGGCGCCGCAGTTGCGGCAGTTGACGGTGATCTTCCCCTTCCCCCGGGGCAAGATACTGCAGTTGGGGCACTTCGGTGCTGTCCCGGCGGCGGCGCATCCGCAGCCAGCGTATGGCGGGTCCGGCCAGAGCCAGAAACATGCGGGCGGCAGATCCCGGGAGAACATGGGAACAGATCACCACAGGAGCACTGCCAGCCCAGCCAGGAGAGCACCTCCAGGTGGGGCAGGCCGGACAGAAGAATGAGGACGATATAGACCACGAGGAGGAAAAAGGAGAGCTGGTCGCTTCCATACCGGCCGTACATCAATTTTCGAATGAAGTTCATCACCATGAAATACGGTCGTCTCCTTTGAAGTTAAAAATAAATTTTTTCTGAACTTATGATAGCGCCTCCCTGTTTCTTCGTCAAGGAAGGAAACGTAAACAATATGTGAATTGTCCGCGCGCTCCACCTGCCTGCGCCGGTGCTATGGGGCCATTCTCGTCAAGAGCGACGAGATCATCTCCACTGGCTACAACGGCGCCCCCGCGGGCGGCGCAACTGCGTGGATCTGAACTACTGCACCCGCGAGGCGCTGAACATTCAAATCCGCAAACGCACCGCGGAAAAAGAGATCAACAGTGCGGAGGAAGAGGCCAAGCGTATCATCAACGAGTCCATCAAAAGCGCTGAGAGTAAAAAGCGGGAGGCGCTGGTGGAGGCCAAGGAAGAGATTCTAAAGGCCCGCAACGAGTATGAGCGCGAGGTGAAGGAGCGCCGGGCCGATCTGCAGAAGCAGGAGCGGCGGCTCCAGCAGAAGGAAGAGAACCTGGACCGCAAGACCGAGAACATCGAGAAGAAGGAGGACACCCTGCAGCGCAAGCTGGCCGAGCTGGACGAGGCCCGGGACGAGGTGGCCACCGTCAAGAAGACCCAGATGGAGGTGCTGGAGCGCATCTCCGGCTTCACCGCCGAGGAGGCCAAGAACTACCTCATCAACCAGCTTGCCGAGGAGGTCACCCATGAGTCGGCCATGAAGGTGCGGGAGATCGAGGCCCAGTTCAAGGAGGAGGCCGACACCCGCGCCAAGGAGATCCTGTCCTGGCCATTCAGCGCTGCGCCGCCGACCATGTGGCCGAAGCCACCGTCTCTGTGGTTCCCCTGCCCAATGACGAGATGAAGGGCCGCATCATCGGCCGCGAGGGCCGCAACATCCGCACGCTGGAGACCATGACCGGCGTGGATCTGATCATCGACGACACGCCGGAGGCCATCACCGTCTCCTGCTTCGACCCGGTGCGCCGGGAAATCGCCCGCATCGCCCTGGAGAAGCTCATCCAGGACGGCCGCATCCATCCCACCCGCATCGAGGAGATGGTGGAGAAGGCCAAGCGGGAGGTGGACGCCACCATTAAGGCCGAGGGCGAGCGCGCCGTGTTCGAGACCAATGTCCACGGCCTGCACCCCGAGCTCATCAAGCTGCTCGGCCGCATGCGCTACCGCACGAGCTACGGCCAGAACGTGCTCAACCACTCCATCGAGGTGTCCCACCTGGCGGGGCTGATCGCCGCCGAGATCGGCGCCGACGTGACCCAGGCCAAGCGGGCCGGCCTGCTCCACGACCTGGGCAAGTCCATCGACCACGAGGTGGAGGGCTCCCACGTGCAGATCGGCGTGGAGCTGGCCCGGAAGTACCGGGAGAACGAGGACATCGTGCATGCCATTGAGGCCCACCACAACGACGTGGAGCCCCGCACCATCGTGGCCTGCATCGTCCAGGCAGCCGACGCCATCTCCGCCGCCCGCCCCGGCGCCCGCCGCGAGAACCTGGAGAACTATATCAAGCGTCTGGAGAAGCTGGAGGAGGTCACCTCCTCCTTCCCCGGTGTGGAGAAGTCCTTCGCCATTCAGGCCGGCCGCGAGGTGCGCATTATGGTGGCCCCGGACAAGGTCAGCGAGGATCAGATGGTGCTCCTGGCCCGGGACATCGCCAAGAAGATCGAGGAGGAGCTGGAGTATCCCGGCCAGATCAAGGTCAACATGATCCGGGAGACCAAGGTCATCGAGTACGCGAAATAAGATACGCACGGGAGGGGCTGCTGGACAGCCCCTCCTTTGTCGAAAGCGGGGAGTTTGCCCATGAAAAAACCGAAAAAAGAAGAAAAGCCCCTCAGCGGCGCTCAGGAGGCCTACGAGTGGCTTCAGATTTTGATTGTGGCGCTGGTGACCATCATCCTGGTATTCACCTTCGTGGGGCGCATCACCCCGGTGGTGGGGGAGTCCATGCTGCCCACCCTCCACGAGGGGGATGTGATGCTGATCCGGGACATCGGCTACACCGATCCCCAGCCGGGGGACATCGTGGTGCTCACCAAGGAGTTTGACGCCGCCAGGGGGCCCATTGTCAAGCGGATCATCGCCGTGGAGGGCCAGACGGTGGACATCGACTACCAGACCGGCGCCGTCTATGTGGACGGCGAAGCCCTGGACGAGCCCTATCTGAACGAGCCCATGGAGGAGCCCTGGTATGAGGATCTCACCTCCGTGACGGTGCCGGAGGGGTCGGTCTTCGTCATGGGGGATAACCGCAACCACTCCAACGACAGCCGGGACGTGACCCTGGGCACCGTGGACACGCGCTATCTGCTGGGCAAGGCGGAGTTCATCTGCTTCCCCCCTTCTCCGACTTCGGACGCATCGGCTGAGGGAGGCGGCCGCCCCGCCCGGCCGGGGATCATACAATCGGGGGCCGCAGGCAATGCCTGCGGCCCCCGATTGATTTTGTCCTATTTTCCAAACAGCCGGCCCAGGAAGGACTTCTTTTTCTTCGGCTGTTCCGCCGCTCCGGCGGGGGCGGCCTTGTCCAGCTCCTCCAGCTCCTCCTTGGCGTCGAAGCCCAGGTCAATGGCCTTTTGGTAGCACGTCCGGGCCTGTGCCGCGTCGGCCTCCACGCCCTGGCCCTCCCGGTAACAGTCACCCAGCAGGCACATGGCCCGGCCGGAGCCGCCTTCGGCGGCCTTTCGGAACCAATACACCGCCTGCGCCGGGTCAGGCCGTATGCCGATCCCCTTGAGCATGCAGTAGCCCAGGTTACACTGGCCCACGGAGCTGCCCTGTTCGGCGGCCTGGCGGTACAGCTTCACGGCCCGGGTCTTGTCCTCCTTCACGCCCTTGCCGCTCTCATAGCAGTAGCCCAGGTTGCACTGGGCGCGGGGATAGCCCTGCTCCGCCGCCCGCTCGTACCACTCCACGGCCTTGGCGGCGTCCTCCGCTACGCCCACGCCCCGGTCATAGAAGAAGCCCAGGTTGCACTGGGCCGGGGCATACCCCGCCGGGCGGCCTTCTCATACCACTCCGCCGCCTTGGTCTTGTCCTCCGCCACACCCTCGCCGTACTCATAGCACAGGCCCAGGTTGCACATGGCCCTGGGGTGCTCCTGCTCGGCGGCCCTGGTGTACCACTCCACCGCCTGGGCCTTGTCCTCCGCCACGCCGATGCCCTGCTCGTAGCAGTAGGCCAGATTACACTGGGCGGTGGCATGGCCCCGCTGGGCGGCCTTTTCGTACCACTCCACCGCCTTGGTCTTGTCCTCCGCCGTGCCGCTCCCCACCTCGTAGCAGTAGCCCAAGGCGCACTGGGCGGGTGGATAGCCCTGCTCCGCCGCCTGGGTATAGAGCTGGAAGGCCCGCGCCGCATCCATTTCGGTGCCCTCCCCGTCCCGGCACAGGTCGCCCAGGATGCTCTGTGCCCGGGCATTTCCCTGGGCCGCCGCCTTCTCCAGCCACCGCACGGCGGCGGCCGCGTCCCGCTCCACTCCGTTTCCGTTGAGGTAGCACACCGCCAGGTTGCATTGGCCCGGGGCATAGCCCTCCTCGGCGCTCTTGCGGTACCACAGCACCGCATGGCGCAGATCCTCCTCTACGCCGTCCCCGTTCTCATAGCACAGCCCCAGGTCGCACATGGCGGGCACATAGCCGCCCTTGGCGGCGGCCCGGTAGAGCTCCACGGCCCGGGCCTTGTCCTCGGGCGCGCCGTTGCCGGTGAGCAGCAGATCCCCCAGAATCCCCTGGGCCCGCGGGAACTCCTGCTCCGCCGCCTTTTCCAGCCAGCCTACGGCCTCCTCCGCGCTCCGTTCCGCGCCGGTCCCGTTGAGCAGGCATACGGCCAGATTGGTCATGGCCGGGGCATAGCCCTCCCCGGCGGCCTTGGTGTACCAGTACACCGCCTTGGCCGGGTCTTCGGTCAGTCCCTCCCCCAGCTCGAAGGCCAGCCCCAGGCTGCACATAGCAGGGGATAGTTCTGTTTGGCGGCCTTTCCATACCACTCCGCCGCCTTGCCCGCCTCGTCGATGAACCATATCGCCGGCACAGGCTGGACACGGCCCGCCTCATCCTCAGAATAGAGCATGGGCACCCATAGCTGTTGCAGCTTCTCCTCCCGGGCCGCCAGGGCGGGGCTCAGCTCCCCATAGAAAGCCACGCTGTGCCCGTCGTCCCCCACCAGGGCGGTGACGGTACCCTCCCGGAAGGTGCGGCTGACGGAGACGGCGTCCAGAGTCTGGGGGTATCCAGGGCCAGGACGCCCCCCTCCCACATGGGCTGGTAGCCCAGATGGGAGACGTCGTTGGAGTACACCTCCACGTCGAAGGTATAGGGCCCCTTCGCCCCGTCGGGCACCTCCATGTGATAGATCTCGGTTTCGCCCTCCGTGTAGCCCTGGGCCCAATAGGTGCGGCTCATCCAGTCGGCAAGGACATCCAGGCGGCTGGGGTGGTATGTCGTCCCCTCTGTTAAAAAACGGGGGCCGACATCTCACCCTTGGCGTCGTCATAGTAAGAGGACACCCGCCGCAGCTTCTTCCCGTCGGCGTCGTATACCAGCAGGCGGTAGCGCAGCTCCTCCCCCTCGGCCAGCGCCCCCTCTCTGGTAAAAACACTCACCGGCACAGTGAGCATCCCATCCCGCTGATAGGCCCCGCCGATGCGGTAGAGGAACGCCCCGTCCTCCTTGTGGAGTGCCTCCCCCTGCACCAGCAGGGAGAGGTTCTCCTCCGCCGCCCCCACCCCCAGGAAGTAACGGATCACCCGCTCTGTCCCGGCGGCTACGGCCTGATAATTTACCAGTCCCAGCACCAGCCCCGCGCAGGCCGCCAGGGCCGCCACACGCCGCAGGGGTATTTGCCGTCTGGGAGCCGGCCGCCGGGCCTCCAGGGCCAGCAGCGCGCCGTCCTCCGGCTCCGGCACCTCCGCCGCCAGGTGCAGGCCCTCCTCCAGCGGCGCCCGGCGGCGGAACCAGGCGCTCTTTTTTCCAGTTCTTGCAGGCGTTGACGCTCAGCCGCACCACCCACGCCCGCTCCTGGCCCAAATCGGGGAAGCGACGGCCCTCCTCTACCAGCTTGATGAGCACCGTCTGGCAGATGTCCTTGGCGTCGTCCATGTCCCCCAGCCAGGTGTAGCCGATGCGGAGGATGGCGTCGGCGTACCGCTCCACCAGCTCCTCCGCCCGCGTCCCGTCCATGGCCTCGCCCCCTTTCACCTCTATAACAACACAGGCGGGCCGGATCTGTCAATTCCGCGTAAAACTTCATGCGCCTGGGACGCGGCAGGGGGCACACGGCCAATTTTGCTCCGCCTTTGCACAGCAAAAAAGCGGCGCGGCAAGAGCCGCGCCGCAGCCTGCCGAACGCGTTTTTCGACGGCCTCAGCGGGAAATCGCAGGGGCGGGGCTCCTCCCCGTCCGCAGGCGGCCACAAGGGCCGCCCCTACAGGCGCGCGCCGCGTGCTGCCCGCGCGGCGATACGCCGGGCCCTGTCACTCCAGGGTCAGATCCCCCTCCTTGATCCACCCGATGCGCCGGAAGAAGAGGCCGAACAGCCAGCAGAGCACCGCAGGGAGGACAAAGCAGATGAGCGCCAGCCCAACCCAGTCCAGGGAGGTGATGGCCGCCTTGGCCCCGGTGGCCACATCGTTGACCCATCCGGCGTACACCCCGATGGGGCCCACCATGCCGCAGGTGCCCATGCCGGAGGCCACGGCGGAAGCCGGGTCGTTCATCTCCAGCCGGAACAGGCAGGTGGCCAGGGGGCCGGTGATGGCCGAGGTGAGGATCGCAGGCAGCCAGATGCGGGGATTGCGGACGATGTTGCCCATCTGGAGCATGGAGGTGCCCAGGCCCTGACTGACCAGCCCGCCCCAGCGGTTCTCCCGGAAGGAGAGTACCGCAAAGCCCACCATATTGGCGCAGCAGCCCGCCACGGCAGCCCCGCCGGCCAGCCCCGTCAGGCCGATGGCGGCGCAGATGGCGGCCGACGAGATGGGCAGAGTAAGGGCCACGCCGATGACCTGGAGCACGGTGGCCCACTTGACAACGTCCCCCACAGCGGAGGCCGCGGTGCCGATGGCCGGGGCCAGCAGGGCGGACAGTCCCACTCCGCCAGGATGGTCACCAGGGGTGTGACCAGAATGTCGATTTTCGTCTCCTTGGACACCGCCTTGCCCAGCTCGGCGGCGATGACGGCGATGAAGAGCACCGCCAGCGGCCCGCCCGCCCCTTGCCGCCGGACAGGGTGACGCTGCCCAGGGCGTTGGCGGCATAGCCCACCGTGGCCAGGGAAAACAGCACCAGGGGCGGCGCCTGGAGGGCGTAGCCGATGGCCACGGCCATGGCCGAGCCGCTCATGGCGGAGGCGTAGCCCCCCACCGTCACCAGGAAGGCAATGCCGAGCTGCTTGCCCAGCGTGTCCAGAATGGTGCCGATGAGCAGGGAGCAGAACAGCCCCTGGGCCATGGCTCCCAATGCGTCCACTCCATACCGCTTTGCCGAGAGGACAATATTTTTTCGCTTGAGAAATGCGCTGCATGCTCCCATATTTCCGTCTCTCCTTTACATGTGTCATGACACATAACTTGTCTTATTATAGCGGAACAGGCGGATTTGTCAAGCAAAAAAGCGCGGGACACGTCCCGCGCTTTTGAAATCACACATACCCCAGCAGCCCCCGGACGGACACCTCGCCGGAGGACACCGCCTCCCGGCTGCCGTCGGCGCGGCGCACCACCAGGGCGAAGGCATCGTCCACCGCCTCGGCAAAGGCCTCCTCCTCCTCGCCCGCCCGGAGCAGGCGCACCGTCCGGCCCAGGGTGAGACAGTCGGCCCGGTACCGCTCCAGCCAGGCCGCCCGCTCTGCCGGGAAGGCGGCGTACAGCTCGTCCAGGGCGGCCAGCACGGCCGCCGCCATCTCCGCCCGGCGGGGGGCCCGTCCCAGAGCCTGGGCCAGGGAGACGGCCACCGGGGCCACCTCCGGCCCGAAGTCGGCTGCGGTCTGGGTGAGGTTGATCCCCACCCCCACCACCACATGGCGCAGGGCGGCAGTCTCCGCCTCCAGCTCCAGCTCGGTGAGAATGCCGCACAGCTTCCGCCCGTCCAGGATCACGTCGTTGGGCCACTTGATCCCCGGCCGCACGCCGCACACCCGCTCCACCGCATTGCACACCGCCACCGCCGTCCACGCCGTCAGGGTCGACACCTCCTCCAGAGGGCACCGGGGGCGGAGGAGAACCGACAGATAAAGCCCCTGCCCCGCAGGGGAGACAAAAGGAGCGGCCCCGGCGGCCCCGGCCGCCGGTCTGCTGCTCCGCCACCACCGCCAGGCCGTCGGCGGCCCCGGCCAGGGCCCGGCGCTTGATCTCGTTGTTGGTGGAGTCCACCGTCTCCAGGCACACCAGCGCGCGGCCCACCCGGCGGCCCGCCAGGGCTCCGGCCAGCTCCCCGGCGGACAGCCGGTCCGGCGAGCCCTCCAGGGCGTAGCCCCGGCGGGGGGCGGAGGAGATGACATACCCCTCGTCCCGCAGAGACTCCATGGCCTTCCACACCGCCGCCCGGCTCACCCCCAGGGCACGGCTCATCTCCTCCCCTGACAGGGGCTTCCCCTCTCGGGCCTTTAACAGCGCCAGCACCTCGTCCCGCAGCATTCGCTCCACTTCCTTTCGCCCTCTATTGTACCCGTCCCCTCCTAAATCGTCAACCTATATCTCTTTTTAGTTGACATTTCATTAAATGTAAACTATAATCATTTTTAAGTTTACAATCAGGAGGGAACACCTGTCATGAAGACAAGAGAACTGGCCTACACCGGCATCCTGGCGGCTCTGATCGCCGTCTGCTCCTGGATCTCCATCCCCACCGCCGTCCCCTTCACCCTACAGACCTTTGCCGTCTTTCTCACACTGGGCCTGCTGGGGGGCAGGCTGGGCACCCTGGCGGTGACCGTCTATCTGCTGCTGGGGGCCGTGGGACTGCCCGTCTTTGCCGGCTTCCACGGCGGCCTGGGGGCCTTTCTGGGTGCCACGGGCGGCTATCTGGTGGGCTTCCTTTTTACCGCCCTCACCATGTGGGGCGCCGAGCGATGGCTGGGAAAATCCGCCCCCGTCTTTCTCGGTTCCGCCGTCGTGGGTCAGATCCTGTGCTACCTGTTCGGCTCCGTCTGGTACTACGCGGTATACACCAGCTCCTCCGGGCCGGTAGGAATGTTCACCGTGTTGGGCTGGTGTGTGTTCCCCTTCCTCCTGCCCGACGCAGTCAAGCTGGCGCTGGCCTGGCTGTTGAGCCGCCGCCTGGCCCCCGCCCTTCGGATAAGCCGCCGCTGAGGGCCCTGGCATAACCCGCCCACCTGTCCCATATATATGAGACAAGACTATGGAAAGGCGGGGGGAGAGCCATGCCGTACGAAGAAAACCGTCCGCGGGCGGAGGCGGCCCATCACATCATTCTGGAGGAGCGCGAACAGCTCTCAGTCTCCGGCGTGGAGGAGGTGGAGAGCTTTGACGAGAACACCATTGTCATGCTCACCAACCGGGGCACCCTCATCGTGCGGGGGGAGGAGCTGCACATCGAGAAGCTGAGCCTGGATGGCGGGGATTTGAAGGTGGAGGGCACCATCGACTCCCTCACCTACGAGGACAGCGGGCGGGACAGGGCGGGCGGCCTGTTTGCCCGGCTCTTCCGCTGAAATGACCGTATCCGTCACCGACCAGGCCCTCTTCTTTGCCGGGGCGCTGGTGATGGGGGCGGCGGTGGGGCTGCTGTACGACGCGTTCCGCATCCTCCGTGTGCGCATCCGCCTCCCCCTGCTGGGTGGAGTGCTGGACCTGCTGTTCTGGCTGGTGGTCACCGTCGCCCTGTTTGTCTACACCACCACCGCCGGCAGCGGCGAAGTGCGCCTTTACATTGTGGCGGCCGTCCTCCTGGGCGCGGCGGCTTATTTCTGGCTGCTGAGCCGCTGGTTCCTCAAACTGGGCTACCGTCTGGCCGATCTCGTTGGGGTTTTGTGGCGTGTGCTTACACTACCGGTAGTGTTTCTCCTGAGGCTGTGTAAAAAAATCGGAAAAACCGCAAAAAAGTCCTTCCATTATCGGCGAAAGTGGTATAGAATAAGGCTGATATCCAGGGAAATGGATGAGCTGCACCGCTCGGACCGCCGCGCGTCGGGAGGAGGTACCGCCTGTGAAAACCAAAAAAGCGTCCCTCCTGACCAAGCTGGTGGTACTGGCCCTGCTTATCGGCGCCGCCACCGGGCTGCTGAACCTGCGCCAGCAGATTCTGACCGCCCAGAGCGACCTGGCCGAGGCCGAGGCGCAGGTGGCAGCCCAGAAGCAGGTCAACGCCGACCTGTCCGACGCCGTGGAAAACAGCGATGATCCCGACCGGCAGGCCGACATCGCCCGCGGCAAGCTGGGCCTGGTAGAGCCGGGCGAGTATATCTTCCGTTTCACCGATTGAAAATTTATGAGAGAGGATTTAGCAGTCAGTATGGAGTTTGGTGTTGGTTCGGTTCTGGAAGGAAAGGTCACAGGCATCACAAAGTTCGGTGCGTTCGTCTCCTTGCCGGAGGGCAAGTCGGGTCTGGTGCATATCTCAGAGATCGCCTATTCCTATGTCAACGATGTGAAGGATCATCTCAAGGAAGGGCAGGAGGTCAAGGTCAAGGTCATCGGCATTGACGAGAACGGCCGCATCAACCTCTCCATCAAAAAGGCTATGGATCCCCCGCCCCGCCCCGCGGGCCAGGGCCGTCCTATGGGCCGCCCCGGCGGGCACAACGGCGGCGGCTTCCGCGGCAAGCCCGCCCCGGCGGAGCCCGCCAGCTTTGAGGACCGGCTCAAGCAGTTCATGGCCGCCTCGGACAGCAAGCTGTCCGAGCTGCGCCAGTCGGAGCGCCGCAGCTCCCGCCGCGGCGGCTCACAGCAGTTCTTTATACAGGGCGGGGGCGTCGGCCTTGCCCACGTGCTCGGCCACCGACAGCACCTCCACCTTTACGGTGCGCTCGCCGAAGCGCAGCTCCAGCACGTCGCCCGCCTTCACGTCGTAGCTGGCCTTCACCGGCCGGCCGTTGGCCGTGACCCGGGCGTTGTCGCAGGCCTCGTTGGCCACCGTCCGGCGCTTGATGAGCCGGGAGACCTTCAGCCATTTGTCCAGTCGCATGGGAATCTTCCTCCTCCATAGTCAACATAGTCAAGGGCCGCCGCAAGCCTGCGGCGGCCCTGTGGTTCTCTCTGTGGATGCGGCCCAGCCGGACATGGGGCCACTCGCCTCACGGGCGGGTGTGGGCACCCGTCCCTACGCCTCCGCCGGGCCCGGTGCAGCGCCGCGGGGGAACCATTCTGTGCACCCCTGTAGGAGCGGCCCTTGCGGCCGCCCGCGGGCGGGGACAAGCCCCGCCCCTACAACACGGGGTACGTCCCTTTCAGGGCCCTCGCCGCGGGTTCGGCGGGAAGAGGAAGCCGAGGCGCCGCCTGCGGCGAGGGCCTTGGGCACCCACTCCTCTTCCGCGCGTAGGGGCCGATGCCCTCATCGGCCCGCGGGCGGGTGTGGGCACCCCCCCTACGGCACACGCTCCCCACCTTCGTGGCCCCGCGCGAACCCAGCGAAGCGGTTCGCGGGGGAAAAGGAGGCCCAGCGGCGGGAATGAGCCGGGCTCGCCCGGAAGCGAGTGATCCAAAGCGGGCTGACGCTGTCACGCTGCGGCGGCTGCGCGACGCCACACCTTACCCCTCCGTGAAAAACGCCTTTTTCGTCCGCCGGCGCCTCCGCGTACCTGTCACGCTGCCGCGTCGCTAAGGGCCATTCCGCGAAAAAATGCCGCCGGGCTTCGCCCGGCCTGACCTTTGGCTATGCGCCTACCCTCCGCGCTTTCTGACTTACGCGACGATGTCCTTCAGCGCCTTGCCGGGCTTGAACACGGGCACCTTGGAGGCGGGGATCTTGATGCTCTCCTTGGTCTTGGGGTTGCGGCCGATGCGCTCGGCGCGGCTCTTCACCTCAAAGGCACCGAAGCCCACCAGTTGAACCTTGTCGCCCTCGGCCAGGCAGTCGGAAATGACCTCAATGGCCGCGTTGATGGCGGTCTCGGTATCCTTCTTGGACAGGCCGGCCTTCTCGGCGGCCGCATTGATCAGTTCAGCCTTATTCATATCGATAACTCCTCCTGTGTTTACTGGGGGAATCACCCCAGTCTGATTATACTTAAGGCGAACCCGCCCTTAAGTCTCTTTTGCGTGCTCCCATAGCTTGTCCAATTCCGCCAAGCTCATGCCCTCCAGGGCGCGGCCCTGCCGGGCGGCCTCCTCTTCCACCTTGCGGAAGCGGCCGATGAACTTGTCGGTGGCCCCGTTAAGGGCCTCCTCGGTGTCCACCTTCACAAAACGGGAGACGTTGACGGCGGAGAAGAGCAGGTCGCCCAGCTCCTCCTCCACATTGGTGCCCTCGGCCACGGCGATCTTCAGCTCCTCCAGCTCCTCAGACAGCTTGTCCAGGGCGCCGGACACGTCCGGCCAGTCGAAGCCCGCCTTTTTCGCCTTTTTCTGCACCTTCTCGGCCCGCCACAGGGCGGGCAGGGAGCGGGCCACGGCCTCCAGCGTCGGTATTGGTGGCCTGCCCCTTTTCCCTTCCGCTTGAGCTCCTCCCAGTTGGAGAGAACCTCGCCGGTGCCGGAGACCGACACCTCCCCCAAAGACGTGGGGGTGGCGGAAGATGAGCTTTTTGCAGATGCCGTCGGCCACGGCGTCCAGATCGAAGCGACCGGCCTCCTGCTCCATAAGGGCGTGGAACACCACCTGGAGCAACACGTCGCCCAACTCCTCCTTCAGGTGCTCGGGGCTACCCTCGTCGATGGCCTCCACGGCCTCATAGGCCTCCTCCAGGAAATTGCGGCGGATGGACTGGTGGGTCTGCTCCGCGTCCCAGGGGCACCCGCCGGGCGCCCGCAAGAGGCGGACAATCTCCTCCAAGTCCTTGACGCCGTAAGAATCCTTATACTGAAAATCTACCATATTTCAAGGCCTCCTGCAACCTCTTTTTCCAAAAAACTTACTGGATATGCAGAATTTTAGCCAGCTTTTTGCCCCCGGGCATCATTTCCAGGTCCTCCCGGGTCAGGGTACGCAGAGCCAGGACTAAAATTACATATACCACCACGCCCACCAGGATCGCTCCGGCGGTGGCCGCCATATCCCGGGTCAGACTGCCGTTCAGGACACGGGCGAGCAGCCCATGGCTTCCCCATGCGGCGGCAGCCATTACCACGGAGGCCGCCAACGGCTTGGACAGCGCCACCAGATAGCGGGGCGGATTGGGCACGCACCGCTTGATGATGAGCAGGTTGAGAATGGAGATCACCGCAAAGCAGCTCAGAGTGCCCACCGGCGCGCCGAAGATCATGATTTTGGGATTACCCACCAGGGTGTAGTTGACCAGAATCTTAGTGACGCCGCCGATAATAACCGTAATGATGGGCAGATTCACTATGCCGTTGGCCTGGAGGATCGCGGTGCCCACCAACTGGAAGCAGACAAAAATGGAGGCAATCCCCAGGATGGACAGGATGGGACCGGCGATGGCCGTATCCACATTGCCCAGGGCGATGAGTTCCATAATGGGGCCGCCCAGAGCCAGCAGACCGAAGCCGCAGGGCAGGGCAATGAGGGCGGCCACCCGCATGGCGGACTCGGTAATCCGCTTGGCTCCCAGCCGGTCGCTCCGGGCCAGGCAGGCGGAGATGCCGGGGACGATGCAGGCCGTCAGGGGGATCATCAGGTTAAAGGGCAGGTTGTAGACGCTCATGGTCTTACTGTAGGTGCCGTAGAGGCTGCGGGCAGAGTCCAGGATCGGGTCCAGCTTGGTGGCCGGGTCTGTCAGCAGGGCTTGCTGCCAGGCATCCGTATTGTTCTGAAAGATCTCCACAGCCTTGGGAAAGATATCCAGAAAACTGTTGCTGATGCCGGTCATACCGCCCTGGATGGCGGTAAACACATTCTGGAGCTGATTGTTCACCAGGTTGGTGTCGATGATAGTCACCAGGGACATGGAGCAGGAACTGAGGGTGATGGGAATGGCCAGCTTGAGCAGCCGGGCCAGTACCACCCGGCTCCGGTCGGGCTGGTCGGCGGCCCGGGCGGCGCTGCCCCGGCGGGTACGGAAGTGGTTGAAGGCCAGATAGATCACCGACAGAACGCTGCCGAAGGAGACGCCGATGAGGGCGCCGGAGGCCGCCAGCCGGTTGCGGATGTCCTCCGGCCAGAGGGTCAGGCTCATGATCACCATGGCAAGGCCCAAACCCAGGAAGAGCTTGCACAGCGCCTCAATGATCTGGGAGATCGCGGTGGGCATCATGTTCATGTGCCCCTGGGCATAGCCCCGGAAGGCGGAGCAGCAGCAGGTGCACAGCACCGCCGGCGCCAGCGCCCACACGCAGAACACGGCTTTCATTGCCAATGATATAGGTTGCTACCAGTTGTCCGAACACTGACATGCAGAGGAAGCTGAACAGCCCCATAAACAGGAACGCACAGAATGCCACCCGGAAGACCCGGTGCTTCTGGTTCTCCCGGCCCAGAGTATGGCACTCCGACACCGTCTTGGACAAGGCAACAGGCAGGCCCGCCGTGGAGATGGTGAGGAAGAAGGAGTAGATGTTATACGCGCCGTTGAAATCGCCGTAGGCCTCCTCGGGCAGTATGGCGATAAGCGGGATCTTGAAGATGGCGCCGATAATCTTGACCAGAATGGTGCTCACCGTCAGGATAGCGGCCGCGCCGTAAAAGGTATTCTTTTTTTGCTGATTGGACAATGCTAGGCCCCCTTATTTCGTTTCAAACAGCAGGGGCAGGGCGTAGTCCGCCACTTCCCGCTTCACCCGGTCAATGTCGATGGTGAGGAAGTCCCCATCTCTGTATATGACCTTTCCGCGGGCCATATTCATGCACACGTCGCTGCCGTGGGCGGCATATGCCAGGTTGGAAATCACGCTGTGGCAGGGGGTGAGGTTCAGGTGGGAGAAGTCCACCAGAATGAGGTCGGCGTCGTAGCCCCCCTCAATCCGGCCAGTGAGCCGACCCAGGGCCTTGCCGCCGTTGACAGTGGCCATGCGCAGGGCGTCGATGGGCAGCAGGGCCAGGGGGTCGCAGTTGGCCCCGTTGTGGAGAATGGCGGCCAGCTTCATGTCCCCGAAGAAGTCGGTGCAGTTGTTGGAGGACACGCCGTCGGTGCCCAGGCAAACGTTGACACCGGCCTTGCCCATGGCGGGGACGGGGGCGATGCCGCTGCCCAGCTTGAGGTTGCTCATGGGATTGTGGATGGCCGAAACCCCCTTGGACGCCATAACGGACCAGTCCTCCGGGGTGGTCCAGACGCAGTGGGCGGCGATGGCCCGCACATCCCACACGCCGTAGTCGTTGAGCACCTGAATGGGAGTCTTGCCGTGGCGGGCCAGGCACTCGTCATGCTCGGTGCGGGTCTCGGAGATGTGCACGTGCATACCCAGGCCGTGCTCCCGGGCGTAGTCCGCCATCCACTGCCAGAGCGGGTGGTGGGAGGTGTACTCGCCGTGGATGGAGGCGTCCACCAGAATCTGCCCGTCGTTGTAGCCGTGCCACTTCTCGGTCAGCTCCCGCTGCACCACACAGTCGTGGTGGGTGGCGGGGTCGAAGGTGTCGGTGAACTGCACGCCGCCGCAGCACAGGTTGGCGCTGATGCCGGAGGCCGCCACCTCCTGGGCCACCGCGTCAGTGTGGCCATCATGTCCGCGATGGTGGTGACGCCGGAGGCGATCATCTCCGCCAGGCCCAGGTCGGTACAGGCCCGGATGGCCCGGTCGTCCCAGCGGGCCTCCACCGGGAAGATATAGTTGTGCAGCCAGTCCTGGAGGTTGTTGCCGTCGCCGTAGCCCCGCATGGCGGTCATGGGCACATGGCTGTGGGCGTTGACAAAGCCGGGCATGAGCACGTTGCCCTGGCCGTCGATCTGCTCCTCAAAGGAGCCCCAGGGGCGCTGGGTGCTGACGGAGCGGATCTTCGTCCCCTCCACCACCACATAGGCGTTGGGGAGGACGGTGCCCGCCTCGTCCATGAGGACGGCGGTGCAGTTATGGATCAGAATAGACATGGCAGGCTCCTTTTAGTCAATCTTTTTCAGGCAGGCCAGCACGAGGCGGGAGAACTTGTCCCGGCAGGCCGCCGCCGCATCCAGCACCTCCTGCTCGGAGAGGGGGGCTGGTCCAGAATGCCGGCGCCCATGTTGGACAGGAGGGTAAAGCCCAGCACCCGCATGCCACAGTGGCCGGCGGTGATGACCTCCGGCGCGGTGGACATGCCCGCTGCGTCGGCGCCCAGCACCCGGGCGGCCCGCACCTCCGCCGGAGTCTCGTACTGAGGGCCGGGGAAATACATGTAGACGCCCTCCCGCAGCTCGATGCCCAGCTCCCTGGCCGTCTGGCGGGCCATCTCCGCAGGGCGGGGGTGTAGAGGTGGGAGGCGTCGGGGAAGCGCACGCCGAACTCCGGGCAGGTTCTCACCCCGCAGGGACTCCATGAAGAACTTGATGTGGTCTGCAATAAGCATCGGATCGCCCGCCTTCCAGTCCAGGTTGACGCAGCCGGCGGCGTTGGTGACGATCAATGGGGTTTTTCCACAATATCGCCCATGTGGCGCAAAGCCCCGATCTGGCTGCGGATGTAGTCCGCGCTCTCCTGGTATTGGGCAAACGTGTAGTTCATAAAGCTTGTCCTCCTTATTTGTAATAAGCGGCCCGGACGGGCCCGAAATACGGTCTGACGGTTCGCCGCAAGCGCTGCGGCCGCAAGGATTACATGGTATTTTACGCCGCGGCCTCCCTTGCGGTCCAGCTCCGAGAACACCTGCTCCAGCGCGTCCTCTCCGCCCGCGCCGCCCCGGTGAGCGTCGTACACCAGCCGCCCCGCCGTATGGAGCAGGCCGTTGATGTCCGTCCGAAGGGCGAACAGCCTTCCCCGCAGCCGGGCCGTGTCCACCATCTGTCCGGCGTACTCCCCGGCGGTGGCGGCGGTCTCCCGCGCCCGCTCCAGCAGCTCCTGTATCCGGTCGTCCATATACCCGTCCCCCTGTCTGTTTCCGTTCAGGCCATTCTATGCGCCGGCGGCAGAGGGGTGCAGAAAGGCGGCGCTCTCCCCCGCAGGGGAGGGCGCCGCACTTGAACGCACGCTTATTTCAGGCACTCCGAATCGGGTGGGTGCCGGCGGGGCTTACTTCAGCCGCTCCGAAATCACTTGGGCCACCTTCACGCCCGACGCGCCCGCCTGGGCCGCGTCGTCGCAAAGTCCGCTTGACTCCGGTTCCGCCTGACGGCAAAACCTGCGTCCGCTCCCTTGCTCCTCCCGCTCCCACCGGCACCCGCTTGCGCTGGGTTGCCGGCGGGCAGGGGCCGCCTGCGGCGGCCGTTCTCTGGAGATGTCAAATCTGCGCTGCCGCTTGGGCAGGGCCAGGGACAGGTCCCCGGGCACGGCGGCGGTGCGGTGAGGGTGCCGGGTGGACGAAGGACTTGCTCATGCGGTGCTCGTTGGTGCGGATGCCGCTGACCAGATCGCCGAAGCGCTGCACCAGCACGCCGCCGGCCAGCATGTTGGACAGGGAGGCGATGTGCTTGCCGTAGCGGTAGGGCTCGTTAAAGGGCTGGTGAAGCGGTTGCTCACCAGAAGGGCGAAATTGGTGTTCTCACTGCGGAGGTTGGGATCGGAGTAGGAGTGGCCGTTGACGGTGTTGATGCCCTCCACGTTCTCCGCCACCACGTGGCCGTAGGGATTCATGCAGAAGGTGCGCACCTGGTCGCCGTACTGCTTGGTGCGGTAGACAAGCTTGGACTCGTAGACCACGTCGGTGATGTGCTCGAACACCTTGGCGGGCAGCTCCACCCGCACGCCGATGTCCACCTGGTTGTTGATGAGGTGGATGCCAAGCTCCTTGCACTCCTCGGCGAACCACTCGGCGCCGGAGCGGCCGGGTCCGGCGATGAGCCAAGTGCAGTCCACCTCGTCCCCCTTGTCGGTGATGAGGCGGTAGCCCTCCTTCCCCAGGTTCTCAATTTTGGTGACGGCGGTGCGGAACCGGAACTCGACGCCCTGGCGCACCTCCTCATAGATGCTCTGGAGAATCTTGAGGTTGTTCTCGGTGCCCAGGTCATACTCCAGCTGGGGCCAGCCGCCGAAGGCGGTGGAGAACACCTGGTCGGTGGCCCCGTGCCTCATGGTGTCACACACCTTGCAGTGGATGCACTCCTTCACCTTGCCCGCCACGATGGGGCAGCTCCGGGTATAGATGTCGGCCCCTGATCCAGGGTGACCACCTTGAGGCCCGGGTTGCGGTGCATCAGCTCATAGCCCGCGAAGATGCCGCCTCGCCGCAGCCGATGATGGCAACGTCATAGCGTGTGTTCGTATGTGCGATCTCACTTTACAACAGATTAGGGATCAGGCGGTGCGCTCCGTCCCAATATGGTATTATAACAAAGGACGGGCCGGTTTACAATGCGGTTTTCCCGAAAAATCCGCCGGGGCCGCAGATCCGGCGGCTTATTGGAAACGAACGACGATGACCGAAGCGGAATTTCTTCCCCTATTCGACCAATACCGTCCCATGGTGTACGGCCTGGCCCTCGAGACCCGCTCGCCTCAGGACGGGAGGCCGGCTCACCCTGCTGTTTGCCCCAGCCCCTGGGGCCGGGTGGCGGTCAACCGCTGCCGGGATCTGCTTACCTCCCCCTGGCGCAGGCGGCGGCCGGGCCCTGCTCCACCTGCGCTATTACCGCCCTGGGGGTTCACGCCGTGGCCGAGCTGGCCCGCCAGTTCCGCACCACCGCCCCGGCGCTCTCCGCCCGGCTCTACCGGGCCAAACAACAACTCAGGAAGAAGCTGGAGGAACTCGGCTATGAAGAAGCTCTATCAGAGGACTTTTGAGCAAGTCCTGGCCCAGACCTGCCCCCCCCTCAACCGGGTGGAGGAGCAGCGGCGCGCCCTGGCCTCCCGCTGCTCCCATACCGAATCGGAGGTAACTGCCATGACCACCAAACCCAGACGCCCCATCCGCATCCTCGTCGCCGCCGCTGCCGTGGCCGCCGCCCTCACTGCGGGCGCCCTGGCCGCCTCCGGCGCGCTGGGCTCCATCCCGCTGCTCTCCGGCGGAGCGTTTACATCAACCGACAGCGTAAACTGGAACGAACCGGACGCCGGAGCAACGGTTGCACCATCCCAGGAGAACGTGTGCTTTCCGGTAAGGGAGGAGCCTGATCTCCTCACTGTGCGCGGCGGCAGCGTCTATTTCACCACAGAAACCGGGGAGGAGCTGGACATCACCGGGCAATTCTCGGAGGCGGAGCCGTATGTCTATTCCTATACCGCCTCCGACGGCTCCGCCCACGACATCGTGATCGGCGGCAGCCTTGAGGACTACGGCTATATGGAATACGTCTATGACGCCGGCGGCAGCTTTGTCGGCAGCGCCGGCATCCTCCCCACCGGCTACGACTCCGCCAACAGCCCCCGTGGCTCACCGCCTATGAGGAAGCCCGCGGCCTCTCTTTTTCTGACGCAGCGGCCCCGGCGGCATGTGTGCCGCCGGGGCCGCCTCAGCCTGTCGAAAAAGTCTTTTCGACAGGCTGCCAAACTGTTTGAAACTTCAGAAAGTTTCAAACAGTTATTTTGATCCAACGCGAAAGGGAACCCTGACGGTTCCCTTTCACACTATCCTTCCCTCCGAAATCTTCGGCAGGAGGGTTTATCGATAACCTCAGGCGGCCCCGGCGGCATGTGTGCCGCCGGGGCCGCCTGTCACCTCTGGGGCGTATAGGGGGCCACGTCGATGCCGGTGTAATACCACTTCAAAATCTCGTCGTAGCTCTTCCCCTCCTTGGCCAGGGCGTTGGCGCCGTACTGGCTCATGCCCACGCCGTGGCCGTAGCCGGTGACGGAGAAGGTGACCCCATCCGCCGAGGCGGAGACCGTGAAGCTGGTGGAGCGCAGGCCGAACAGGGTGCGCAGGCTTCCACCGCCCACGGTGGTGCCGCCGATGTCCACCGTCTCCACCCCGCCGGCGGAATTGGGGACAAGGTTGGCAAACCAGCCCGCCGGCTCGCCGGACAGATCGGCCTGCGGGTACTGGGCCAGCAGCTTGCTTTTGAACTCGTCCAGGGGCACCGTGACGGTGGAGTGGTAGTTGGGCACCTCGTCCCCCTCGGGGCTGTCCACGCTGGTGAGGTAGGGCACCGCGTTGCCCCACACCTCCACCGCGTCCACCGTCCTTCCGGCGGCGGAGGAGAAGAACACCGCCTGGATGGGCTGGCCCTGGAAGAGGGCCGCCATGCCGTCGGTATCCGCCACGGCGGCGGCGATCTTGTCGGTGTAGGTCTGGGCGTTCTCCCCCCAGTTGGCGGCGGCGTCCGCCGGGTCGATGTAGGCCTGGCAGCAGGTGATGTCCGTGCACACGTCGGCGTCCGGGTGGGCCTCCACGGTGCGCTCCATCTTGGAGAGGGTGTGGGTGCGGGCGGCCACCGTCTGGGCCTTGAGGGCCTCCGGCTCAAAGGAGGCGGGCATCTCCGCCGCCACCACCCGCCACAGGTACTTGTCCAGCGGCAGGGTGAGCACCTCCCCGTCCCCCAGGGCCACCCGCACCTGTACCCGGCCGTCCGCCGTCTGGCCGGGGGTGACCACGGTGCGGTCGATGGGCAGGGTGCCGGTGGCGGCGGGGGGCTGGGACGGCCCGGCAAGCGGCTCCTCCCCCAGCAGGAGCAGCGGCAACAGAAACAGGGTGAGCAGCAGCACCAGGGCGGTGGCCACCACCTGCTTCATTCCCCCTCCGCCCCCTCCTTTTTGCAAGTTTTGTTTCAGCATCATTCAGATTTCGCCCGTCCTTGCTTTTTTCAGATTGACTGTTTGATGAAAAGAGAATACAATATGGGACAAATGAAACCAGACAGAGGAGCTGTTGCATATGGACCATGCGGTCAGGGACGCCTCCGCCGACTTTATTGAAAGTCTATGCGCGGAGTACCAGAAGCATAACCAGATCGACCCGGCCTTTTATGAGCGCTACCGCGTCAAGCGGGGCCTGCGCAACGCCGACGGCACCGGCGTCATGGCCGGGGTGACCCAGATCGGCAACGTCATGGGCTATTACGTCCAGGACGGCGAGCGGATTCCCGCCCCCGGCAAGCTGGTGTACCGTGGTATCGACGTGGAGGAGCTGATCAACGGCTTTGTCAGTGAGGGCCGCTTCGGCTTTGAGGAGACCGCCTACCTGCTTCTCTTCGGCGCCCTGCCCACCCGGGCCCAGCTCACCGCCTTCGAGGGACTGCTCTCCGCCCACCGGGCCCTGCCTCCCATGTTCACCGAGGACATGATCCTCAAGGCCCCCAGCCCCGATGTGATGAATAAGCTGGCCCGCTCGGTGCTGGCCCTCTATTCCTATGACGGGCGGCCCGATGACATGTCCCTGCCCAACCAGCTCCGGCAGGCGGTGGAGCTCATTGCCCGCGTGCCGGTGATCGTGGCCCACGCCTTCGCGGCCAAGCGGCACTACTACGACAACGAGTCCCTCTACCTCCACCGGCCCCAGGAGGGGCTGAGCGTGGCGCAGAACTTCCTCTACTCCGTGCGCCACGACAACCGGTACACCGACGAGGAGGCCCGGCTGCTGGATCTGTGCCTGGTGCTCCACGCCGAGCACGGCGGCGGCAACAACTCCGCCTTTGCCTGCCGGGTGCTCTCCTCCTCCGGCACCGACATCTATTCCTCCATCGCGGCGGCGGTGGGCTCCCTGAAGGGTCCCCGCCACGGCGGCGCCAACAAGAAGGTCATGGAGATGTTCGGACACATCGAGGCCGAGGTGTCCGACTGGACGGACGACGACGCGGTGCGGGACTACCTGGGCCGCCTGCTGCGGAAGGAGGCGGGAGACCGCTCGGGCCTCATCTACGGCATGGGCCACGCCATCTACACCCTGTCCGACCCCCGGGCCGTCCTCCTCCAGCGGTTTGCCCGCAGCCTGGCCGAGACCAAGGGCATGCTGGACGAGTTTGAGCTCTTTGAGCGGGTGGAGCGCCTCACCCCCGAGGTGCTGCGCACCGTCAAGGGGGAGGAGAAGGTGGTGTGCGCCAACGTGGATCTCTTCTCCGGACTGGTTTACAAGATGATGGGCATACCCATGGAGCTCTACACCCCCTGTTCGCCGTGGCCCGGATGGTGGGCTGGTGCGCCCACCGCATCGAGGAGGTCTGCCAGCCCGCCAACCGCATCATCCGCCCGGCCTACAAGGCGGTGGCCCCCATGCGCGCCTTTGTGCCGCTGGACCAGAGGTGAGCCATGAGCCAGGTGACCAAGCGGGCCCTGGAGGCCTCCCTCAAGAAGCTGCTGCTGGAGCGGCCGCTGGACAAGATCACCGTCACCGACATCGCCGAGGACTGCGGCATCAACCGCATGACCTTCTACTACCACTTCCGGGACATCTACGACCTGGTGGAGTGGGCCTGCCAGGAGGACGCCCGGCGGATACTGGATGGCAAGCGCACCTATACCACCTGGCAGGAGGGGTTCCGCCGGATTCTGGACGGGCTGATCGACAACAGGCCCTTTATCCTCAACGTCTACCGCTCCGTCCGCCGGGAGCAGGTGGAGACCTTTCTCTTTCAGGTCACCCACGGCCTGCTCATGGGCGTGGTGGAGGAGCTGGACCCCCGGGGAGAGGTGCGGGAGGAGGACAAGCGCTTCATCGCCGACTTCTACAAGTACGCCTTCGTGGGGCTGGTTCTGGACTGGATCCGCACCGGCATGAAGGGAGAGCCGGCGGAGCTGGCCCGCCGGGTAGAGCTGGTGGTTTCGGGCAGCTTTGCCCAGGCGCTGGAGCGCCTGCGGGCGGATTCCGCCCATCAGGCGGGCCCGTTTGATCAAAATTGAGACAGAGGGGCCCCGGTGATGAAACTTCCATCACCGGGGCCCCTCTGCTGATTGCGCCGCCGTTCCGGAGGGGCTATACTGGCCCCAGAATCCAAAGCAACGCTATGAAACGGAGGCATTTTCATGTATTATTCCAGCGGCAATTACGAGGCCTTTGCCCGCCCGGTGAAGCCGGAGGGCGTGGAGCATAAATCGGCCTATCTGGTGGGCTCCGGCCTGGCGGCCCTGACGGCGGCCTGCTATCTGGTGCGGGACGGGCAGATGCCCGGCCGGAACATCCACATCCTGGAGAAGGAGCCCATCGCCGGCGGCGCCTGCGACGGCTGGCACTACGAGGGACTGGGCTACGTCATGCGGGGCGGCCGGGAGATGGACAACCACTTCGAGGTCATGTGGGATCTGTTCCGCTCCATCCCGTCCATCGAGACCGAGGGCGTGTCCGTCCTGGACGAGTACTACTGGCTCAACAAGCGGGATCCCAACTACTCCCTCATGCGGGCCACGGTCAACCGGGGGGAGGACGCCCACACCGACGGCAAGTTCGGCCTGAGCGACCAGGGCGCCATGGAGATCATGAAGCTGTTCTTCACCCCCGACGAGGCCCTGTACGACAGGCCCATCACGGACGTGTTCAGCAGTGCGGTGCTGGAGTCCAACTTCTGGCTCTACTGGCGCACCATGTTCGCCTTTGAGAACTGGCACTCCGCCCTGGAGATGAAGCTCTACCTCAAGCGCTTCATCCACCACATGGGGGGCCTGCCCGACTTCACCGCCCTGCGCTTCACCCGCTACAACCAGTATGAATCCATGATCCTCCCCATGGTCAAGTACCTGGAGGAGCATGGCGTCCAGTTCCACTTCAACACCAGGGTGGTGGACGTGGAGTTCGACCTCCGGCCCGGCCGCAAGCAGGCCAGCCGCCTGGTGCTGCTGCGGGACGGGGCGGAGGAGCACCATTGATCTGACGGAAAACGACCTGGTTTTCCTCACTCCCGGCGGCTGCGTGGAGAATTCCGCCCTGGGTTCCCAGGATTCCCCTGCCCCCTTCCGGCCGGAGCTGAAGCCCGGCGGCGGCTGGGACATGTGGCGGCGCATCGCCGCGCGGGACCCCGCCTTCGGCCGGCCGGACAAGTTCTGCTCCCAGCCGGAGTTGAGCAACTGGATGAGCGCCACCGTCACCACCCTTGATGACAAGATTCCGCCCTACATCCAGCATATCTGCAAGCGGGATCCCCTCACCGGTAAGGTGGTCACCGGCGGGATCGTCACTGTGAAGGACTCCAGCTGGCTCATGAGCTGGACCATCAACCGCCAGCCCCAGTTCCGCGACCAGCCACATCCAAAGGGCGCTGTCAACTGGGGTTTGCAGACGGTCTATGAATTTGCGCACCGGCATGGAGGCCTGCTCATCGACCGCGGCGCCGGAGGTATGGGGCAGCGTCTATGATTTGCGCGACCTGCTGCCACCGCGACGGCAAAAAGCTGACCGAGATGGAGCTGGGCTTTAAAGAACGCCTTGCACTCAAGGAGGTCCTCAAAAAGATTGAGGGCACTGACATCGAAAAACTTCTGAAAGAATATCATGTAATCTAACTCCTGTCACACAAGCAGAAAAAGGACCTTTCCAAATGGAAGGTCCTTTTTTCCTGCCCTTTTGTTATACAAATAGTATTTTAACTAATAAAAACAACAGAATCCCACCTGTTTTTGTCGGAATACCGATTGAAAAGGGGCAGAATCCGCTGTATAATAAGGCGTACTGAAAAAAAGGGGGAAAGAGGATGGAAAATAATCATAAGGAATATCTGGAGTGCGAACGGCACTGGGTATTTGCTCTGCTGATCTTTGTCGGAGGCTTTTACGGGGTCTATACCTATCTGCTGCGGGGAGGGGTATTCTGCAACGCCCAGACCGCCAACTTTGTATTGTTCGCCATCGAGCTGGGAAACTTTCACTGGTCTAAGGCTGCTTATTATCTGATTCCGATGACCGCTTACATGGCAGGCGCGTTTGTGTCCGAGGCAGTCTCCATCAAGCTGACCCGCGTGAAGTTTCTGCGCTGGGAAACGGTGCTGGTTGCCATTGAAATCCTATTCATCATCGTTTTAGATTCATCCCTGACTCCGCTCCCTTTCAAATTTCGCAGATTGCCATCAATTTTATCTGCTCGATGCAGTACAACACCTTTCGGCAGGCGGAAGGTATCCCGATGGCAACCACCTTCTGCACCAACCATGTGCGCCAGGTGGGCATCCATCTGCACTATTTTTTGACCAAACGGGATCTCACCTTCCTCAAACGCTCGCTGCGCCACCTGGGGATGCTGGGGATGTTTGTGCTCGGAGGGGTCATCGGTGTGTTTACCTGTCGCTGGATGGGCGGAAAGCCATCTGGGGAACCGCTGTGCCGATGCTGGTGCTGTTCATCAGTCTGCTGCGCGCCGACCTGACGGTGGAAAAGGAGCGGCTGCACACCCTGCCGCACGGACACTAAGAAAAAACAAATCAAACATAAAAGCACCCTGACCGTTTTAAAGGTCAGGGTGCTTTTTAATCTGCCGAGAACCGACAAAATTATTCTTCTTCCGGCTGCATTGCCCCTCTCGAGCAGCTGATTGATCTGTTCGTCCTGCTTGTCACTGTCCTCCAGTGCCGACGGCTGCGCAGATTCCGGCAGGGAAGTGGTATCTTCTGTTTCTTCCTGACCTCTTCCTTCCTCGGTGACTGCGATGCCGATGATGCTGGTCTGGTCGTCCACACGCATTACCTGACGCCGCCCGCATAACGGGACTGCTTGGAAATCTGGTCCGCCGGGATGCGGATGATGATACCGCTGTCGGTAATCATGATGATGTCGGTCTGATCGTCCACCATCTCAAAACCGGCAACCGGTCCGTTCTTATCACAGTAGTAGTTGCGCAGACCCTTGCCGCCGCGGGTTTGCAGGCGGGCGGTATCCTCGCTGTCGGTACGTCTGCCCAGACCGGACTGAGAAACCGTCAGGATGTCACCCAAGCTGTTTGGTCCGCCGACAGCACAACCATGCCGACCACCTGGTCCTCGGCTTCCAGAGAGATTGCCTTGACGCCGCGCGCCGTTCTAATACCCATCGAGCGAGCATCCTCCTCGTGGAAACGGATGCTCATGCCCTGTCGGGTCGCCAGCACCACGTCGCTGTGACCGTCGGTAATCTTGACCCATGCCAATTCGTCGCCCTCATCGAGGTTAATGGCAATCAGACCGCTCTTTGCGCACATTGGTGTACGCATTGTACTCGGTACGCTTGATGACACCGTTGCGGGTGACCATGACATAGTACCGGTCCTCGGCGCTGATGTCCGAGGTCTTAATCACGCAGGTAATCTTCTCACCCTGTTCCAGCGGCAGGATGTTGACCACATTGGTGCCGCGGGAGGTACGGAACCTTCCGGTATCTCGTAGCCTTTGATGCGGTAGACCTTGCCCTTGTTGGTGAAGAACATCAGATAGTCGTGGGTGGAACAGGTGTAGATGTCGCTGACAAAGTCCTCGTCGCGGCGGGTCATGCCGCTGATTCCGCGTCTGCCGCGGCGCTGGGTTTTATAGACATCCAGCGGCTGACGTTTGAGGTAGCCGAAGTGGGTCAGGGTGACCACACATTCCTCCTGTGGGATGAGGTTCGATGTCCACCTTTCTCCTTCCACCGAGGCAATCTCGGTGCGGCGAGGGTCATTAAATTTTTCCTTGATTTCCAGCAATTCCTGTTTGACGATGGCACGGACCCGCTTTTCGTCGGCAAGGATGGCGTTATATTCCGCAATCTTTTCGTGCAGCTCATCGGTTTCTGCCTTGAGCTTTTCTCTTTTCCATGCCAGCCAGACGTCCCAAAGGCATCTGGATGATTGCCTGTGCCTGGATGTCGTCCAGACCAAAGCGCTCCATCAGCACCTCTTTGCCTTCCCGAGGTGTGTGGGAGCGGATGATGGAGATGACCTCATCGATATAATCGAGTGCGATGACCAGTCCTTCCAGGATGGGGCGCGTTCTTTTGCCTTTTCAAGTCAAAGATGGTCCGACGGGTGATAATCTGTTCCTGGAACTTGATGTATTCTTCCAGCATCTGGCGCAGGGTCAGGGTCTTTGGCTCTCCGTTGACCAGAGCCAGCATGATAACACCGACAGTGTCCTGCAGCTGGGTATAGGTATACAGCTGATTGAGCACCAGCTGGGCGTTGGCATCGCGTTTAAGCTCGATGACAATCTTCATGCCCTTGCGGCTGGAGTCGTCGCGGATGTAGCTAATCTGGTCGATCTTCTTTTCCTTGACCAGCTCGGCAATGCGCTCGATAAGTCTTTGCCTTGTTGACCATGTAAGGAATCTCGGTGACCACAATGCGCTCGCGTCCGTTTTTAAATTCCTCGATGTTGGTTTTGGCGCGCAGGGTAATCTTGCCGCGTCCGGTCGCATACGCCGCACGGATGCCCGAGCGACCCATGATGATGCCGCCGGTCGGGGAAATCAGGACCCTTTGATGTGGGTCATCAGCTGCTCGAGCCCTGCATCCGGGTTGTCCAGCAGACAGCAGGCGCCGTCAATGACTTCACCCAGATTGTGCGGCGGGATGTTGGTCGCCATACCGACTGCGATACCGGTGGAACCGTTGACCAGCAGGTTTGGAAAACGGCTGGGCAGAACGGTCGGTTCCTTCAGGCGGTCATCGTAGTTGGACTGAAAATCCACCGTTTCCTTTGTCGATGTCGGTGAGCATCTGCATGGAAATTTTGCTCATCTTCGACTCGGTGTATCGGTAAGCTGCCGGCGGGTCGCCGTCGATCGAACCGAAGTTGCCGTGACCGTGTACCAGCGGGTAACGCAGGGTAAAATCCTGTGCCAGACGCACCAGCGCATCGTAAACCGAAGCGTCGCCGTGCGGATGGTACTGACCCAGCACGTTACCGACCGTGTCAGCGCACTTACGGAACTCTCTCTCCGGGTACAGTCCGTTTCCGTACATGGTGTACAGGATACGTCTGTGGACCGGTTTCAGTCCGTCCCGGACATCCGGCAGCGCACGGCTGGCAATGACCGACATGGAGTAATCCAGATACGCATCCTTCATCTCCTGCTCAATATCCTTTTGAATCAGGTTTTCACCCGATGTGTTCATCTTGCTTCCTTCCTTTCCGCACCGCAATTATTATTTGGAACGCTGCTCATAGACAGCAGACACCTTTTCTTTCATCAGGGCGACAAACTGCTCGGCCTGCTGCGGCTCCATCACTGCTTTGGGCAGGATGTAGACATGGTTTCCCTGATAGATGATGGAAAAGACCTTTTTAGCTCATACAGGTGTACCACCTCGTCGTAGGACACCTGTTTCTCATTGAGATGAAAGCTGTTTTCCTCAAAAGCAAGGTGCTGTTCTCCCTCGTTCTCGAAGGCTATGGCAATATCCCGATTAAAGCGCTGGCTTTTTTTCTTAATAAACAGTGCGACACCGCCCAGCAGCAGTGCAAACACAAACATAAATCCGTTTTGTGTAGAGAAAATCCAACCAACTGTACACACATCAGCAGCACAAGCACCACAAAGAGCATTCTTGCCCGCTTTCCGGTACCATCCGCCTGATCGGTCGCGCACAGTCCGTCAAAAAATATCCATGTACTTCGGGATAAAGGTGATGTTGAGCAATCCCTGCTCCTGTGTGTCTTCTGCCGGCTCTTTCTCCCCGATTTCCTGGGAAATATTTTCCTGGGAAATCATTTCCTCGGAAATATCCTGTGCCTGCTGTTCTTTTCTCTCATTTTCCTGCATATTGACCCCTTACCTTCCTTCTCCGGCTGTATCCGACGATTTAAGGTTTTTAAACCCATCCACCTGGTCGAGGATCACCGAATCCGCCTGCTTGAGTGCCTCATCCGGTATGATGACCCTTCTGCCGTCCTTGACCTGCAGAATGATGGAATTGCCAATCCGCTCCGCCCGACGATGTCCTGGGTCAGAATCGAGCTGCGGTGTCTGCCGTTGAGAAAGCAGACCAGCTTGTCCGGTTCAAAAAGCATATTCCATCGGCTCAAGCAGGCTGGGGTCCTTTTCAGTTCCCCGCAGTACCGAGCGTTTGAGCGCAATAGGAAACATGACGAAATTATAAAACAGATTGAAAATCTGAAAACAATCATCAAAATTCCTGCAATCAGGTAGATGTCCGCCAGCCAGCCTTCGGTGAAGGTGCCTTTATAGATGGCAACCAATCCCAGTATTGTGAACAGCACTGCCCACAAAATGGCACGTTTGCGCCCTTTTTTGAATCTGGTCCTGCGAGTGGGTCATTGCATAGTCCACATAATGCTGCTCGGTGAGCTGGATGGTCAGGCGATGAGCAAAATCGTTGACCGACTGCTTTTTGTGCCGGCGCATTTGCTTTTTTTTTTCATGTCGATATTCTCCTAAATATCCAGATTTCTTACAAAACGGGCATTCTGCTCGATAAACTCTCTTCTGGGGGGAACCTTATCTCCCATGAGGGATATTGAAATCTCGTCCGCACGCTCGGCATCCGCCATTGTCACCTGAATCATGGTGCGGCGTTCCGGGTCCATGGTGGTTTCCCACAGCTGCTCGGCGTCCATCTCACCCAGACCTTTGTAACGCTGGATGTTGACCTTGCCTCCGTCGGCGCCCAGCTCTGCGATATATTCGTCGCGCTGTGCATCCGAATAAGCATAGCGGACCTTTTTGCCGCGGGAGAGCTTAAAGAGCGGCGGCTGCGCCAGGTAGATGTGTCCCTGTTCAATCAGCGGACGCATAAAAAGCGGAAGAAGAAGGTCAGCAGCAGGGTGCGGATATGGGGAGCCGTCGACATCGGCATCCGCCATGACGATGACCTTGCCGTAACGCAGTTTTTCCAGGTCGATCTCATCGCCGACACCGCAGCCGAGGGCGGTAATGACCGGCAGCAGCTTTTCGTTTGTATACACCTTATCCAGCTTGACGCGCTCGACGTTGAGCATCTTGCCCCACAGCGGAAGGATTGCCTGGAAGGAGCTGTCGCGTCCCTGTTTTTGCCGAACCGCCCGCCGAATCACCCTCGACGATATAGATTTCGGTGCGCACATTGTCATGATCGGAGCAGTCTGCCAGCTTACCCGGCAGGCTGACGCCCTCCAGAGCGGATTTTCTTTCCCTGGTGCGGTCTCTTGCCAGGCGTGCCGCTTCTCTTGCCTGAGCGGCTGTCAGCGCCTTATCCATGATGGTGCGTGCAACTGCCGGATTTTCCTCGAAGTAGGTGCTCATCTTCTCGTAGGTGATGCGGTAGACCAGGGTGCGCATCTCGGTGTTGCCCAGCTTGGTCTTGGTCTGTCCTTCAAACTGTGCTTCTTCGAGCTTGACCGAGATGATTGCCGTCAGACCCTCCATGACGTCTCTACGCTGTATTTGTCGCTTTCTTTTTAAAGATACCGCTCTTCTTTTTTGCGTAGTCGTTAAAGGCTCTGAGAAGGGCTGTGCGGAAACCAATCTCGTGGGTACCGCCGTCTGCGGTGTGAATGTTGTTGGCAAAGGAGAGCAGGGTGGTGTTGTAGCTGTCATTGTATTGCAGCGCCACCTCGACGGTGGAATGTTCCCCGTCGCCCGAATAGTAGATGACATCCTCGTGCAAGACATCCCAGATATTCTTTTTGCGCTCGTGGATATAGTCCACAAAGCTGCGGATACCGCCCTCATAGTGCAGCACCTCGCGGATCGGCTGTTCGCCGCGCTCGTCGCTGAAGGTGATGTTGACCCCGCCGTTGAGGAATGCCTGCTCGCGCAGACGCTTGAGCAGCACGTCATAGTCGTACCGGGTGGTTTCGGTAAAAATCTCGGGGTCGGCTTTGAAAAGCCACCTGAGAACCTGTTTCGGTGGTTGGCTCAACCTTTTGCAGGTCGCAGACCGGCTTGCCATACTCAAAGCGCTGGTAGTAACGGTAGTGTCCATCACAGACTTCGACCTCCAACCACTCGGACAGGGCATTGACTACCGATGCACCAACCCCGTGCAGACCGCCGGAAACCTTGTATCCGCCGCCGCCGAATTTTCCTCCTGCGTGCAGGACGGTAAAGACAACGGTGACAGCCGGGATGCCCAGTTTTGGCTGGATGCCGACCGGAATTCCTCGACCGTTATCCTTGACACGGACGATGTCGCCCGGCAGCAGGTCCACCAGAATCTTGGTACAATGACCTGCAAGGACCTCGTCGATTGCATTGTCCACAACCTCATACACCAGATGATGCAGACCCTGTGGTCCGGTGGAACCGATGTACATACCGGGACGCTTGCGCACCGCGTCCAGTCCCTCCAGGACCTGAATATCACTGGCATCATACTTTTTGTGTCATCTCCAGGTTTTTTTCAGGTGTGTTTTCCAAATGTTTCCCCTCCATCGATTTTGATGAATCTTTTCCATTGAAAAACGGGCCGCCTTTTCTTACGCAATGCACCGGCACAAGCAAGCGATCGAGCAGGAGCAATTTTCATCGGGCAGCCCTGTATTTTTCTTGTTCTGATACCTTTTCATTATACCATATTTCCCCCTTGCCATTACAACTTATTTTGTATGGATTCTTTTCTTCTAATATGTATTTTTTAAAAAAGTCCGTTTTCTGATAACCATCGGCTTTTTGCGCTTTTTAAAAGAAACGGGAGCACCCTTTGTTTTGCAGGGTGCTCCCATTGGGTTTTCATTTGATTTTACATCAGTCCCAGCCGGTCGATAAAGCCGCTTCGTTTGCGCAGGGTAGAACAGGAAATCTGTGAAATATACACCGTAATCCCATCCCTTTCCCGGCACACAATAAAGGATTTGGGCAGCTCCGGGGAAACGGTGATGACCCGATGCCGCTTTTCCTGCTCACCCAAATATTCCTTGGTCAGCTTGGACACCGAGGTATTTTTCAATATCGAAGATCCCGATGATGTCGCTACTGCGCACCGACATCTCTCCCAGATGCAGGTACATCCCTTCCCCCCTCTTTCCTAAAATCGTTCGGTCCTGACCAGCTGACCTGCGTGCAGCAAAAAGCTGCTGCCGCCTTTAGTCCGCAATGGCATCATCGCAGCAGGTGACGAACCTGCCGGTTGTCCAGGTGGTTGAGCAGATAGTCCCGCCTGCTTGCATCCAGTTCGCTCATAACATCGTCCAGCAGCACCACAGGAGCCTCGCTGGTGACCTCCTCGACCATGCTGCACTCTGCCATCTTTAAAGCCAGCACCCGCTGCGCTGCTGTCCCTAAGGAGCCGTACAGGCGCATGGGCATCCGTTGACCAGCAGCTCCAGGTCGTCCCGGTGTGGACCCGCACTGGGTGGCGCCGCGGATCATATCCTCACTCCCGCTCCCGGTACGCAGCTGCTGCTGATAGTAGCTGCGCAGTTGATCCGGGTAGCTGTGCGGTTCATTGACGCCGCACAATATAATGCAGTCAAACTGCTCTCTGCCGGAGAAATCCCCTCATAGACCTGTGCTGCCAGTGGGCGGATACGTTCCACATAGCGTGCGCGGCAAAAAAGCAACCGCTGCCGCTGCGGGCAAGGTTCTCCTCCCAGATTTCTATCGTTTCCAGCAGCTGCGGGTGCCGTTCTGCATCCTTGAGCAGGGGTATTGCGCTGCAAAAAGGGTGCGTTGATACTCATGCAGATAATGCCCATAGCGCGGCATGATCTGACCGATGGCGGTGTCCAAAAACTTTCGGCGCAGCGCAGGACCCTCCGCACCAGCGAAGGTGGGCAGGGAGAAAAGACCACCGCATAGAACGACCGGCAGAGCTCTGCCGCGCTGTTCAAAGGGACCTCATTGAGGCAGACGGTCTTTGCCCGCTTTTCTCCGCGTGCATCCCGGTTGATTCAGCTCGATGCTGGCAGTTTCCTCCGCAGTGCGCTCTGAAACACCAGGTCGGTGCGGCAGTGGTCCTCTCAAAGCGAATCATCTCCCGGTCCTTGGCTCCGCGGAAACTTTTTCACCGGTAAACATCCAGATTGCTTCGGTTAAATTGGTCTTTCCCTGTGCATTTCACCGTGAATCACGGACATCCGGCGCTGCCTGCAAAGAAAGAAAGCGATATTTCGAAAGTTTTGCAGCTCGATGCTTTTGATCCTCACCGGCGCACCTCCTGTTTGCTATTCTTCTTCTGCGACGGCTTCAAAACGCCATCCGTCCCGCTTCCACAACGTCTCCCGGGCGGGATCTTCTTACCGCGCATGGTGCAGACCTCTCCGTTGACCTTCACCATTCCGGCAAGCACGATCTCTTTGCCTGTCCGCCGGTATCGGTAAGCCCTGCGTATTTGATAAAGGAGTCAATTTGATAAATTCTGTTCGAATCACGATTTTTCTGTTTTTAGTCATCATTCTTCACCCTCACTGGCAGTACGAGGAAGAGGAAGCTTTCCCCTTCCAGCGGCATCACACGCATCGGAGACAGCGCACCGTTGATCTCCATCTTGATCATATCACAGTCGGACGCTTTGAGCGCATCCAACAGGTATTTGTTGTTAAAGCCCATGCTGACCGGCTCTCCGGTCATCTCACATTCCACTTCGTCGTGCGCTTTTCCCCATGGTGGTCGAGCAGTTAAGCTGAACGGTCTGTTCGGTAACTGCCAGGCGGATGGGCTGCGCAGGCGGTCGGAGATGAAGAAGAGGTTCTTTCTACTGCATCGGTCAAGCTGCGTGTGTTGACCTTGACGGTTGTCTTGCTCAATTTTGGGATGGCAGCGTTGTAATCGAGGAAATCCCCTCCAGCAGACGGGATACCACATAATATCCTCCAATGCGGAAGACGATATGTTTGCTGGATACCACCAGGTAAACCTCTTCCTCCTCTTCCTTGAGCAACTTGAAATTTCAGAGAGCGTTTTGCCCGGCACGATGAATTGGGTGGTCAGGTCGGACACAATCGGCTCGCGGCGCGGTGCCCAAACGGTAGCCGTCCACCGAAACCAAGGTGACGCAGGAGTCTTTGATGTCGAACAAAGAGCCGGTATGGACCGGCTTGGTCGGTGGTCGCAATGGCAAAGAGGGTCTGGTCGATCATCGATTTGAGAACGCCCTGCTTGAGGACCAGATCCGACTGCTGCTGTACATTGGGCAGTTCCGGGTATTCCTCCGCACTCAAGCCGGGGATGGTAAATTCCGATGCACCGCCACGGATGGTGGCAAGAAACCGTTCGTCGGAAAGGATGCTGACCGTTTCTCCAGGAATGCGTCGGATGATGTCCAGCAAAAAGTCTGGCAGAAAGAACCAGTTCTCCCGCCTGCTCTGTTTTGGATTCAATGGTGGTGACGATTCCAAGCTCCAGGTCGTAACCGGTCAGCTCAAGTGTGCCCTCTTCTGCTTTGAGCAGGATTCCCTCCAGAGCCGGAATCGGTGATTTTGCGCAGACAGCGCGGGAAACATTGGACACTGCTTCCACCAGCAGGTCCTTTTTGGCAGATGATTTTCATAGGGTAGGACATCCTCCTTTTTGATCTGATAAGACCTATTATAACATAAATTTGAAAAAGTTTCATTGTGACTTTCTTTTAGAAGTTTTGAAAAAGAAAAAAGAGAGGGTGTGCGTGTAACAAAAACAGTGTGGCGGGATTAATCGGAATATTTTGTTCTGGTTGCAGGTTGCTGGAGATTTGTTCTATTTCCATAAAGGAGCAGGTTGCTCTGGAAACGGCTGATTGAATGAAATGAAAAGGGTTTTTAGAAAACGGATGAAGGAAAAGAAGTAAAATTGCAGAAAAAAGAATAGGAAAAAGAAAAATATAAAAGTAGTAGTAGTAGTAGGGCTGTGGATTTGTGAAGAAATCAAACAAATCGCACAAACATGCGATAAAGAAGGGCTACGAGAGCTGGGAAAATCGGTTTTGAAAATCGTGAAAAAGTGGAGATAGAAAAACGGTGTATGGAAAATGGTTGAAAAAAAATGGTGGAAATAGTTGAAAATATGTGAAGATAACGGTGAGAACAGAAAAAGAGAACAGGAGAATAAAAAAGAGGAGGAGGAATCTGTGGAAATAAAAAATGTGAAATGGGGGAAATTAAAAGAAAAAGGATTCTGAAAAAAGGGGTGAGGAACGAACTTTCCCCCACCCTTTCAAAAGTTTCTGCCGGATGATCTGTGGAAAAATCACGACAGATTATGCGTCACGAATATTTTGATGATGTCCTCGACAGTTTCTTTATATTTGGTGTCCTGCTTCATGTTTTTGACAACCTGTCCGGTTGCGTAAACCACGGTGGAATGGTCTCTGCCGCCAAATTCATTTTCCAATAGCTGCCATCGACATCTGCGTAATTTCGCGGATGACATACATAGCAATCCTGACGGGCATTGGAAATCTGAGAGGAACGCTTGGAAGAACGGATGTCCTCGGCACTGACGCCGAAGGTACGACCGACCTCTGAGATGATCCGCTCCACCGTTACAGGAATTGGCTGGTTATCGGTTAAAATTTCGCGGATTGCACTTTGCGCAAGCAGAATGGAAGGCAGGGTTTGTGCCAGTTTATTATAGGCGTTGAGCTTTTTAACCACCCCCTTCCAGCTGACGGATGTTGTTTTTGACGTGGTTGGCAATGTATTCCTCCACTACATTCGGAATATCCCAGGTCCAGCAATTCGGCTTTGCGCTTGATAATGGCAATTCTGGTTTCAAAAATCCGGTGGCTGAATGTCGGCAATCAGTCCCCATTCAAAGCGGGTGCGCAGCCGGTCCTCCAGGGTTTTGATTTCCTTGACGGAGGCCGGTCAGAGGTCAGAACAATCTGCTTTTCTGCCTGATAAAGGGTATTAAAGGTGTGGAAAAATTCCTCCTGGGTGCTCTCCTTACCGCCGATAAACTGGATGTCATCGACCAGAAGGACGTCTGCCTGGCGGTATTTATCGTGAAATTCTTTGGTGGATTCGGCACCGATGGCAGCAATCAGTTCGTTGGTAAACTCTTCGCCTTTTAGCATAAATGACGTTGGTATTGGGGCGGTTTTCTTTGATTTCTGCGGCGATGGCATATAACAGATGGGTTTTGCCCAAACCGGATCCACCGTAGATGAACAGGGGATTGTAGGCTTTGGCAGGATTTTGTGCAACGGCACGACAGGCTGCCTGTGCAAATTTGTTCGAGCTGCCCACGATAAAGGTGGAGAAAGGTATATTCGTATTCTCCGCCTTGGCTGTTCATGTCGATCTCTTCCTGACTGTAGGATGGCAAAACCGGAGAAGCAGAGGAGGTCTGCACCGAAGCGGTGCCCTCCGAGCAGTCCGGACGACCGGAGGTTTCACAACGAATCTCGATTTGTACCGGAAAACCAACCACGGCCTCGAAGGCGCGGTTGAGCAGACCGAGGTATTTTTTCTTCCACGATCTTCTTCATAAATTCAGCTTTAATGAACAACACGGCAGTATTTCCGTCAAAGCTTACCGGCTCCAGGCTTTTGATCCAGACCTGATAGGCAATCTCCGACAGTTCATGCGAGTCAATCACATATTGTCGCGTGTATTCCTTGACCATCTCAAATAATTCCTTAAACGATTCCATAGCTCGGTCCCCTTCTTGATTGATCAAAACCACATCTATCAGATGATAGCCTGTCCTTGCCGGTACTCCCAAATCCCGGCAGGATTTCACCAATGCAGGCGCAGATAGGAAAACCCCCTCCAGAGCTTTGCAGGGGGTGAATAAATATGCGGTTTTGTTTCACAGCCTTGAATTGGATTCCACAATCAATCCACGAATCCGCCAACAAACTTTCCGCATCAGGGAAAGAGATGGTAGGAAGATTGTGAAAATAAGTGGAAAGGATTTGGAAAACAATTTTTCAAAGACTTTTACACACAATATTTTAACATAAAAAAGAGGGGGATTTCAAGGGCTTTCAACTGTTTTTAACGGGTAATCCTAAACAGATTACAGATGAATTTTTTGGAAGTTTTTATGGACAGCGCCAAAAACAGAAAAATGAGGGAAGGAAACATCAGAAGCCAAACGCATCTAAAACCGGAAAAAAGTGAGTGCAAGATAGCAGCTGTACACCACTCCCAGAGCCGATGCCCGGCAAAAAAGGAGGAAGAAAAAAGGGATTTGGATAAAATATTTCGGAAATTTAAAGGGGAGAAACCCTTTGATTCTCTTGACTTTGCGGCTTTTTTTTGTCTATAATTCTACTCTGTAAGGTTTCGTCTTGAAGGGAGGTCGAGAAGAATGATCAGAACCTATCAGCCAAAGAAGCTGCAGAGAAAGAAAGAGCATGGTTTCAAAAGAGAATGGCTACTAAAAACGGCCGCAAAGTTCTCGCACGCAGAAGAGCAAAAAGGCAGAAAAGCAGCTGAGCTACTAATCGCTGTTTGACAAAGCAGACCAGAGCCGCTTGAGGCGGCGCTGGCTGCATTTTGACGGTTTAATGACGGTTTGGAGGGGGCAGGCTCTGTTTATTCTGCCTTCCACCTTTCATTCCAGAATAAGCAGGCCACTTATCCCGATAAGTGGTCTTTCTTTTTATCTATCACAGGATGGGAGGAGACGCTTTGAATAAAAGACTACCTTAAAGCTCAACAGAGATTTCCGGCGCCTTTATTATAAAGGAAGCAGCGCTGTCCATCCGTTGATCGTTACCTATGCCAGCAAAAATCGCCTGGGCTATAACCGCATCGGTATTACCGTCACCAAAAAAAATCGGAAAGGCAGTCTGTCGCAATCGCTGCAAGAGAATCATACGGGCGGCGTTTGCTCAGGTGAACACCCAAATCGAGCAGGGATGGGATTTTGTGTTTGTTGCGCGGATGAAAACGCCGCAGGCAAATCAACCGAACTCGAACCGGTCCTCAAAAACAAATCCAGAGCCTTACAAGACCGGACAAGTCCAAGGCAAATGCCAATCCAGCAAAAAGCAAAGGGACGATCACCCAAAGAATCTGCCCAAAGGGCAGAAGGCTTCCTTTAACACAGGGGGAGCTGCAAGAGAACAATAAAGGGAAAGACAGAGGATGTATTATAAGGAAGGAAAGCAAAGGGGAGGCGTCGGCAGCATGATCAAACGACTGATGCTTTTGTTGATTCGCTTTTTATCAAAAAAGCGATTTCACCCCTTTTTCCGCCGCGATGCCGTTTTTATCCGACCTGTTCAGCGTATGCCTTTACCGCTATTGAGCGATTTGGTGCGCTGCGAGGCGGTTATTATTTGCGCTGCGGCGCATCTTGAAATGTCACCGTTTCACCCCGGAGGCTATGATCCGGTGCCCGAAAATGGAGAGAGGACAGATAATACCGACCTTACCAGAAAATGTCCTGCTGGGCAATAAAAAGAAGTCGCGCTGTAAAAAAGAAGCTGCAGGCGCGCAGCATCCGTGCGGAAGGTTTTGCAGCATGGGTGCAGAATTGGAGGTTTTCGATGTATATTTGGTTACCCGCTAGGGGCTTATTATGCGGCTGCTGTACAATCTGCTGCACAGCTACGGCTGGTCGCTGATCCTGTTTACCCCTGTTAATCAAGCTGGTAATGGTGCCGCTGTCCATCAAGCAGCAGAAATCTTCTGCTAAGATTGCAGCAATCCAGCCGCAGATGCAGGAAATCCAGAAGATGTACGCAAAGAACCAGCAGAAGATGAACGAAGAGATGCAGAAACTCTATGAGCGGGAGAAGTACAATCCGGCAGGCGGATGTCTTCGATGCTGATCACCTTCCTGGTCCTGTTTGGACTCATCGACGTTATCTACAACCCGATGCGTCACATCCTGGGCATGAGCAACGAAAGTGATTGCACAGGCAACAGAGATTCTCAAGGGCTTGGGAATTGCATTCAGCCAATATTCGCCGCAGACCGCAATCATCTCTTCGGTACAGGCAAATCCTGAGGCATATTCCGCCATGGGAACTGACTTTATCAACGCAGTTCAGTCGTTCAACCTGAACTTTTAGGCATCAACCTGGGCGAAACCCCTTCGTTTGACTGAACGTTTTGATGCTGATCCCGATTCTGTCCGGTGTGACCGCATTTGCAGTTTCCTGGATTTCGATGAAGATCAATCCGGCGGCAATGGAAGGTCCGGGAGCCGGCACCATGAAGGTCATGATGTTTGTTTCCCCGCTGATGTCGCTGTACATCGCATTCCAGGTGCCGGCAGGCGTTGGTATGTACTGGATTTTGTCCAACCTGTTTATGATGGCGCAGACTTTGATCCTCAACAAGTTCTATAATCCGCGCGAGATGGCAGAAAAAGCCAAACGGGAAGCGGAAGAGCGCAGAGAAAAGAACGCCTGGAAAAATTGAGGCAAAGAAAAAAGGCACGCAGCGGCGATGCGCAGGCACAGGCGCGTGCAAAGAGTCAGAAAGAAATCAATCGTCAGAAATTGGCAGCGGCAAGAAAGGCAGACGCAGAAAAAATACGGCGATGTCTATACCGATGTGACCGATGACGATTTGGAATAAGGGTGGATTTTTCACTGATTATCAGAGGAGGTGTCAGTTTGAAAGAGATTATTACAACCGGTAAAACGGTGGATCTTTGCAATTGAAGAGGCATGCAGACAGTTGCAGACGGCAAGGGAGAAAGGTAGAGTTTGAAATCATCGACCTGCCGAAAAAAAAGGATTGTTCGGACTGAAGACATATCCGGCAAAGGTCCGCGTTTTTGTAAAGGAAAATAAAGAGGAAATGGCAGTGGAGTACATCACTGCTGTTCTGAAGGCGATGGGTGCGCAGGACTTTACCGCAGAGGCAAACCGCGACGGAGAGAACCTGAATATCACCCTCAAGGGCGACGATCTGGGCTTTGTGATCGGCAGCCGCGGCGAGACCATCGATGCAATCCAGTATCTGGCAAGCCTGGCGGTCAACCGTCTGGACGGTGATTATATGCGAATCACCATTGACAGCGGCAACTTCCGTGAAAAGCGGAAAAGACCTTGGAATCGCTGGCAAGACGTTTGGCACGCAATGTAGTCAAAAGCGGTCGCAGCATGACCCTGGAGCCGATGAATCCATACGAGAAAGAATCATCCATGCAACGGTGGCGACCGTAGAGGTGCGACCTCTTCCTCCATCGGAGAAGAGCCGAACAGACGGTGGTTATCAGCTCCACCAATCCGGTCAAAAATACAACAACAATAAGGGCAAGAAAAAGCCTTACAACAACGGAAAAGGCGGTTATCGTCCAAATGGCCGCAGACCACAGGGCGAAGGACGCGGCAATGACGGTCAGGAAAAGAAACCTTATGTTTTCCGAACAATAAGGAAGATGGCGGAGAGAGCCGCAGACGTCCGCCAAGACAGAATAACGAGTTTAACAGGCGCAAATTCGAGGAAAAAAACGGAATCAAACGCGGCTCAAGGACCGATGTTCCGCGCAGCACACCACCGCGTGAAGCAGAGGGACAAACCGTTATATGCAAAGATTGATCTGAAAAATTAAATAAAAACTCGCCCAGGAGTTTCAATATAAAAATTTTAAGGGTATGAAGAATCAAAAAAAAGCCTTTGTTAAAGGAAAATAAGGTGTTTGAGAAAATAAAGATATTAGCGAAATAAAGAAGAACGTGAGATTGACCATATAAGGACAAAGGGTAAAAAGTAAAAGGTAATCAAAAGAAGCGAAATTTTCGGAAGGCGGCGTTTGAGAAAAACAGCCAGCTCAGGTTATAATAAAGACACCCGAGGGACAACAAAATAAAAAGCTGCAGGCACAACGTACAATCAATCTTTTTTTTTACGATTCAAAGGTGAGTGAAATCATGGACACCGATCTATTATATCAGGTTACCAGAGAAGATGAAACAAAACAGATTGCACTGCTTACAGAGTGCTTTTTACCAATGACCCGCTGTATCAGGAATTGATACCGGATGAGGAAAAACGAGAAAAATTGTTGCCGGAATTGTTCCGCTGTGACTTGGACGAAATGTTTGAAGACTGCGAAAATTTATGCCAATAACGAAAATCTGGAAGCAATTGTTGTGCTATCGGATCGGACGAAACCAAGCCATATAACCCATTTAAGTATTTTGCAGATCAACTGTACAGCGTCATTAAAACCAATGCATGTTTGATACGTGATGACCCATCATTGGAAACCTTCTTTTTAACTTCTTAAAAGGAAGAGAGACTATCTTAACAGTAGTTGGACAGAAGAACTGGATGAAAAACGACTGCATATTATTTATCTGGCAGTTCGTCCATCCCGTGTCAGGGACGCGGACTTGCAAAATATCTGATGAATACCGTTCTGGATTACGCAGATCAGAGAAATCTTCTGGTCAGCCCTCGAAACGCACAACCCAAAGAACGTGGCAATGTATCGTCGATTTGGTTTAAACTGTATGATACCATTGACCACTATCCGATCTGGTTCAGTATTGTCTGGTCAGGGAAGCGAAAACAACCAAACAAACAAGCGACAAAATATTGAGCGTGCGAGTTCTCGGCACGCTTTTGGAAACAACAGGAAAATGCGCAAAAACAAGCCATTTTGGATATGGTATACTTTGCAGAAAGCAGTTTTTTTGTTATAATAAAGATATCTATGGAAAGAAACAGGAAGAGATTTTTGAAAGGAAGAATTACGATGAACGGTACTTTTCCGGAGATACCATTGCGGCGATTTACGCCGGTGGCGGCAGGCGGTATCGGAATGGTGCGCATGTCCGCCCTCAGGCGTTTGAGATCGCGGATCAGATTTTTGTATCCGTTTCCCATAAAACCGTTTCTGAAACAGGCGGATATCATGGTCTGTTTGGACGGTGCAGTAGATGAACAGGGGAGAAATTGATGAAGTGGTTGTGTTCGTATACCACACCACCGCGCCTATACAGGAGAAGATGTGGTAGAAATCTGCTGTCATGGCGGAATCTATCTGGTACAAAAGCGACCTTGCGTGCCTGCATCTCGGCAGGAGCAAGACCAGCTCAGGCAGGAGGAATTTTACCCGCAGAGCATTTTTAAACGGAAAGATGAGCCTGACTCAGGCGGAAGCAGTGGTCGATCTGATTGCCTCTCAGGGTCAACAGAGCGCACAGGTCGCATTGAGTGCAAAAAAGATGGTGCAGTCTTTTCAGAAGATCCATCGTGTTGTGGACAAGATGCTGGGAGTATCGGCAAAGACTGGCAGCGTGGATTGACTATCCGGACGAGGATATTGACGAGGTATCCGGCGAGAACTTAAAATCAAAGTGTCATGGATATCTGTAATTCGCTCCACACCATTTTAAAGGAATATGATACCGGAAAGGTTTTGCGGGAAGGTGTCAGCACTGTTATTGTCGGCAGACCAAATGTCGGAAAGTCGACTTGATGAACCTGCTTTCCGGAGAACAGAAAAGTATCGTAACCCAGGATTCCGGGAACTACAAGAGATGGAAGATACCATCCGCTTGGGAGATGTTGTCTTTGCATCTGGCAGATACTGCTGGTCTGCGTGATACCGATGATCCAGTGGAAAAGATGGGTGTTGAGCTTGCGAGAAAGAGACTCAACAGCAGTTATCTGGTACTTGCAGTTTTTTGACAGCTCGGAAGAATTGTCCGCCGAGGATTTGGAACTGATTGAAAAGATCAAAGATCGTCCGGTTGTTGCAGTAATCAATAAAACAGACCTGGAAAGAAAGATTGACGTGGAAAAGATTCGGGAAAAGATCCCACACATTGCTGAACTTTCTGCCAGTGCAGGAGAAGGAGCAGGCCTGGAACGAGAGGTGCGGGAGCTTTGCAACCTGTCCAGTTGGATTCTTCTTCTGGAATTATTGCAAACGAGCGTCAGCGTGCCTGCGTAGAACAGAACAACCAAGACAATGGATGAAGCAAGACAGGCTCTGGAAGTTGGAGACGTTGGATGCAGTAAATGTCTGCATCGATTCAGCGATTGACAGTCTGCTGGAACTGACTGGAGAAAAGAGCTTCAGAAGCGGTAATTAATCAGGTATTTGAACGCTTCTGTGTCGGAAAATAGTGGAAAATTAGCCAAGGTTTTCTGTGTGGAAAACTTGGAAAGGAATGATAGAATGGAATACAAAATGGGGACTATGAGGTTGCGGTAATCGGTGCCGGACATGCCGGAATCGAAGCGGCTCTTCAGCGGCAAGGACTGGGTGCAAAAACAGCGATCTTTACCATGTCTCTCGATGCAATTGGAAATATGCCATGCAACCCATCCATCGGCGGTACAGCAAAGGGACATCTTGTCCGCGAAATTGATGCACTGGGCGGCGAGATGGGAAAAGCGGCAGATGCGACCCTTTGCAGAGCAGAATGCTCAATCGGGGAGGAAAAGGTCCGGCGGTTCACAGCCTGAGGTTCAGTCAGACCGCGATGAAAGTATCACAAGGAGATGAAGCATCGACTCGAGCTTCAGGATGGTCTGGATATCATTCAGGCAGAAGTCTGCGATATCCGCACAGATGAAAATGGCGCGGTAA
>VOFI01001898.1_pt1 | contig 43421 bp, 60 predicted proteins | sample 5384131 | NCBI WGS metagenome assembly VOFI01 (sample SAMN12384728, study PRJNA508395) | human gut metagenome | isolation source: healthy gut H | host: Homo sapiens | reverse complement strand
GGCCTGGGGACGCTGTATGGCCTGTACCGGGCGGACCCCTGGTCGGGGAAGGATTTTGCCACCGGCCTGGATGGCGTCCTGGCTCCCAAGGCCCGGAATCAGGTCCAGCGCTATGTGCTGGAGCATTCCCGCCTGAGGCATTCCGGTCTGATGAGCACCGAGTGCCCCCACGGACACCAGGCGCTGGATGGCTATTTGCTGCCGGTGAATTTGGCGGCGGGGGCCACCTTCTCCCCCCCCTGCTGGAGGCGGCAGCCGGAGTGGCTGGGGAGCAGCTGCGGCAGATGGGGTGGACCTGGCCCTGGTGTCTGTGCTGGACGTCCTCCGGGATCCCCGCTGGGGCGCAGTGAGGAGTGCTTTGGGGAGGACCCGGTACTGGCCGCCCGCATGGCCCAGGCGGCCGTGCAGGGGGATCCAAAGCCGGGGGCGTGGACGTGGTGGCCAAGCACCTGTGCGCCCAGGGAGAGACCACCGGCGGCGTCAACGCCAGCGCCGCTAGATCGGCCCCGGGAGCCGGGAGATCCACCTGCCCCGGTCCGGGCCTGTGTGGAGGCCGGTGTAGCCGGTTTCATGGCGGCCTACAACGAAATTGACGGGGTCTATTGCCATGCCAACCGGTGGCTGCTCACGGAGCTACCCGGGAGGAGTATGGGTTCCAGGGCATTGTCATGTCTGACGGCGTGGCCATTGACCAGCTGGACGCCATGACAGGGGACCGGACGGTGTCCGGTGCGGTGGCGTTGGAGGCCGGTGTGGATATGGGCCTCTGGGACACGGGCTTTGCCCGTCTGGAGGAAGCGGTGGAACAGGGGTCTGGTGTCTACAGCCCGTCTGGAGGAAGCGGTACTCCGGATTCTGGAGATGAAGTTCCGCCGGGGGCTCTTTGAGGAGCCGTTTGTAGCGGAAAAACGAACTGTGGCAGGGGCTATACGCCGGACCGGTATCCCCAGGTCCGGGAGCTGGCCCGGGAGAGCATGGTGCTGCTGAAAAATGAGGGGAATCTTCTGCCCCTGGACGGGACCAAGCCGCTGCGCCTGCTGGTGACGGGGCCCAACGCCGACGAGATTTACAGCCAACTGGGGGACTACACCCCCGGTCCGGCCGGCATCTGGCGTGACGGTGCGCCGGGGACTGGAGCAGTGGGCGGCAGGGACGCCGGTCCAGGTCTCCTATGCCCCTGGCTGTCCGGCCTTTGCCACTGACCCGGAGATGATCGGGGAAGCTGTGGCGGCGCCCGGGAGGCGGACGTGATTGTAGCAGTGCTGGGCGGCACCTCCAGCCGCTTTGGCGGCGGGGAATTCCACGACAACGGCGCCCTCAAGGCCCAGGATGTTGCCACCATGGACTGCGGAGAGAACGTGGACACCAGCCGCCTGGAACTGCCGGGAGATCAGCTGGCCCTCCTGACCCAGCTGAAAGCCACAGGAAAGCCGGTGGTGACCGTCCTCGTCCAGGGTCGGCCCTATGCCATGGAGGCGGTTGCAGCCCATTCTGACGCCGTGTTCTGCTGCTTCTACCCCGGCCTCACCGGCGGAGAAGCTCTGGCCCAGCTTCTCTTTGGAGAGGCCGCCCCGGCCGGCCGCCTGCCGGTGTCCCTGCCGGATCATGGGGGCAGCTGCCGGTGTATTACAACTACAAAGACTCCTACCGGGGCATGGACTATTACGACGCCAGGGAGGCGCCCCCGGTATAGCTTCGGCGAGCGGCCTGACCTATACCACCTTCGCCTACCGCCTTCTGGAGGCCCCAGTGGACGCAAAAGCGGAGAATGTGGAAGCGCTATCTCTACGCATAGCTGTGACAAACACCGGCCACCGAGCCGCTAGCGCGGTCCCACAGCGTACCTCCACCGGACCCAGGGGGTTGTCACCTCCCATTCGCGCCTTATGTGATTTCCAAAAGCTCCTCCTGGCTCCGGGGGAAACCCGGACCGTTTCTCTCACCATCTCCCGGGAGGCCCTGTCCCAGTGGGACAGTCAAATGCGGCAGCAGGTGCTCCCCGGCAAAATCCAGTGGTTCCTGGGGGACTGTGGAGAGACCTATCTCTCGGGTGAATTCACCTTGGCCTGAGAACCTTCCCATGTTGTTGTAACATCCCGGCTGACCGAAGAGGTGAGCCGGGATTTGATTTACAATAGATAGCTAATAGAATCTGCAGGGAGATATATGAATAAAAAGCTGACCAACATTTGGCTATTTTGAAGCAGAAAGGCGAAATAAATTGAAAATAAGAAGAAAAGGAGGGTTGACAGCATGCAAGAGATATGTTACCATAATAAAAAGCGGAGGAAGTGCAGTGAGAAGTCCGTGCGTACATAGGACGGATACATCGTTTCTCCTTCCGCAGTTATTAGAATGGAGAAATACACAAGAGTAGAAACCGGCGGTCAGATCAGAGGAAGACTGCTACGTCGACTGCAGGGAGGGCAATGAGATGTGGATCCATTCGCGGACTAAAACGCAAAGGTTTCCTGGCTCTGTCGCGGATTAGAGACAGAAGCCAGGAAATAGGATAAGGGCAGTATATGCATCAATATAATAGTTTGAGGGGGTGAAACCTTTGCGTGAGAATACCCGAGCGGAGAAGTGTCGGCTGATCGTTTTTGGAATCTTAGTGGCGGCTCTTATTTTACAGGGATTACCACTTGGTTTGGTAACATACACGGAATTCGCTTTAGGAGAAGCCACAAGCAGGATTGTGAACACGTATTCGTATTTTAATATACAGGAAAACGCCCACTATTTTTACATACCGTTGCTTACCTCGGTTGCTACCCTCGTGGCAGCAGCGCGAATCCTATTGAGCCTTTTGAAAAAGAGAAGCCCCAAAAAGCATCGGCTAGATGTTGTGTGTCTCTTGATTTCAGTTGTTTGTGCCGTGGCGACTTTTTCCATGTCACAGAGGGTGGTCTCTGGTGTGATAGCGGGTCTACTCATTTTGGCAGTTGTTGCCTATACAATACGCGGCAAAATTAAGAGATAGATTGTATATTTTATTAGAGGATTAAATTATGAAAAAATTCATTCTAATTTTTACTGCTACATGCTTATCGCTTACAATAAATGCAAGTGCAGCACGTGGATTTAACGAGATGACTAGTGAAGATGTGAAAGTGCGTGCGCTTATGGAGCAGGTAGACATTTCGAAGGAAATAGAGCATGCCTTGACAGGTGTGATTGATGAGAGCGTTACCGACGAGGTGCTTGGAAGGATTGATGTGGGCTGTAGTGACGTGGACTCCAATGTTGTATACACTGTAAAATATTTGGGAAGTGTCGGCAGAGATGCGAACTCTGAAGGTGCGGTATATACACTGACAGCTGCTTCAACCAAAACACCACGGGGACTGCCTCTGAAGACAATGTCGATTGTTGGATTACTATGACATGGATTGATAACTTTGGTACATCAAATCAGATCGTAAGCGTTTCTGGTGGATGGACTCCTAATGGGAGGACATTGTCAGACCGTCAAGTATTTTTTGGGGTAGTAAATATCAAGGGAGGTTTTTTGGATGGAAAGATGGTGGATAAGTATCCGGGTGCAAATTCATACAATTATAGTGCGCCAAGCAATTTAGTCGGGTTGTCTCTGCGTGCGTATTCGTGGGTAAGGTCTGGGGGATACGATTTGAGTATTTATTGCGGAGTTTGGCCAACTATCTTTGATTAGGATAGCAGGGGTGTGAAATTTCGAGGTGTTAGTGAATGCAGAAGTGAAAAGTTCAGATTGACTGGGGGATTGCTATGATAATACCTTGAGTGGAATTCAAGACGTCACCCTAAACATTCCCCGGGAGGCCCTGTCCCAGTGTGACAGCCAAATGCGGCGAGCAGGTGCTCCCCGGCAAAATCCAGTGGTTCCTGGGGGACTGTGGAGAGATCTACCTCTCGTGCATATTCACCCGTGGTCTGAGGATCATTCACAGACACTTCCAAATCCCGGCGCACCATGGGGTGTGCCGGGATTTGATCAAGTTGGGATTGACAATGCTCATATGATGCGCTACAATCAAAAAGACAACAATGCACATGGGATGAATGCGCATTTCCGTTTTCTGCGGTGCCCGTGGGCCTGAACACGTAGGGTGCGGCCTCCTGGACGCACCGGCGGTATAAGGCTGCCGTGATCCGTAGCCTCTCGGCGAATCCGGACCTTTTTTTTACAGGCTGGTGCGAATTCGCCCAGGTCTGTAGCCACCGGTCAGCCGCTTCTGCCGGTGCGTCCGGGAGGCCGCACCCTACATATTTGGCCGCATAAATGCGAGTAGAAAACGGCGGTGGCGCATCTTTACGTCTGGAATGTGGACAACGAATATTTTTACAGATGATATGGAAGCCAATTCACGGCGGCTGATTTGGCTCAGGAAAGGGGACATGGGCATGATTCGACTGGTAAATTGGTGGAGACAAGCCCGGTGGTATTTTATTGTCTCTGTGTTATGCGGTGTGGGGATTTCCGTTGCCGCCTGGATGCATGCGGACAACCCGGATTGGTTTGTGTTTCTCCTGTTTATTCTGCTTCCCGCCGCCATGGTCGCGGTTGGGTGCGCCTATGGAGGAAGGCAAAGGCGGTTGGACTGGCTTACGCCTCTGACTGTGGCGGTGTGTCACATCGCGCTCTTATGCTGTGTAGTTCCGAAAGAGCAGTGGCTTCAATCGGAGTACTTGGCGCTCTTTTGCTTACGCTTGCCTGCCCGGCGGCCTTCTGCTGCTGGTTCTGCTGTTCTTCCGGCTTGCCGGACGGCTGGGGCCTGTGGCAGGGTGGGGGTATCATCTGGGGCTTTATCTTTTGTGTGTCCTCGGGAATCTGCTCCTGTCTCTGGGGCAATCTGCGGAATTTGGCGTGCTTTTGGCCCTGCAGCTGCTGGGATGCGCGCCGCTGACTGTGTTTGCGATGCGCCGCGTCTGGCCCCACGGGTGTGTGGCTCTGCTGTTCTGGACATGTTTGTGCAGTTTTTTCAGCGCGCTGCTTCAGTGGCAGTCCATCAGCCTGGGCAACTGGAGAGAGGCGCTGACGCGTCTCGCGCTCCCCGTCCTTGCAGTACTCTGCACAATGTGTGTTCTGGCCTGCTGGAGGCGGCTTCACCCGGTGTCTCCCAAGGGCGGTGCAGTGTAAATTCCAGAGCATATATGATTGAATATGGATGAAAATCCCGGCTCACCCAAACGGATGAGCCGGGATTTTGGTTGGCAAGTAAATTTTTTGGGCGCCCAGACACTGCAGGCTGGATCAATGCGCCGACAGTATCGCCAACATAGTCGATTTGTTCTTCGAACTCTCAGACACATGTCGCCAAGGGGGGAATGAAGCAGCAGGACGTGTAATACTCTTGGACTGCACGCTCTGTGGATGTCGGTCAAGCTGATGACTGGTCATTCGTCATATTGGCGCAGTTTACCTTTATGCCAATTTACCGTAGTCCCCGTCTGTCACCGGCTCCAGCCACTCGCTGCCGATCCCCTCGCCTGTGACCTCCACGGCCACATGGGAGAACCAGCTGTCTTGGGCCGCGCCGTGCCAGTGCTTCACGCCTGCCGGAATGGTGACCACATCGCCGGGATGGAGTTCTCTGGCCTCCTGGCCCCACTCCTGATACCAACCCCGGCCGTCGGTACACAGCAAAATCTGTCCGCCGCCCTTGGACGCCTTGTGGATGTGCCAATTGTTCCGGCATCCGGGCTCAAAGGTGACGTTGGCCAGGAATACCGTCTGCTTGGGGTCGGTGAGTGGTTTCAGATAGGAGTTTCCGATAAAATACTGCGCGAACGCCTCGTTGGGCGCGCCCCAGGCCGAACAGCCCGCCGTCAGCGCCATCACCGTCCTGATAGACCTCCACTGCCATACGGAACGCCGCCCAGGCGTTGGGCCATCCGGCGTAGAAAGCCAGATGGGTCAAAATTTCCGCCATCTCCGACTTGGTGACGCCGTTTTGTTTCGCTGTGGTCAGGTGGTACTGAAATGAACTGTCAACCAGCCCTTTGCTCACCAGCGCGGTAACGGTGAGGATAGAGCGCGGCTTGAGGGACAGACCCTCCCGGTTCCAGACCTGGCCAAAAAGTACGTCGTCGTTGAGCTGGGCAAATTGGGGGCGAACGCCCCCAGACTGTCCCGCCCTGCCGTCTGTTTTACCATCGTCATTTCCTCCTAAAGTTTTCTTACGAATCGCGGATTTGTCTGGCCCATGCCAGGAGTTCCTTTCCCCCCAGGCCAGCCGGTTGCCATCAAACTTCACATTCAGGCCCTTTCTGACCTTGGTTTTCCAGCCATTTTTGGAGGGTTGGCAGGGCGTCCTGCACACTTCCCCCATGGAGGGCAAGCCCTTGTTTGACGGACGCTCCCGGACACAGCCGCTTGATATCGTTTTCGCTGCGCCCCAAGCCGCGCCTTCGTGGGTGCAGAAGGGGAGAATGGTTTTCCCAGAAAAGTCGAAATGCTCCAGGAAAGTGAACACCGGCATGGGCATCGTCCCCAATAGTTGGGATATCCGAGGTAGATGGTGTCATATCCGTCCAGGCTCTCCGGGTATCGCTTCAGCTCCGGCCTGGCGTCCCGCCGCTGGTCCGCCTGGGCTTCGTCGATGCAGGCGTTATAGCTTTTCGGGTACTCGTGGACCGGCTCCAGCTGAAACAGGTCCGCCCCCGTCAACTGCTGGAGCATCCCTGCCGCCACCTCCGTGTTCCCTACGCTCAGTTCTTTGAGTTTGCCGCTGACATAGTTCTCTCCCCTCCGGGAAAAATACGCGATGATTGCCGCCATGGAAAACAGCTCCTTTCCATTGTTCTGGCATTATGATACCCCATCGGTCCTTGACAGGGGAATCTCCAATATGTTAGGGCTTATATCAACCAAATGTTGATACTGGGATATGGAGGTGCGACGCGGTGTTCAACCCTCACCTGTCTACGTTTGTCCGCGCCGTGGATTGCGGCAGCTTTACCAAGGCGGCGGATCAGCTGTTTATTTCTCCCACCGCTGTGATGAAGCAGGTCAATTTACTAGAGGCCCACCTGAAATTGAAGTTGATCCAACGGACGTCGCACGGGATTCGCCTGACGCCGGCGGGAGAGGTGATCTATCAAGACGCCAAATTCCTGTTTGAGTATTCCAAACGCTCCGTGGAAAGCGCACGGCAGGCGATGGATGCCGATAGCAGGACCTTCCGTGTGGGAACCTCTCTGCTCAACCCCGCCAAGCCCTTTATGGACCTGTGGTACCGGGTGAACCGGCAGTTTCCCGATTACAAACTGCACCTGGTCCCATTTGAGGACGACCACACAGGAATCCTTGGGGAAATTGCGGGCCTTGGGGAAAAATTTGACTTTTTAATGGCGATTTGTGACTCGAAGCTCTGGTTGGATCAATGCCATATGCTGCCCCCTGTGCCGCTGCAAAAGATGTGTGCCGTATCACGGGAACACCGGCTGGCAGGGAAAAAGCAGCTTGCGCTTTCCGATTTATACGGAGAGACCTTGATGATGGTCAAGCAGGGGGGATTCCAGGACGAATGATCGGATCCGCGCGGACCTGACACGGGATCACCCGGCGATTCAAATTGAGGACACGCCGCAGTTTTATGATATTTCTGTCTTTAACCGCTGCGCGGAAACCGGAAACGTCCTTCTGATCCTGGATTGCTGGCAAGACGTACACCCGGCCCTTGTCAGCATCCCGGTCGAGTGGGAGTATTCCTCTCCCTACGGCCTGCTGTACGCCCTGGACCCCTCGGAGGGAGTCAGCCGCTTTGTGGAGGCGGTTCGAAAGGAAATTGGCTACGGCGCTTGATGTTGACCAGATCATTGGGGGCATACTGCCAACTGCTCCCCATTCCAGTACTGAGGGACTGGTGCAGCAAGAAAAGGGCCTGCTGCAAACGGAGCGTGTCTGCAGCAGACCCTTATGCTGATGTCTCATACGTTGCAACCGCTGAAAGCATTGCGATTTGCGTTGTGGCTGGATTTCCACTTGAGGGGATGTAATGGGTTCCGATCCGTGGGGAGCGGACCGATGTGTCCGTTTTGTGGAAACACAGTGCGTTTCTCCCCCATGGGTAGGGAATTCGGAATGTCTACTACGGGCGGACACATGGGTCCGCCCCTACGAGGATATTTCAACACGGTACATGAACGGATTCTTCGGTGTTTCTGTAGAATGTACCGTATTTTTGTTTAAATTCAGGAACTAAAATGGGGAAATACGTCAGATCATTCCTGTCAACCTACACCGCCTGCCGTAGGGGCGGACCTATGTGTCCGCCCGGCGGAAACATCTTGCGTTTCGCTCCCATGTTCGGCGAATTCGCAATGCCTGCTACATGCAAACACGCAGGCCTGCTCAAAGGACGTCAAACGTAACACGTTTGTGGTTACAGCGTATTCCGTTTGCCCAAATGCCTGGAATCAGCAGGGCAGATGCTCCTTCAGCGTCTTCAGCAGCGCGTCTGCTTCTTCTGCGGAGGCGCCCTTGACACCCAGGTAGAACTTCACTTTCGGTTCGGTGCCAGAGGGGCGGACGCACATCCAGGCGTCGTTTTCCAGCTCGTAATACAGCACGTTGGACTCGGGCAGGTCGGTGGGGGTGACGGTCCCGGTGGCCAGGTCCAGGACGGTGTGCTTCAGGTAATCCCGGATCTTCAGGACTTTGCAGGGGCCCACGGTTTGCAGGGGATTGGCCCGCAGGGACTCCAGAATGGAGGCGATTTTGGCGGCGCCCTCCTGGCCGGGGTAGGTCAAGTTGACGGTATCCTCCCGGTAGTAGCCGTACTCCTGGTACAGCTCCTGCATCCGATCCCACAGGGTTTTGCCCTGGCAGTAGCACCAGGCGGCGGCTTCGCACAGGGGCCATGACGGCCACCACCGCGTCCTTGTCCCGGGCGTGGGTGCCCACCAGGCAGCCGTAGCTCTCTTCCATACCAAACTGGAAGGCATAGGTGTGGTCCCGCTCAAACAGCCGCATCTGTTCACCGATGAACTTGAAGCCGGTGAGCACATCGATATATTTCATACCGAAGGCTTCGGTCACCGCGCGGACCATGTTGGTGGAGACGATGGTGCTGACCACCGCGCCGTTGGCGGGCAGGACGCCCAGCTCCTTCCGGCGGCGCAGGAGGTAGTCACAGACCAGGACGCCGGACATGTTGCCGGTGAGGGCCTGGTATTCGCCGGAGGCCCGGTCCAGGGCAAAGACGCCCAGCCGGTCGGCGTCGGGGTCCGTGGCAAGGACCAGGTCTGCGCCCTGCTCTTTGGCATAGCCCAGAGCCAGGGTGAAGGCGGCCCGGTCCTCGGGGTTGGGGCTTTTTCACTGTGGGGAAGTTCCGTCGGGCCTCCTGTTCCGGCACCACAAAGACATTCCGGAAGCCCAGCTCCGCCAGGACCCGGCGAACCGGCAGGTTGCCCGTGCCGTGCAGGGGGTGTACACGATTTTCAGGCCGGCGGCTTTGGCGATGGAGTCGTGATCCAGAACCAGGGCCTGGATGGTGGCCATATACTGGTCGTCGATCTCCTTGCCCATGGTGTGATACAGACCGGCGGCCACGGCTCGTCGTGATCCATGGTTTTGACGGTGGCGTAATCGGTGACGGCATTCACCTCGTCCAAAATTTCCCGATCCAGGGGGGCGGTGACCTGAGCGCCGTCGTCCCAGTAGACCTTGTAGCCGTTGTAGGCGGGGGGATTGTGGGAGGCGGTGATCATAACGCCGGCGGTGCAGCCCAACACCCGGGTGGCGAAGGACAACATGGGCACCGGACGCAGAGAATCAAAGCGATAGGTGGAATGCCGTTGGCATTGAGACACAGGGCAGTTTCCTCTGCAAATTCCGGGGACATACGCCGGGGAGTCAAAGGAGATGGCCACGCCCTTGGAGGCGGTTCCCCTGCTTCAGGATGAAGTTGGCCAGCCCCTGAGTGGCTTTGCGGACGGTGTAGAGATTCATGCGGTTGCTGCCCGCGCCCAGGATGCCACGCAAGCCGCCGGTGCCAAAGGCCAGGTCCCGGTAAAACCGGTCTTCTATTTCCTTGGTGTCCCCTGCCTCGGCCAGGGCGCGCAGCTCGGCCCGGGTGGCTTCGTCGAAATAGGGGTTGTTACACCACTGCTCATAGCGTTCCATTGCGTTCATATTATTCACCTTCATAATTTAGTTTGCGTTTTATCAACAGGCCGGTTATTTGGCCGTGTCTTCCAATTCCTTGAAGACGGGCTTTAACAGGATCACGTCTGCCAGGGGGATTACGGCGAAGCCCATCAGCACCCAAAACAACAGGGTATACAGAAAGGCCGTGGGCAACAGCAGGGCCAGGGCAAAGGGCAGTGCATGGAGTACAACCATCAGGATGGTTTTGGGGAATTTGTAAATGCACAGGATCATGGCGTTGTGCAGATGCTCCCGCAAGGTGTTCTGATAGCGGATGATCAGGGGGTAGAGATAGGCCAGCACAGCCATGACCAGGAAGGCCAGGACTGCCACCACAATGAGCAGCGCCGTGTGCAGGCTGCCCTGGAAGTAGAGCTGGACCAGGAGATAGTCGCAGACCAGGGATGCCGTAACCAGCACCGTCACCAGCCAGACGGCAGTGGCCTGCTTGAAGTTTTCCCGAAATGCGGTGAAGAACGTATTCCAAATCCCGCCGCCGGTATCCTGGGACAGGTTCAGCATCACTTTGTAGGTTGCCGCAATGGACGCGCCGGCAGTCACCACAGGCAGATAGCAGAGGATGCACAGGAGATTGGTCAGAATGACGTCAGCCAAGGCGGTCAGAAGCTGAACCAAGGGATTGTCGTAGTGAAACAGGTTTTTCATAAGTGTGGGCCTCCATCGTTATGTCTTGTGAAGCCAGTCGTCAATCTGCTTCTGCAGTGTACGCTGCAGACGGGCGATTCCGGCTGACTCCAACTCTTCCAGCAGCTTGGGCAGATACTGCTCCGGATCCACGGTACCGGTCAGGAGCGACGCATAGTATTTCTCATAGACCCGGGAGACGGCCTTGAATTCGGCGTCACAGGCAGAATAGTCCGGGGGTGAATCCCAGAAGCGGAGATTCCGCTGTATTGTCATTGAAGTCCTGATAAAGCGCCCACTTGTCCAGGCGTTCGCCCACCGTGGTTTTCAGAATGAACCAGTTCCCCTGGGCGTAGGGGGGACGCCCCGATAGGCGTTGGAGATGCGCTGGACCTGGTCTTCCTCTGTCAGGGTGTAGTGGACGCCCTCGATGCCGTAATTGAGGAGGTTCCGGACCTCTGGATCCGTGTTTACGGCGTTGAGGAAGGTGAGGCAGAGCTCCGGGTGTTTGGTGTTGGCGTTGACCACCATGATACCGCCCTGAGCGGGATTCGGTGGTGGCAATGCTGTCAGAGACCTGCTGGGCCACAATGGGGTAGCCGAAGTCTGTGGAGTAACTGGTGGAGGCGTCGGGCCCGCCGGTGGACAGGCGAAGGAATACCTGCTCCCCCCCTGAAACCGGGAGAAGGAGGTGCGCAGGGAGGCGTCTTGGTTGATATAACCGGCCTGATAATACCGGTGCAGAAGCTGTAAGGTCTCCTGGGCGTAGGACGTTTCAAAGATGTTCACCACCTGGCAGCTGCTGTCATGGGAGTTGACCATGAGGGGATGGCGTCATAGGTGACGTATTCATAATTGCCCAGGGACCAGATGTTCAACCGGCTGGAGTCAAAAAACAGGGGGATGCACTCGGGTTCATCCTGGGCGATGTGCTTCAGCAGCGGCTCCAGAGAGGCAAAGCTGCGGTATTGAGAGATGTCGATGTGGTACTTGTCCACCAGCTCTTGGGAGAATAGAAAGTGCATGGGGGGTGGCCAGCTCTTTGTTGGTGGGGACGCCCCAAACGCTTCCATCGATGGTTACACCCTTCCAGAGCTGGGGGTCAATGGCATCATACATTTCGGCGCCCAGATTGTCAAGATAGGGCGTGAGATTGAGCCAGGCCCCGGCCACGGCATTGGTTACGTAGCTGTCTGTCCAGGTAAAAGCAATGTCATATTCCTGGTTGGTATTGACCAGGGAGTTCAGCTGGGCGGTGTAATCATTCCAGCCGATTTTGTGGTATTCCACGGTAAATCCGTATCTTTCCAGGAGGATCCGGTTGAGTTCCCGGTTGACAAGGGCCAGATCTTCGTCCGGCTCGCCGATGGTGTAGTAGACCAGGCTGACGGTCCCCTCTGGCGGGGCGGAGGTATCCTGGGGATGGGACGCGCAGCCTGCAGCTGCCAGCGCACAGCAGGGCGGTTTAAAACAGAGAGGATGCGGTAGATGGGGCTTCGGCGCAAGACGGGGTTCCTCCTTCCTCAAAGGGGGCCTCCTGAGGGGATGCGTCCGGCAGGGCCGCTGCAGGCGGTACGGAGGCGGTGAAGTTCCGAAGGGTACTGGGGGAGATGTTGTAATAGTTCTTAAAGTGTACGTAGAAATTATTCAGCTGAGAGTACCCCACCATGTTGGCGATGACGGAGATTTTCTCTTGGGTGTTTTCAATGAGCTTCCGGGCCTGAATCATGCGGTAAGCGGTGAGATACTGGAGAACTTGATGCCGGTGTCTTTCAAGAAAATCCGGCCAATGTACTTGCTGCTCATGTTGAAAATTTCAGCGATGTTGGTGAGGGACTGGGAGCTGCGGTAGTTGCTCTTGACAATCAGAATAATTTTGTTTGTAATTTTGGAGAATTTGCTGTATTCTACCTGCAGCACCGGATCCAGCTCCGGCTGGGAGGCGGCATGTTCGGGAATGACCCCGTGGAGATCCCGGACAATGGTGCGCTCGATGAAGGCCCGCAGTTCCGCCACATGGATGGGCTTCAGAAGATAGTCCCGGGCGGTAGCCTGCATGGACTTGTGGACGTAGTTGAAGTCATCATAGCCGCTAATCATGCAGAATACGGTCTGCATTCCCATGGAACGCAGATGCTCGGCCAGTTCATAGCCCCAGTGCCCGCCCAGGTTGATGTCCAGCAGGGCAATGTGGGGCTGGAAGTCCACCGCTTTGCTCACCGCCTCAGCGTAGGAGGTGGCGGTCAGAATGCTGGTGATGTTGTACAGGGACCAGTCCAGAAGGTATTTGATATTTTCGCAGATGTCCTTTTTCGTCGTCTACAATCAATAAGCGGTACATATCAGGTCGTCACCTCGTTTTTTAACAGGATTTCGATACAGACACCGGCGGGGGTATGGTTTTTAATACGCATTTCCACCCGGTTGCCATAGTAGAGGTACAGCCGGTCATACACATTTTGCAGACCGATTCCGGAAGCGGTATCTGCCGTCTGCTTGCTGGCCTCCGGCGTGAACTGTTGGTTCAGGAGAGCAATCTGCCCCTCTCCGATGTGGCCGATGTTATCAAAAAACTGGAAGAGCATCCCATCGGAGCGGCATTTGCCGGAAATCACGACGACCTTCAGTTGGCTGTCGTTTTGGAAATTATGCTTGAAGAAGTTTTCCACAATGGGCTGCATCCAAATTTTGGGGGTGGAGATGGCGTACATCTCCTCTGGAATGTCGCAGTGGTAGAGAAACTGGTCATCATAGAGGAAGCACATCAGGTCCAGGTACTGCTGGGTGATTTCCAGCTCCTTTCCAGGGTGATGATGGGATCGGTTTTGACGATGTTCCGGTACAGCAGGCCCAGGTCGGCGGTGGCTTCCGCCACGGTGGGGCTGCCTCTCCAGCAGGGCCCGGAGGCGGATTCGCTCCAGGGTGTTGTAAAGGAAATGGGGGTTGAGCTGGGCGCTCAGCATCTGCATTTCCGTCCGCTGCTGGCGGATGGTCAGCATGTATTCCTGTTGGATCAGGGTGTCCAGATACTGATAGAGGCTATTCAGATGGGTGGCGATGGCGGCAAATTCGTCCTGCCGCCGGCCGATGTCCACGGGAGTGAAGTTGCTGGATTGGGCCTCCACCAGGCTGTGGAGAATGCTCTGGATGAAGTGGGAATCGTGGGAGAACTGGCGCATGTAAAGCAGGGTGATGAGGACGAATACCAAAACCAAACCCACAGTGAAAAGCACCAACTCCTGGAGCCGCTCTGCCGTGTAGGTTTTGGCGGGGACGACGGAAATCACAGAGCAGGAGAAGCGCTCAGAGGTTTGGACTGTGTACAACAGGTTGGAAAAGCGGCTGAGGGGGATGGAATGCGGCCCTGCCTGGCGCCGGAAGACAGAAGTTCCTGCCAGGCAACGGTGTGATAATCCGGATTTCCCAGGGGGGTACAGGTGTTGTTCACCAGGAGAAAAGCCGCAGCCTTCCGGTTGGGCGCAGAAGGCTTGGGTTACGGCGGCGGTGATGTCCACGACAAAGGTGACCTTCCCCACATAGGCCGATCCCTGATGAATGTCTTTGGAGTAGAGGTATCCCGTTTGGCATAGAGCCTGGCCGTGTCCAGATCGATGATCTGGTAACGGGAGTACCCGGAGGCGCTGTATTCCATGTCTATAATGTTGGAGGTGCTGTAGTAAATGATGTGACGAATGCAGTACCCGCTTTCAGAAATCAGGTTGTTGCAGCTGGTGAGGTAGGTCTCGTAAAGGGGGTAGGCAGTGTTCAACCGACGCTGTGCGTACCCGCCGGGGTAGCGCCGAAAAAAAGTGGAAAAAAGTCGTCCCGCAGAGGCAGTGGCATATAGATGTGTAAAGAAATGATCAATGGAGTCTGTGACAGAATCCAGCTGCCGCTCCACTTGAGAGAAGGCAACGTCTGCCTCTCGTGTGTAGGACTCCATGCTACTGGACTGCATACTGCTGTAAAAAACGAAGACCATGATGGTCACGAAGGAGAGAACAATGATCAGGTAGAGCAGGAAGGTCTTCCGGTAAATTTTCAGATGCAAAAAGTTTGACAATTTTGACAAAATTCTATCCCTCTGTGCCACAATATCTTGACATTATCATACATTTGCATGGCGGCACAGGCAAGTGGAAATCTCGTGAAAGCGAAGTTTGATACTAAAAAATGCCTTTTAGATACTAGCTTGAGCTCGGAAGATTGGTTAACATGTAGTATTTGTAAGGTATAATTTAGTATGGAAAAGGCGCTGAATATGCCGGATCTATATTACAAAGTATCCTTCTGGATGTTGTGAATGTTTTATTGGTATGCTAAGTTAATGTTACTAGCAAAGGAAAAGGAGCTGAAAAACATGCTGCATTTTGGCGCGCTGGAAGCCGGTGGCACGAAGATGGTGTGTGCAATTGGCAACGCGCAGGGCGAAATTTTGGAGAGAATGAGCCTTCCCACCAGGGAGCCGGAAAATACGATGCCGGAGATTCTGGCATTTTTCCGGGAGCGGGACGTAGCTGCGGTGGGCGTTGGTTGTTTTGGGCCAGTGGATTTGGACCGAGCTCCTGCCTATGGCAACATCATCGGTGGTGCACTGGCGGTTTGGGCACTGGCGTCCGGCGTCATCATCGATTTGGCAATCGGTGAAAAACAGCATTTATATTACAGTGGGCACTGGCGTCGGTGTAGGCGTCATCATCGATGGCAAGCCTTACCACGGCATGATGGAGGGCGGTCACATTTTTGTACACCGCCGGCCGGATGACCCCATGGCCAAGGGGCATCTGTCCCTATCATGGGAACTGCCTGGAGGGCCTGGCCAGTGGCCCTGCCATTGAGCGGCGTTGGGGCCGGAAGGGCGTGGAACTGTCGGATTGTCTGGCGGTCTGGGAACTGGAGGCATACTACATTGGTCAGGCCATCTGCACCTACATCTGCACCCTCTCCCCAGAGCGGATTGTGGTGGGCGGCGGCGTGATGCATCAGGAGCAGATGCTGCCCCTGATCCGCCGGGAGGTTCGTCGGCAGATGCACGGCTATATCCAGGGAAAAGGAATGGATCAGCTGGAGGAATATATTGTGCCGGTCAGCCTGGGGGACAACCAGGGCGTCATGGGCGGCGTGAAATTGGCCATGGATGCTTACACAGAAGCGGGAGGTACGTTATGAATCGACCATTGCTGCGCCTGGCGCCGGTGTTCCAGGAGAAGATCTGGGGCGGAGCGCGCCTGCAAACCGTATTTCACTATCCAATTCCCAGCAACCGCACCGGCGAGTGCTGGGCCATCAGCGGGCATCCCAGCGGAGATTGCCCCATTCAGAACCCGGTTTGCCGGGGAGACCCTGGGCTCTCTCTGGAAGAGCCGCCCGGATCTGTTTGGAAATCTACCGGGGGACAGCTTCCCCCCTGCTGGTGAAGATCATCGACGCCAAGGAGGATTTGAGCATCCAGGTTCACCCTGATGACAGCTATGCGGCGGTCCACGAAAACGGCGCCCGTGGCAAGACGGAGTGCTGGTATGTGCTGGACTGCGACCCGGGGCAACCATCGTCATCGGACACAACGCCCAGACCCGGGAGGAGATGCGCCAGATGGTAGAGCAGCGGCGCTGGAAAGAGCTGATCCGGGAAATTCCCATTCAGAAGGGGGACTTTTTTCCAGATCAACCCCGGTTGCCTCCACGCCATCAAAGGAGGGACGCTGATCCTGGAGACCCAGCAGAGCAGTGATGTGACCTACCGGTTCTATGACTACGACCGGCTGTCTGACGGCAAACCCCGCCCGCTCATTGCCCAAAGCCTGGCAGTGACCCAGGCGCCCCACAGCCTGGAGGCGCCGCAGCAGGAGACCTGCCGGCAGGATGACGCGGAGATCACCCACCTGGTGACTTGCCCCTACTATGCGGTGTACCGGGTCCAGCTGCATGGACATTGGGAGACCAGCTGGGAGCAGCCCTTTGTGAACGTGAGCGTCACAGGCGGCTCGGGTACCCTGGATGGGCGCCGGTGAAGCTGGGCGACCATTTGCTGATCCCGGCGGGGTATGGGCACATGGTCCTGGAGGGAAATCTGGAGCTGATTTATTCCCATCTGTGATTGGTACCAAATTAAACACAGACAGACCGCAGAGATCGCAACGCTCTGCGGTCTTTTTTCTGTGTCACTGGCTGAGAGAAGTCCTTACAATAAAGACGTTTTTGCAAAGATTGTCCGCTGCATGGGGACAAACAGAAAGAAGGAACCCCACGGACGGAATGCCAGCTGTAACACGCAGATTTGGCATATCTGCACAACAGGGATGAGAAGGACGCGGTTGGATGTTTTGGGAAGAAAGTCGGGCAATGCATCCTACACCGACTACTCTTTATCGTTTTTAGACTTCCCAAAGGGCAGTGCAATTCGGTAAAATATGAACGGTAACGTCCGGGAATCTGTCCTGATTTGTACGATGTGCACAAAAATTTTTCTTATTTTTGGTTATTTTCACGAAACGGAGGGAAGGAAGGGATTTGGGCGTGATGCTGCAGGCTTGCAGCAAAGGGAAGGACAGCTGCGACCCGAGGGCGGACATTCAGGGGCTGGATGCTGTTTGGTGTCTGCCGTCGTCGTGTCTGGAAATAAAAAAGGAGGTACATACCTATGCAAATCAGAAAGTCCTATCGCATTCTGGCGGCAGTACTGGCATTGGTGATGCTGGTTGGCTTACTGCCAACGGCAGTTTTTGCCAAATCCGCTGGAAATGATGGGTCAGCAGAGATGAATGAAGCTTATGCGGCCCATGAATCTCTGATGCCCATTGGCCCATCCTTCAACGTGGATACCCTGTTGGAATGGACCCCAGAGTCGGATCCCGACGCAGTCTACAGCCGGGCCAGCATTCCCCTGGCAGACCGGGTGGGCGGTTTTGTGGTCAATCCCTGGTCAATCCGGAGGCAAAGCTGATGCTCTGCTCCCCTGGCCAATGCTGATCACGACAACACCAGTGCCCAGGGGAACGAGTCGTTCCTGAGCTACGCCTTTAACTACTGGCAGTATACCAATTCCTTTGTATACTGGTCCGGTTCGGAAGAGGGCTTGGTGTGCTGTCCCACCGGTGAATTCACCGATGCGGCCCACACCAATGGCGTCCCTGTGGTGGCAACCCTGGGCTTCCCCTGGGGCCCCGGTTCCGGCTATGTGGAGCAGGTCCGGAAGTTTGTTCAGAAGGCCAGCGACGGCACCTTCCCTGTGGCCGACAAGCTGATTGCAGTCATGGATTACTATGGCTTTGACGGTTATTTCTTCAATCAGGAGTCCTACGGCTGCTCCGCTGCAGAGGGTGCGCTGATTGATGAGATGATGCGCTATATGCACAAGCAGCGTCCGGATATGCTCATCAGCTGGTACGACTCCCATGCTGCCCTCCGGCGGTGTGTCCTACCAGGATTCGGTGAACGACAGCAACAAACAGTTCCTGACGGATTCCGAAGACGGCACCCGGGCCATTGACGAGTTCATGATGAACTACAACTGGACTTCCAGCAAAGTGGATACCACCATTGCGACCATGAAGTCCATTGGCCGCAGCCAGTTCGACGCCTTCGCGGGCATTGATGTGCAGCAGAACTGCATGGATACCAGCTTCCGGGATCACCTGCTGGTGGATGAAGACGGGATGACCCGCCTGTCTCTGGCGCTGTACTGCCCCAACTCCACCCTGGGTCTGTCCAAAAGTGGGGGAGAACTTCCACGAGGTGGAGCAGGTGTTCTACACCAATGCCAAGGGGCGACCCCCCTGGGATACCTCTGTGAACCTGTCCAGCAATGACTGGGCCGGTATGTCCCGGCTCTTTGCAGACCGCACCGTCATCACCAAGGCTCCCTTTGTGACCGATTTCAACTCCGGCCACGGCAAGGGCTACTACGTCGATGGCGAATTGTCCCGGGATTCCGAGTGGAGCTACCAGTCCAACCAGGACGTGATGCCTACCTGGACTTGGATCATCGACTCCGAGGGCCAGAAGCTCTCCGGTGGTTATGATTTTACCGATGCTTACAACGGCGGCACCTCCATTCGGTTCTATGGCAACCTGTCCGCCGGCAAGGCCAACCGGATCATGCTGTACAGCACCAAGGTAACGGTGGAGAGCGGCATGAAGCTGGGCCTCACCTACAAGGGGACCAGGGCCTGATGAAGCTGGTGGCCTACTATGGAGACGAGACCACCGATACCTACGACGCCTGCCAGCAGGTGGCTTTTGATCTGACCGCCGGCAATGGCAGCTGGACCACCACAGAGGTGGATCTGTCTGATCTGGCGGGGAAGATCCTGTATGCCATTGGCCTGCAGGTGGAGTCTTCCGGAGGATGTCACCGACTATCAGGTGAATCTGGGCCGCCTGACGCTCACAGAGAAGAAGCGGGCTGCCCTGAACGGCCCTGCGGACGTAGCCTTGGATGAGATCCTGTACCGGGACGCCTACACGGCGGAGGTCAGAATGTACTGGACCGCTGTAACCGGCGCTGCCTCTTACGAGATTTATCAGGTCCATCCCGATGGCTCCAAGAGCCTGATCATGGAGACTCCCAATACGGCGTACTACATCCCCACCCTGAACCGGGATGCTGCGGAAGAAGATGTGACCCTGGAGGTTTTGCCTGTGAACCGCAACGGCGTCCGGGGCAAGGCCACAACCTTCACCATCGATTGGGCCTATGGCAATCAGGACTCCGAGAAAATCGAGAACAAATATTTTGAAAATGTTTGCCTGAATGCCCCTGTAACCGGCGTTTCCTTTGAAAATTCCGGCGAGCCTGCCTCCAAGGCACTGGATGGAACGGCGCCAACAACTCCAAGTGGTGCGCCAGCAACCAGTCCACCGGCTGGATGTCCATCGACATTGGCCGGGAAGTCACAGTGCGGCGCTGGCGGGTGGAGCATGCCGAGTATGGCGGCGAAGATGTGCTGATGAATACGGTAGACTTTGCTCTGGAGTATCGGAATGCCGCTGGCGAGTGGGTCCAGGTCAAACGGATTCAGGATAACCATGCCGCAGTGACTGACATTCTGCTGGACGAGCCTGTGACGGCCCAGGAGTGGAAGCTGGTCATCTATGATGACGGTAACTCTCCCTGGGGCGGCATTCGGATCTATGAATGGCAGATGTTTGAGACGGCGGAGTTCCCCAGACCACCCCCATTCCCATGCATTTTGTCTCTGCGGTCAACGGCGTGGGAGCTACCGACTCTGTCACGCTGGAGCATGTTACCGTGGGCGATACGGTGAAGATTTACACCCAGTCCGCCGGGGAGTTTGCGCTCATCGGTGAGAAGGTGGCAGAAGACGCCACCTGTGTGCTGGAAAATCTGGATTTCGGCACGGCAGAGGCCGGCCGGATCTACTACACCACCACAACCACAGCCGCCCAGGAGAGCGCCAAGCTGAGCGTTCCCTTCGAGGCGGAGACGGCGGAGAAGTCTGAGCCGGCTATGCAGGTGTCCTTTGAGAAGTATTCCCATCTGGGTTCTACGACTTCTTCCAACGGTAGCGATATTTACACCACCCTGACCGTTCAGGATCTGATGCCCGGTGATGTGGTGTATGTATATGAGAACGGCGTGGAGGCCGGTTACACCAAGGCGTCTCTTCCTGTGGCCCAGGTGAGACCTCTGTGTCGATTCGGAATATCCGGGTGACCCGGGCAGGCGGCGTCCTGGCTCTGCAGGTGAAGCGGGGCGGGAAGCTGATTTCTGATGTGTACACCGTGGATACCCCTGCTTTTGCAGAGCCCACTGCTGTGATTGCGCTGTATGCCCGGAATGAGCGTGGCGAGAGCTTGACCGGCGTGCGCTACGGTGTGTACGATGAGAATAACCAGAAGGTGGTAGACATCAGCACAACCTCCGACTCCGGCGGAAAGGCAACCCTGCCTCTTGGGCGCTACACCCTGAAGTGTGAGGCGGTCCCCGAGGGCTACAGCCCCAACCGGAATCCGGAGACCTGCACGCTGCGAATTGAGGGCTGGACCTATTCGTTGACCGTTCCCATCGCCGACTATGCAGATCCGGCCGTATCGAAGGTGACGGTCAGCCCCGCCGACCCCGTGGCAATTCCTGGGGATGCCGTTGCGTTCCAGGCGGCGGTCACCGGCGTAGGCGCTTACAGCGAGGAAGTGACCTGGTCCGTGGAGGGCGCTAAGTCCCAGGAGACCCTAATCACCAGCGAGGGCGTCCTCACGGTAGGGGCCAACGAGACGGCGGCATACTTGACTGTGACTGCTACGGCGGTCCAGGATGGCGCCACCTGCCGCAAGGTACATGTAATCCTGACCTCTCTGGTGAATGTGGCTGGCAATGCGCAGACCTTTGCCTACTACAACGACGGCGCATCCGCCCCTGCGGACAACGGCCCCGCCAATTTGGTGGACGGTGACAAGACCACCAAGTGGCAGGATACAGTCAGCGACAAGGGCGCCTTTGTGGGCGTCAACCTGGGACGGAATTATGACATTCGGGCCATCAAGCTGTATCACGCCGGTTCCGCCGGGGAAGACGCCAGCCTCAATACTGCCGACTTCCGGTTCATGAAGGATAAGGAAGGGGACAACTGGGGTGTAGACTTCTGGCTGACCTGGGAAAACAGCGGTGAATTCCTGAGCCAGCACGGCTATGCGGAGACCATTGCAAGCTATACCGGCAATACGGAGGATGTGACCACATACGTTCCCACCCAGCCTCTGGAGACCGACGCTGTGATGCTGAAGGTGGAAAAGGCCAATGCCACCGCCGATGACAACCTGCTTCGTCTGTATGAGCTGGAGGTTCTGGTCACGAACGAGGACCAGGTCGCTGCCAGACGGGTGATGGTGTTGATTGACGCCATCGGAGAAGTGACGGAAGAGAGCCGCCCGGCGATTGCAGCCGCCCGGGAGCAGTATGATGCCCTCACTGAAGCACAGAAGGCCCTGGTGGAGAATTATCAGACCCTCTTGGATGCAGAAAAGCTCTGGACAATTCCGCCGTCCTTCAGGAGTACTATGACGCCCTGATCGCGGCCAACCGCTATAGCGCGGATGGCAAGAAGGCACTGACCGACCTGCTGGCCCAAGGCCTTGCAGCGCTGGAAGGCTGCAGCTGGGACGAGGCTGCCGCCATTCTGGAGCAATATCAGGCTGCGATGGATGCAGTGCCGACTTATGAAGAAGAGCTGATTGCGGCCAAAGGAAGCCGCCGAGGCCGCCCAGAGGGCCGCCGAAGAGGCTCAGGAGCAGGCCGAAGAGGCCCAGAAGGCTGCCGAGGCTGCCAAGAAGGCCGCAGAGGAAGTTGCAGCTTCCACCGCCGAGGACAAGGCCGCCGCTCAGGCTGCCCAGGCTGCCGCAGAAGCGGCCCAGGCCAAGGCCGAGACCGCAAAGGCTGCCGCAGAGGCTGCGAAGCAAGCTGCCGAAGCCGCTGCTGAGGCTGCGGAAAGCTCCAACCAGGCTGCTGCCGCAGAGGCTGCCAAGGCCGCCGAGGAAGCTCTGAAGGCCGCCCGGGAGGCCAGCAACGCCGCCCAGTCTGCCGAGGCTGCCGCTGAGGCCCAGAGAGCCGCTCAGGCCGCCCAGGCTAAGGCCGAGGAGGCCCAGGCCAAGGCCGAAGAGGCCCGGCAGGCTGCCGAAGAGGCTGCCGCCTCTGCCGCTGAAGACAAGACCGCTGCCGAGGCTGCCCGTGTGAAGGCCGAGGAAGCCCAGGCTCAGGCGGAGGCGCCCAGGCCGCCGCTGAAACCGCCAAGACCGCCGCTGAGGCCGCCTCCCTGCTGCCGAGCAGTTCCAGCTGGCCGCTGCAGAAGAAGCCCGGAAGTCCGCTGAGGAAGCCGCCAAGTCTGCCGCCTCTGCCGCTGCCGCTGCGGAGAGCGCCGCCCAGGCCGCCGACGCCATGGTGAAGGCCCAGGCCGCCCAGGCTGCTGCAGAAGCTGCTGCAAAGACGGCCCAAGAGGCCCAGAAGAAGGCCGAAGAGGCCCAGAAAGGCCGAAGAAGCTGCCGCTTCCACGGCAGAGGATAAGGAAGCTGCCGAGAAGGCCGCCCAGGAAGCCAAAGGCGCCCAGGCGCCGCCGAAGCCGCCCAGAAGTCTGCCGAGGAGGCCCAAGTGGCTGCGGGAGACGGCCAGAGCCGCCGCCGAGGCGTCCAACCAGGCTGCCGCTGCATCTGCCGCACTGGCAGCAGAATATGCCCAGAAGGTGACAGAGACTTACGCGGAGATCGTAGAGATCAAGGCGCAGATGGTGGAGTTCCTGGCCAAGGCCCAGCAGGCTGCGGCAGAGGCAGAGGCTGCGGGGAAGGCCGCGGAAGAAGCCCAGAAGAGGCCGAGGAGGCCGCTCTGGCAACTGCCAAGTACTACGCCCTCATGGAGCTGGCCCAGGTGGACACCACCGGCTGCAACGACGAGCAAAAGCAGGCAGTGGAGGCCGCTCTGACAGAGGCCCGGGAAGCCATTGAGGCCGCCGAGACCCGGGAGGAAGTGGGCGCTTTCCTGATTGAGGCCCGGGAGGCTGTGGAGCAGGCGATGCACCTGGTGTGCGCCTCCGACCTGTTCCAGGATGTGGCCCGGGGCGCTTGGTACCACGATGGTGTGGACTACATGGTACGCCGTGGTTACATGGAAGGGGTTGGTAACAACCTGTTTGCCGTCAATGGAACCATGACCCGTGGCCAGATGGTGACGATTTTGTACCGGATTGCCGGTAAGCCCACCGTGGAAGGATTGGAGAATCCCTTCAAGGATGTAGCCGATGGTAAGTTCTATACCGATGCTGTGATTTGGGCAGCAGAGAACGGAATCGTGGAAGGAAACGGAGACGGAACCTTCAACCCCAACGGTTTCATAACACGGCAAAGCAGGTGGCAGTGATCCTGTACCGGTACAGCGGCGAGGAAGCTGTGAGCGAAGATATGCTGAGCAGCTATCCCGATGGCTCCAAGGTGGCGAACTACGCCAGGGAAGCCATGAATTGGGCTGTGGCCAAGGGCCTGATCCAGGGCGTCGCCAATGGTGAGACCGCAACCTTGAACCCTGCCGCTACGGCAACCCGTGGCCAGATGGCTACCATTTTCATGCGCGACTTGGAGCGCTGAGAAACGCCTCCTGGCAGACCCGCCCCCAGGGCGGGTCTGCTGGAAGAAAATCCATTATGTACGGCCACAGGCAACTGTGATCCCATGCAACCATCTTTCGAATGGAGGAGCGAAATTGAAAAAAGTCATTTTTCAAGAGGGTGATGTCGTCAGTATGTGCAACTGCCATGCTGTTCGGCACCGTTGCCGGCGTTACCAAGCCGGTATCTGCCGCCGGAGCCACGTTGGGCTACTGGCCGGAACCCCTGGAAATTTCCAACGAGTACTATTACCAAAATCAAACCCTGCGCCCTATGGCGCTTGCTTCCAGATCGACGAGCTGAAGAACTGGAGCCCCGACAATGACCCTGACGCCCGCTATAACCGGGGGCGCCATCGAGTTGAAGGAACGCTGGATGGGTCCCAATGTGAACCCCCTGGCTTCCCGTGACGCCAAGATTATGCCCCTGGCCATGGGCAATGCCCGCGCCAGCCAGGCGCCCTCTCAGGGAGGCGACGGCGACTTCGTCTATGCCTTCAACAATTATCAGTATGTAGACATCTACAACTTGGGGCGGCTCCTCCGGCGAGGGCCCCATTGCCATTCCCTCTCCCGAGCTGATTGACGCCGGCCACAGAAATGGCGTGCCCGTTACCGGTACCATCTTCCTGCCTTGGGGTGACGGCGCCTACGGCAACCAATTTGTCAGCGAAATGGTGGAGAAGGACGAGAACGGCCATTTCCCCCGCGGACAAGCTGGTGGAAATTGCGCAGTACTATGGCTTTGATGGCTACATCTTCAACGCCGAATCCGGCACTGGCGTGGCTGGGTTCAAAAGAATTCCTGGCGTACATCCAAGAGATCAAGCCGGATCACTTTACCATTACTTGGTACAATGGCTCCGGCAGCGTTGGCACCGGCTCCATCAAGAGCTGGATGCAGGACGGAGATACCCGGATCACCGACGAGTGGTGGTTGGATATGAGCGGCGGCGGCTATATGGACGGCATTCAAGCTGCCCAGGCAACCGGCGTGAACCCCTGGAATATCCACTCCACCTGGGAGTACTGGCCCATGTCTGAGAATGCCAAGGGCGGCCGGTACCAGACCCGTCTGGATGAGAACGGGATGCTGAAGTGCTCCCTGGGCATTTTGGCCCCCACCAGCTCCCCTGACTTCTGCCACCAGCTCCGATGATTTTATCAACGTCTGGGATCAGAAGCTGTGGGTCAGCCCGGATCTGGATCCCTCTTCTACGTATCGTCCCGACAGCGAGTTCTGCGGCTTCTCCCATCTGGTGGCCGACCGGACTCCGGTGATTGGTACCGACTTCGTCACCAACTTTACCACCGGCAACGGTTATAAGTTCTACGAAGACGGCCAGGTTGTGGGCAAAGAGGACGGCTGGTACAACCGGTCCCTCACCGATGTACTGCCCACCTGGCGCTGGATCATTGACTCCGAGGGCCAGAAGCTGAATGCCAAGATTGACTTTGACGACGCTTGGCAGGCCGGTACCTCCATGAAGCTCTATGGCGCTATGGATGCTGGCAAGTCCAACCATGTGAAGCTCTACAGCTCCCAGCTGGAGATCACCAGCGAGAGCCAGTTCTCCATGGTTTACAAGGCCCCCAAGGCCGGTGTGAGCGTGGAGCTCGGCCTGTGCTTCGGAGAGACCTATGATACAGAAAACTTCAAGTTCTACCCCTGACCACCACGGCCGACGGCCAGTGGAACACCAGCACCATCGACTTGTCTGAAGATGCCGGGAAGACGGCCATTGCCATCTCCCTGCGGCTCACCTCCGAAGAGGGCGTGAGCGACTATGCCCTCAATGTGGGCCAGATGGCCTTCACCACCCATCAGACTGCACCCGAAGCCACTGCCAAGGTGACCCTGGACGAAGTGATCTACCCCTCCGACAAGATTATGGAAGCCAGAGTGTACTGGGAGAAGGCGGAAGATGCCTTTATGTACCGGATTTACCGGACCTTTGCAGACGGCCACAAGGAATTTGTAGGCGCTACTCCCAGCGACGCTCTGTACCTGGGTAGCCTTGACAGAGACGGAAGCGAATCCGCCTGCACCTTCGAGATCACCTCGTACTCCGAGAACGGCGTAAAGGGCGGTACCCAGACCTTCTCCATCGACTGGCCCGCCGAGGTGGAGAACGGCTTTGTTCCGGTCCATGATGACGGCCCCAACCTGGCCCTGAAGCGCCCCGCTGTGGCCAATGCAGCCTCCACGGATGACGGCTCTGTCCACCTGCTGGTGGATGGCGTCATTGCCAACAGCAAATGGTGCACCACCGCTACCCGCGGCTGGGCAGTCATTGACTTGGGCGAAAACAAGACCATCCAGCGTTGGGAAGTTTGGCATGCCAACTGCCCCGGCGCAGGCGAGAGCCCGGACATGAACACCGTGGATTTTGACCTGCAGTATGCCGCAGATGACGGCCATGCGCTCCTCACTGGCGACGATGCCGCCAGCCGCGCCCATGTGAACTCCCTGAGCTTTACTGTGGCTGACAGAGTGACCAACAACAAGCAGGACATTACAGACCGCAACCTGGCGGAACCCATTCAGGCCAGATACATCAAGCTAAATGTTACCCGTAGTGACAACTCCGCATGGCACGCCATCCGAATTTACGAATTTAAGCTCTACGAGGAGCCCGGCATTAATAATACTGCCTCTCCTTATGCGCGCAACGTAACCGTCAAGAACAATGCCGGTGCAACGGATACGGTGGTCGTGGACAACGTGATTATGAAGTACTCCTCCGGCACCTACGGTGACAAAAACGGGACCTTCCACGAGGACACCGGCAAGGTTCGCCTGTTTACCGATCTCACCTCGGAAGAGCCCATCGCTGTGGCGAAGGCTACCCAGCCCAACGAGAGCTATAAGCAGCGGGGCGTAGGCATTGCCAAGTTTGAGGGCCTGGAATTAAACCCCGAAGGCGGCCGCCTGTTCTATGATGTGCTGGACGGCTCCGGCACAGAAGTCACCCACAGCCGCCGGGCCAGCATCTACTATGCGCCCGAAGCTGGCGCCCCCTCCAACGAGCCTGCATCTGTGACCCTGGCCCGACCACGGCCGGTGTGCAGCTGCGCAAGCAGTATGCCACCCTCACCGCCACCGGTGTGGAGGAAGGCGCAACCTTAAAGATCTTTGCCTCTGCCGATGCCCAGTCTCCCATTCTGCACACCCTGCCTGCCGGCAGCGACGGCGTGATCAGCCAGAGCAGAGTGCCCCTGGAGAAAGACGGCGGCACGATCTACTACGAAGTGCACAAAGAGGGCAAGCCCGATTCCCAGCGCTATGCGGTGGCCTATGGCGACCCCATGGAGCTGCCTGCGGGACCTGGCAGGTCTCCGGGAGCTGGTGGGCAAATGCGAGGCCGTGAACGAGGCCGACTGCGTCAGCGCTACCTGGACGGCATTTGCCGAAAAGCTGGCCGCTGCCAAGGCGATTGTCGAGACTACGGCCAGAACAGCTGCCACTGCCGCCCAGGCGGAAGCCGCCCGGGCAGATCTCCTGAAGGCTTATGCGGACCTGCGCTATAAGGGCAGAACCCAGCGCCTGGGTGAGCTGTGCGCCAGCTTTGAGCCTGTTTATCAGGAGTCCCAGTATACCAAGGAAAGCTTCAACGTCTATCAGAATGCACTGAATGCCGCCAAGGCGCAGTTGCCGCCAACGACAGCAGCAACTACGAGCTGGAGCAGCTCCGGATTGCGCTGGAGGATGCCATTCGCGGTCTGGTTGTGTATTCCGAAGTGACCATTACCGATGTCCAGGTGACGCCTGCAACGGCCAGCGTGCCCCAGGGCGGAACCCAGCAGTTCACCGCCAAGGTGACTGGAACCGGCAGCTTCAGCCAGGCCGTGAAGTGGAGCTTGGCAGGCAAAGCATCAACGAGGGCACCAGCCTGAGCGAAACCGGCCTTCTCACCGTTGCCGCAGACGAGCAGGTGGGCGCAACCCTCACCATCTGGGCCGTTTCTCTGGACGATGAGACCAAGATGGCCAACGCCACCGTTACCGTGACGGAGAAATCTGTGGATCCCACAGACCCCACGGATCCCACCGATCCAAGTGAACCCGGTGAACTGGATGAAGAGACCAACGTAGCGCTGAACGCAGAGGTCATTGCTTACAATGGCAACAACCTGGGCGGTGAAGCTGGCCCCGAGAAGCTGTTTGACGGCGCAATGAGCGACCCCGATACCGACAAGTGGTGCGTTGACGGCAAAAATATGTGGGTTGCTTTCGACATCGGCGTGGAGAAGAATTTGGGCAAGGCCATTCTGTATCATGCCGGCGCCAACAATGAGTATACGCCTTCCCCCGGCGCCATCAACACCGCTGCTTATGAGTTCTATACCCTGAATACCGAAAAGATCACAGTGGAAGAGCTCTTGGCCAAGACCTATGAAGAGCGTACCACCCTGCTTGCAGACAACAGCTATTGGACGCTGCTGGCAAGCAGAACCAATAATACGGAAGACATTACGATTGATGATCTGGATGCCTCCGAGCACGGATTTTCAAGATCAATGTCAGTGATACCGACAGCACCAACTGGGGCGACTGCGTCCGTATGTATGAGCTGGAGCTGTACGCTTACAAAGAAGTGGCCAAGTCTGAACTGCTGACCGAAGATGTCAGCATTCTCGGTACCGGTGTGGCCGCCGTCGCAGGGGAAGAGCCGGAGATGGCCTTTGACCACGACTACAGCACCAAGTGGTGCAGCGAGAAGACTCCCAACTGGATTGCCTTTGACGTGAAGGATACTGCCTACGCCGACCGGCTGAAGGTGACCCATGCTGGCGGAGGCACGGAGCCTGAGGATGAACGCTTCAATACCAATGATTTCACGCTGGAAGTTCTGAATCCTGAGAAGTATACAGATGCCGACTTCCTGGCCCTGTCTCAGGCAGAGCAGGCGACCGTGATGGCCGATGACGCCAACTGGGTGGTACTGAAGAGCTATACGGGTAACGAGGAGAACGTCACGGATGATCCCGTGGAATCCCAGATTGCCAGCCGCATTTATCGGCTGAAGGTCACCGATGGTGATGACAACTGGTGGAATGGGCCGGACACCATCCGGATCTTTGAAATTGAGTTGTATGGTAAGAAGACCACTGCCCCTCAGCCTGTGGAAAAGGTCGGCATCACCATTGACCCCACAGAGCTGACTGTGAACAGCAACCCCGGCCAGAAGGGCCAGTTTACTGCTACTGTGACCGGCAGCGATGATGTGACCGTAACCTGGTCCATCAGCGGCAACACCAGCGCCGAGACCATGATCGAAAATGGCCAGTTGTTCCTGGGCATGGACGAGACGGCGAAGGTTATGACGGTGACTGCAACTGCCAACGCAGATCCCAGCAAGAGCGCTTCCGCCACAGTGTATGTGGAGGATGTGGTTCATAACATTACCATTTATAACATGACCAACGGTACCGTCACTGCCGATCCCGCCCAGGCAACCAAGGGCACTTTGGTGACTCTGACGGTACTGCCGGATGAGGGCTACGTCCTGAAGGAAGGCTCCCTGAAGGTGAACGGCGCCCCGATTGAAGGCACGACCTTCACCATGCCCGACGAGGATGTGGTGATCACTGCCGAGTTCGAGCTTGAACCCGCAGAGGACCTGCTGGTGCGTTGCCCGCCGCCCAGAAGGCGGCGGAAGAAGCCCAGAAGAAGGCGGAGGAGGCCCAGAAGGCCGCCGAAGCCGCCCAGAAGGCCGCCGAGGAAGCTGCTGCTTCCACTGCCGAAGACAAGGCTGCCGCCGAGGCTGCCAAGGCCGCTGCCGAAGCCGCCCAGGCCAAGGCTGAAGCTGCCCAGAGAGCCGCTGAGGCCGCTCAGACTGCCGCAGAAAACCGCGGCCCAGGCTGCGGAAGCCTCCAACCTGGCCGCTGCCCAAGAGGCTGCCAAGGCTGCCGAGGAGGCTCTGAAGGCCGCCCAGGAGGCCAGCAACGCCGCCCGGTCCGCCGAAGCCGCCGCCGAGGCCCAGAGAGCCGCCCAGGCCGCCCAGGCCAAGGCGGAGGAGGCCCAGGCCAGCCGAAGAGGCCCAGAAGGCCGCCGAAGAGGCTGCCGCTTCTGCCGCCGAAGACAAGACCGCTGCCGAGGCTGCCCGTGTGAAGGCCGAGGAAGCCCAGGCTCAGGCGGAGGTCGCCCAGGCCGCCGCTGAAACCGCCAAGACCGCCGCTGAGGCCGCCTCCCGCTGCTGCCGAGCAGTTCCAGCTGGCCGCTGCAGAAGAAGCCCGGAAGTCCGCTGAGGAAGCCGCCAAGTCTGCCGCCTCTGCCGCTGCCGCTGCGGAGAGAGCGCTGCCCAGGCTGCTGAGGCCATGGTGAAGGCCCAGGCCGCCCAGGCTGCTGCCGAGGCCGCCGCCAAGACCGCGGAAGAGGCCCAGAAGAAGGCCGAGGAAGCTCAGACGAAGGCCGAGGAGGCTGCCCAGTCCTCCGCAGAGGACAAGGAAGCCGCCGAGAAGGCCGCCCGGGAGGCGAAAGCCGCCAAGGAAGCCGCCGAAAACGCCCAGAAGTCTGCCGAAGAGGCAAGCGGGCTGCGCAGACGGCCAAGGAAGCCGCTGAAAATGCCAATGTGGAGGTCGCCGCCGCTGCCGCCCTGGCTGCGGAGTATGCCCAGAAGGTGACAGAGACTTACAATGAGATCGTGAAGATCAAGGCCGAGATGGTGGAGTTCCTGGCCGAGGCCCAGAAGGCCGCTGAGCAGGCAGAAGCCGAGCGGAAGGCCGCGGAAGAAGCCCGGAAGAAGGCGGAAGAGGCCGCTCTGCAGTCCGGCAAGTATCACGCACTCATCGTGCTGTCCACTTACGCAGACAAGAACGACTACGCCCCCACCCAGCAGGAGGCGCTGGCTGCCGCCATCCAGGTGGGAAAGGAAGCCATTGACGCCGCCGCCACCCTGCAGGAGGTAGAGGAAGCGCTGGCTGCCGCCAAGGCCGCCATTGACCGCATCCCCACCCTGGCAGAGCTGATGCCCTTCACCGACGTGAAGGAAGACGCCTGGTACTACGAGGCAGTGCTGTACGCCATGCAGGAGGGATACTTCAAGGGCGTGACCGCCACCACCTTTGCCCCCGAGAGCAAGTTGAGCCGCGCCATGGCCGTGACGGTCCTGTACCGGATGGCCGGGGAACCGGAGGTGACGGGAACCGTGACCTTTACGGATGTGAAGGAAGACGCCTACTACTACCAGGCGCTGGTATGGGCTGTGGAGAACGGAATTACAACCGGTATGGACGACACCCGGTTTGCGCCCAACGCAAATGTGACCCGGGAGCAGATGGTGACCTTCCTGTACCGGTATGCCAAGGCCAGCGGTGCCGACGTGAGCAAGCAGGCAGACCTCAGCCAGTACCGGGATGTGAAGCAGGTATCCGAGTATGCCGAGGAAGCCATGGCGTGGGCTGTGGGAAGCGGCATTCTCCAGGGCATGGAGCAGAACCTCCTGGCTCCCCGGGGCACAGCCACCCGGGCCCAGGCTGCCGCCATCCTGATGCGGTATTCAGAACTGGCATAAGGTGATTCAAGTTCTGCTGAAATGCGGAACGGTCAAGACCGTTCCCTACGGGTACCCAGAAACCCGTAGGGGCGGGTCTTGACTCGCCCGTTGGCCCACAGGGCCGATCACATCACTAAAGCAAAAGACAAATCGTTTCATCCCCAAAAAGGGCTTGAACGATTTGTCTTTTGCAATATGCGGCACAGAATGAAACCCAACGGCGCAAACCGCGCAATACGCTCCCCATAGAAAGCTGGTTACGATTTCCTGTCTCAAATCAGTTGGGATGTCATTTTGAAACACAGTTTTTTCAAAAATGCGCAAAATCCACAGGAAATGTGTCGTACTTCATCTTGTAATTTTCTCAAATATATGATATAATGCACTTATCAGTCCAAATTGGCTGCCTGTAAAACGCCAATCGTTTACTGCTGGAAGTGCCCAAAGATGAAAAAAAGCTCGGCGAGAAACACTTCGTGAGCCGGATGCATGAAGAGTACCAAAGCGACGTCAAATTCTGCTTTATTTGGAGCTGGCGCATCTGTTTCTTCGGGAATTCCCACGGGCCTTCAGATGATGAGCCAGTGGCGGGACTATCTGCTCCAGGAAAGCAAGAATATCCCGAATCTAATCGAAGAACGGGCGGAAAATCTGGGCATCCCAGAGGAAGAATACGCCCACATTTTCAAGTTAGATTATGAGCTGAAAAGTGAAGACTATTTCACCCTATATGACCTCCGCTTCGAAGGCACCTCAAATTCTGCCTCCACCTTTCTGGAGGAGCATATGACCGGAAAATCCCCCAGCTGCGGCTACTACTATCTGGCCGACTTGCTTTGCAACACAAAAAACCGACTGGTCATCACCACCAACTTCGATTCCCTGATGGAAGACGCCCTCTTCATCAGTCAGTCCACCCACCCCTGGTGGCGGGGGCACGAAAGTCTGGCTCCCTCATTGGAAATGACAGCCGCCGTCCGGTGGTCGCCAAAATCCACCGGGACCTGCTGTATAAACCCATGAACCGCCGGGAGGAGACCCAAGCTCTGGAACGAAGTTGGATCCAACCCCTGAGCAAGGCGCTGTCTAAATACATTCCGTCGTCATCGGTTACGGCGGCGGCGACCAGTCTCTGATGTCCCTGCTCCAAGAGCTCCAATTGGACGGCATTTTTTGGTGCACCCGTGGAGAGCGGGAAAAGCCCTCCGAAAAATCCAGAAAATTATTGAGCAGCATAACGGATATTGGGTTCCCATCCTGGGCTTTGATGAGCTTCTCCTGCAAATTTACGAAAAGTTTAATCAAGAACATATGGAGCATGAGAATATTTGTCAAAAAATCCGCTCCATGTCGGAAAAGAATTGCGACGCCTTCCAAAAAAGTTTCGACAAAGTCACCCAGGATTATGACGTCAGTCGGAAACAAGTGAGCGCGCAGCCCAATCGGGGGATATCTCCGGGATTGTAACGGCGATTGCCCGCGCAGAGAAAAGCGATTCCGCAGACAATACGGATGCCGATCTTGAAAATGAGCTTTTGGCCATTCGGATTGCTTTGGGGGCAACGCAAAATCGCGGCGCTGTCGCCCTGTGCACAGATGCTCTGAAACGGTATCCCAACGAAAGCCGAATTTACAACCTGCGCGCAGCACCGCCCGACACCATCAGAGGGACTATCAAGCTGCATTGGAAGACGCCAATGTTGCCATCCAGCTGAATCCCAATAATGCGCAATACTATAACAGCCGGGGCGTGACCTTGCACGAAATGAGATGGCTGGAGGAAGCCCTCAAGGACAAAAACAAAGCTGTCCAGCTGGCTCCCAATAACGCGCGGTATTACAGCAGCCGCAGCATGACACTGCACGAAATGAAACGGTTTGGCCGGGCGCTGGAGGATGCAAATCAGGCCATTCAATTGGACCCCGACAACGCCCAGTATTATGACAGCCGGAGCGCCACCTTGCGTGAATTAAAGCGGCTTGAGGAGGCTCTGGAGGACGAAACCAAGGCCGTTCAGCTAGAGCCGCAAAATGCCCTGTTTTATCGCCATCGCGCTTTTATTTTGCATGCTCTGGGCCGAGAAGAAGAGGCTCAGAAGGATGAAGAAACCGCAAAGGCGCTTTCCAGCCAAAACGACTCATAATGTCTCAATTTAAAAAGGCGTGCCGCAGACATTCTGCAGCACGCCTTGTGGTATGGTATCCTTGTGCGCCAAACAAGGCGCTGTCTGTTGGGGGGATTATTTCGCGTATTCCACAGCCTTGGTCTCCCGAATGACGTTGACCTTGATTTGGCCGGGGTATTCCAGCTCGGACTCCAGCTTCCGGGCGATGTCCCGGGCCAGGAGGATCATGTTGTCCTCGAGACCTCCTCGGGCTTCACCATGATCCGGACCTCTCGGCCGGCCTGAATGGCGTAGGCCTTTTCCACACCGGGATAGGAGCCGGTGAGCTCCTCCAGCTTTTGTAGGCGACGGATATAGTTTTCCACATTCTCACGCCGGGCCCCGGGGCGGGCGGCAGAGATGGCGTCAGCTGCCTGGACCAGGCATGCCACAATGGTCTGGGCCTCCACATCGCCGTGGTGGGCCTCAATGGCATGGATCACAGCAGCGCCTTCCTTGTATTTCCGGGCCAACTCCACGCCCAGCTGGACATGGCTGCCTTCCATCTCATGGTCTACCGCTTTACCCAAATCGTGGAGGAGACCCGCCCGCTTGGCCAGGGGGCCACATCCACGCCCAGCTCAGAAGCCAGCAGGCCTGCAATGTGGGCCACCTCGATGGAGTGGTTCAGAACGTTCTGGCCGTAAGAAGTGCGGTATTTTTGGCGGCCCAAAATCTTGATGAGCTCCGGATGCAGGTTGTGCACGCCGGTCTCATAGCAGGCCCGCTCTCCCTCTTCTTTGATGGTCCAGTCCACTTCTTTCCGGGCCTTTTCCACCATGTCCTCGATGCGGGTGGGGTGAATGCGGCCGTCGGCAATCAGCTTCTCCAGAGCCAGCCGGGCAATCTCCCGGCGGACGGGATCAAAGGAGGAGACGGTAATGGCCCCGGGGGTGTCGTCGATGATCAGGTCGACGCCGGTGATGGTCTCCAGCGTCCGGATGTTCCGGCCCTCCCGGCCGATGATCCGGCCTTTCATCTCGTCATTGGGCAAGGGGACTACAGAGACGGTGGTCTCCGCCGCATGGTCTGCGGCGCAGCGCTGGATGGCCGTGGCAATGATCTCCCGGGCCGTCTGCTCGGCCTCATCCTTCAGCTGCGATTCCACCTCTTTGATCTTCATAGCGGTCTCGTGCCGGACTTCGGATTCCACGCTGTCCAGGAGGTATTTTTTGGCCTCGTCCTGGGTGAGGCCGGAGATTTTCTCCAGAACCTCCATCTGGCTCTTCTTAATGAGGTTGACCTCATTCTGGGTGGCGGTGATGGCGGCCTGCTTTTTCGCCAGGTCCTCTTCCTTCCGCTCATAGGCGTCCATTTTCTTGTCCAGGGATTCTTCCTTTTGCTGCAGGCGGCGTTCCTGCTTGGAAAGCTCGCTGCGGCGCTCTTTGACTTCCTTTTCGTATTCGGTGCGCGATTTATGGATTTCGTCCTTTGCCTCCAGCAGCATTTCCTTCTTCTTGCTCTCGCCGCCGCGGATGGCCTCGTTGATGATACGGGTAGCCTCGTCCTCGGCGCTTCCGATTTCCCGTTCGGCAACCTTTTTCCGGTACATGGTGCCGGCCAGGAAGGCCACGATTGCAACCACAAGGCTAACGCCAAGGATCAGCAAAGTAATTTGAATGGGTCCCATAATTCGTGACACACCTCCTTCACTAAGATTTGGGTTTCCGGAGGGTGACCGCCCGCAGCGCCCTGGGCGCAGACAGACAAAGCCCCGTTTGGAGCCTGGGGCGATTTTCAGGAGTGACGGCAGGAAGGCCCTGCCAGCATAAAAACGCCAGCCAATCCGCCGCACAGGGCGGACGCATGGACGGTAACACGCCGGTTTTGCGCAGAAAAAGTAACACCGAGCCGACACAGTCCCCAACAGCGCCAGCCGGTACACCAATCCATCGTTTATTTTATATGCTGCGAAAGGGAAAGTCAAGTCAATTTGCACGAAGCCCATAAAAAAATCCAGCATTTTTTATGCACAAAGCAACAAAGAACCGTGGAGGAATCTGACATGCTCCACCTGAGACGGCTTGCATATCGCTGGATTTTACGTATTTTCTCCGGTATACGATCCGAAATTACTCCGCAGTGGTTGCAATTGACAAAAAGTATGGTATACTGAATAGAAGGAGGAGTGGCTATGTTATTGGTAGATCAGGAAATTCAGGTTTTCCTCCAGAACGGCACGCTACCGGAGCAACGGCAGACTGCAATTTACAATGGTACGCCCAAATGTGTGACGAATATCGGTTACGACCTTCGGGCGAAATCCTTTGCCCGGGCAGGGCATGAAGAAGATTCTTGTGAATTAAAGCCCGGTGAATCCGTTTTTGTCACATCGGAGGAAATTGTCCAGTTTGACCATCACACGGTGGGCAAACTGTCTTTGAAAAACAGTAGAATTCGCATGGGGTTGACTATGGACGCCCCTGTTTACCAGCCGGGACACAAAACCGTCATCTTTTTCCGGCTTACCAATGTCTCCAGCGATCTTGTATGTCTGCGTAAGGGTGAGAAATATGCCATGTTGATGTTTGAACAACTGGAGTCTGCGCCAGTGCACCCTTATCAGGGAGCATTTCAAGATGAGTTTTCCTTTCAGGGCTTGGCAGATTACACTTCTCAATATGCCGATCAGATCAAATCGCTGGATGGCAAAATCAACAACCTGCAGTCCTTGGAGAAAAGCATTTACGGCAACGTTGTAACTATTTTGACAATCTTTATTGCTATTTTCACCATTCTAAATATAAATATTTCTCTGGCAGAAACTGCAGCGACCGCCAAGGCCTTTCTCGTCTATAACCTTGCTACATTAGGCGCAATCAGTTTCCTCGGGGTTCTAATGGAAGAGCTCCTTCATCGGGAGGGTCCCAAAAGCATTGGCTTTGGCTGATACCTGGTATATGCTTTCTGGGTGTGGTCCTATTGGTCCTGCTGCCCTAATCGGGACGGTTTGAATACAAAGGGGCTGCCTCACATGCCGTTGCACCAAGAAAAAGCAGGAGAAAAATTTAACGATATAGAGCAGCAGGGGAAAGTGTGAAAGGGGCGAAGAGCCCCTTTCGCGTTCAATCAACCGTTTTTCAAACCAATATGGTTTGGAAAAACGTTTGTCTCAAAACGAGTTTTGAGACAAACCCTTGTTTTTATGTCAAGGAGCCTGCCGCCACCTGCTCATACAACGGCCTTCCTGGCTCGTACCCCTGGGGACGATAAGTAACCGTGGAAATGGGCTTGCCCTCCAGGCCGTAGCGTGCGCTGTAGCCGAACAAGTTGATGTACTGGGCCAGGTCATCCCGCTCCTCCGCCATGGCGTTCATGACGGCCACCGTGGCCAGCACATCGTCAATGGCCCGGTGGGAGTTTTGCACCCGATCCTGGAGGCCATAGGCCTCAATGGCAGACGCCAACCGGTGAGGGAACACCCGCCGGTCCCGGTACACCGTAAGCAGGTCCAGCTTGTCCTTCCCCTTCAAAATTGCCGCGTTCCCGTTCCGCACCAGGGTGTAAAACAGAAAAGACAGATCAAAGTGGGCGTTGTACGCCAACAACAAAGTCCGCTCCCCGGCAATCAGCTCTGCCACATCCTGACACAGCTGGGTCTTAGGAATGCCTCGCTCTTGCAAATCCCGATTGGTGATTCCCGTCAGGGCCTGGATCTTGGGCGGTACCAACCGGCCGGGAGAGAGGGCCACCAGGTTGTCATACTCCCGGGTCACCACAGCCCGCTCCGCCTGGTACTCCAGGATGGCTGCGGAAAACTCAATGATCTCATCCCGGTTGGGGGACAAGCCTGTGGTCTCCGTATCGAAGACCACCAGCTTCTCATACCGGGCAAACAATGTTTCCAATTCTGCCATAAACCCTCCTATTCTCTTCCCAGGGCAGCGGCACGGACAAATTTGCTGCACGGCTCTTCCCGGAGGTCCCAAGCCATCGCCAAACTCCGGCACCACTGAGCCAGGGCCTCTCCGCTGCCGCTCTTCCGCTCCGCCTCCAGCTCCCAAAAGGGACGTTCCCGTCCACCTCCCAGGAGCACGCCCTGATCCAACGCCAGCTCCGCCTCCACATCCGGCAGCCGGGCCAGACACCGAAGCCGCCGAAACCGGGCGCCGCACTGGGGGCCAATTGATCCGGGCCCAGGGCCACCACCTCTGGGGGCGCGCCCAGCGCCTGCGCCTGGGCAAATCCATCAGGCTCCCGCCAGGCAGCTCCCATTCCCGCCGGGCGCCACCGGGGCCTGGCGTCTTCATGGTCAGTACCGGGATCCCATTCTCCTGACGCACCCGCAAGGTCCAGCAAATAAGCCGCCAGCGCTTTGTCCTGCGTATCATAGTAGACCGTTGCCATGTCCACCGCCTCCCAGGGGCCAAAGGCATCCCCCAGGGCCTGGCAGAGCTGCTCCAGCTGGTCCGGGCCAGTCAGCGCATATTTAAATTCCAGTTCCAGTCCCATACTTACTCCTGATCGTGCTTCTGCTGCTTCATCCAGATCTTCATGACCAAGCTGTGGGGCAGCAGCTTGACGCCCCGCACCTGCCAGCGTACCGGCGCGCCGTGTACAGACAGGTCTTTCTTCGTGTGATACAGGTCATGAATGGCGGTTGCCACCACATCCTTTGCCTCGTACATGATATTGTAGTATGTGACCGCCGTGTCGCTGGTCTTGGTCGCATGGTCAAAGAACTCCGTCTTCACCCAGCCGGGGCTCACCGCCATCACACGGATTCCTCGGGGCTTCAGCTCCTGGTTCAATGCGCGGCTGTAGCTGAGGACAAAGGCCTTGGTGGAACCATATACATTGATGTAAGGCACCGGCTGGAACGCAGACAGGGAGTCCAGCTCTACAATTTTGCCATCCTGATGCATATAGGGAAGGGTCAGCTGGGTCATGGCCACCAAAGCCTTGCAGTTCAGGTCAATCATATTCATACAGTCCTGCAGGGGAATCTGGTCGTACCGGCCAAACTTTCCAAAGCCGGCGCAGTTCACCAGGACCTTCACCTCTGGCTGAACCATATCCAGCAGGTCCGCATACCGCTGGAAGCTGTCCGGATTTAATAAATCCATGACAATCGGACGAATTGGGCAGTGCACCTGCTCCCGCAGAGCCTCCAACGCCTCCTTCCGGCGGGCGATGACCCACATTTCATCGAAATTGGCCTCATTGGAAAGCTGGATGGCAAATTCCCGGCCCATGCCAGAGCTGGCGCCAGTGATCACCGCAATTTTCATGTAGATTCCTCCTGTGAAACTTCTTGGTTTTGTTCTTTCATACCACGATTTTCCGGCGATGTCAAGAGAAACCCGGCTTTCCATTGACAAATTCCCCTGGGACGGATATACTTTGGTGAAACAAACCAAGTAGGAGGCATCCCCTATGTCATCCCAAATCTGGTTATCCGCCTATTGGCAAGCCGTCTTGGATCAAAATGCCCCGGAAATGCGCAAATACTTCCACGAACACGCCCGGATTTCATGGCACAACAGCAATGAATGCTTCACCACAGCGGCCTTCATCCGCGCCAATTGCGAATACCCCGGGGCCTGGGCCGGAGAGATCCAGCGCGTAGCCGGAACCGAAGAAGCGCCCATTACCGTAGTCCACGTATACACACAGGACCGCACATGTTCTTTCCACGTGACCTCCTTTTTTCAGATTTCTCAGGGCAAGATTGTCACATTGGATGAATACTGGGGGATGACGCCCCACCGCCCCAGTGGCGAAAGGATCTGGGCCTCAGCACCCCGATCCAAACCGGCCAAACCGGGTAACTGCAAAAGTCTGCACGCAAACACACCTGGACCTGTTGCAGGCGAGGCGACCAGACGCCCTCGTTCTCTTGCAACAGGTCCATTGCCATTCAGGAAGAAGAGCGCCAGCATCCCCGGCCCCACGTGGGCGCCGGTGAGGGCTCGTGGAGGCAGACGATGAGCTCTTTGGGGCTGCGCAATGTCCCGGACCATCTGCGCCAGCTGTTCTGCCTCCTCCGGGCAATCGCCGTGGGAAATATACACTCGCTGGGTTTCCGGCCTGCAAACCCGCTTCCGGTACAACCCGGCCAAGGTCTCCACAGCCCGTTTTCGGCCACGCACCTTATTGAACACCGTAATATGCCCACTCGTCTCCCCGAAGCAACGGCTTCCAGCTGGAGCATGGTGCCCAGTGTCGCCGTCACACGGACAGCCGCCCCGTACGGCGGAGAAACATCAGGTCATCCACTGTGAAAAACTCACACAGATTGTCCCGGTCCCGCTCTACCAGCGTGTAGGTTTCCGCCAGGCTCAGCCCGGCCTTTTGGTAATCAGAGGCTCGCCCCAGGAGCAGGCCAATGCCAAACCCGGCGCCCATGGAGTCCAATACCGTACCTGACGCTCCGGAAATTCCTCTGCCAGGGCCTGGGCCGCCTGAAATCCTGCCGCCACCGTACCGCTGATGCCGGAAGAGAGGGTGATATACAAAACGTCCTTTCCCCTGCCAAAACAGGGCGGAAGGCGTCTTCCATCTGTCCTGCGGGAATCAGAGAGGTTTTGACAACCCTTTGTTCCGGAGGTAATTATAGTACTCCCGACCGTCAAATTCCTCCGGGTAGCGGGGGCAGGGGATGAGCTTCCCCTCCCGTTCATAGGATGCCGGAATGATTTGTACTTGAACTCCTCCAACTGCGCACGGGGCAGATTGCAGGAGGGATCGGAAAAATGGCAAAGCTCATAGCAGAACGCGCCTCCACATCTTGTATTTGATAGTAGTATACATGATTTGCAAGAGCATGTAAAGACGCAAGTTGTAAAATGTTTGTTTCTGGGCCTCCCCTGGCCTTGCAGTCGGAAAGACCGGTGTGCTATAATACATAGGATTCCATCCAGAAAGGCGGTTGATTCATGACTTACGATAAGAATCAGGTGGCAGAGCGGCTCTGCTACTGGCGGGAATTTATGCAGAGCTTTCATTTGCCCACCTGGGAGGAGCTGCCAGATCTGGAATTGTATATGGATCAAGTGGTGTCCCTGGTGGTTCGCTATGTCAATCTACAGCCCCATTCTGCGCCCAAGGACTCCATCCTGACAGCCAGCGCAGTGAACAATTATGTCCGGCTGAAGCCCTCCTCCCCTGTGAAAAGCGCTATGGCCGGGTTCATCTGGCCTATCTCATTGCAATCTGCTGCCTGAAGGGATCTATGAGCCTGTCCAGCATCCAGCAGATGTTCCCCATTGACCTGTCCGAAGAGGCCGTCCAGCAGATTTATACCAATTTTGTCTGCCGTTACCGGGCCGCATACCTGCGGCCGTAGAGCAGCTGGAGCAGCTGTCTGAGCCAGTCCTGGACCCTCAGAACCAGGAATCCACTCAGGTGGAGAGCCTGGTCCTCACAACCGCTGTGGCCGCCACCCTGTACAAGCTGGTCACCGACAAGCTGCTGGCTCTCCAGCTCCCCAAGAGGAGCCCGCCCACTGAACCCCTTCCCCTGAATATGGACAGCAGGCGCTGGCGGTTTCTCACACGCCAGCGCCTGCTGCCCGTTTTCAGGGAACTATACATACTGAATTTTCATGTTGCCAAAGCTGACCTCGCCCTCCAGGTGAATGGTTGCCTGGGGATTGGGGTCCGGCTGCCCGGAGACATCAATGCCGCCGCCAGTGCGGTCCAGGTTCACATCGACCCGATAGCGGCTGGGCACCTGGAGCACCAGATTGCCAAAGGCTGCGTCAAAAATGCAGCCGGCAATCCCGATCCACCGACTGGCAACCGGTGAGATCCAGCACCAAGCTGCCAAAGGCCATGTCCACATCGCCGCCCCGGAGCTCCTCGGCCTCCACCTGGATGCGGTCGGAGCAGAACGCAAAGTCTCCCCGGATGTAACCGAGCTGTTGGTATAAGACCGGCGGATCCGATCCTCCCCATGGAAAGGGATGCCATCCACCGTCACCTTGTGTCGGCGCTCTTTCCGCCACCAGCAGCGCCAGCTGGCGCGGTCAAAGATCATAGACACACCCCAGAGAATCAGCAGCAATCCCAACACCAGCGGCCAGGTAATGAGCGCGGGGATGACCTTCAGATTCACCAGCAGGGAAGTACAGGCCCGCTGCACCGGCCCCCAGACCAAAGGCAGAAAGCCGGGATGTGCAGGAGGACAGCCCCAGGCACAAGCGAAGGCCAGGCCACAGACCAGAACCCCACACCCAGCTTTAAATAAACTGCGGTGATGTAGGCGACGCCAGTCAAAATCAAAAACAGTGCAAACCAAATTCCGCTGTCCCGCAGATTCAGATGGAAGCCGCTTTCATCCGCATCCCGGACCACTTCTTCCACCACCTCGCCTACATGGCTCTTTTCTGGTCTCCTCCGCGGGCCGGGCAACCCCCCACAGCTCATCTGTGGAGATGCCAAACAGCCCGCCGAAGCCGGGGGCACCGTGGTCACATCGGGGCAGGATAAATCATGCTCCCATTTGCTCACCGCCTGAGCCGTCACCCCCCATTTCTCTCAGCCAGCTGATCTTGGGTCAGCCCCAGCCGTTTTCGGTGGTAAAAATCCGCTTGCCCAACGTCAAGCCCTCGCCGTATCGTCCATTTTTCAAAACCTCCTGTTGGATTTGTCTTTTACTATGCCACAAAAAAGGGGAAAAAGCTATCACCCATTTGTTTATTTCCAGTTTTTTCGCCCACAACGGCTGGTTGAGCCCCGCCCAACAGCCAGTTGATTGGCCAGGAGACCCCATTTTTACAGCCACATCTCCCCTTACTGGCAGGATCTTTCCATCTTATGAAAGGAGCGCCGTCTCATGACGAATCAAGATATTTTGCAAATTGCCCTGCAGCAGTCGGCGTACGACTGCAACTGCGCGCCCGAAGACTTCCTCTCACAGCAGAACCTGGTGACCCGTTCCAGGAACACGCCCTGGCCAGGAAGTATTTGCCCCTCCCCTTCGCCTGCGACATGGTGTCCTACGGCAACAACATTGTGGCGCAAACCAGCGAGGAATTGGCCGGCCCTGTGGCGGCATATCTTCAGAAGGGACCCCCTTTCCGCTGCCTGGAACCGCCATACCTCCACGTCCTGGACGACGCCCTGGAGGAATTCGGGCTGCAAGTGTGCTTCATGGCGGAATATTTTCTGCCAGACCTCCACTGCCTCCGGGCGCTGCCTGTGACAGAGCCCTTCGCATTCTGCACCCGTCCGACTTTGCCCACTTGTACGGGGGAACCCTAGAGCCATGCCCTGTGCGAATCACGGCGGGAACTGGACGTCCTGGGCGTTGGCGCTTATGCAGACGGCAGGCTGATCGGTCTTGCCGCATGTTCTGCCGACTGTGAAACCATGTATCAAATTGGGGTAGACGTCCTGCCGGAGTATCGGAGGCAGGGCCTTTGCATCTACCCTGACCAGCCGGCTGGCCCTGGAAATTCTGTCCCTTGGAAAAATACCGTTTTACTGTGCAGCGTGGTGCAATATCCCTTCCGTGGGCAACGCCATCCGAAAGCGGCTTCCGCCCCGCCTGGGTGGAGGTCACCGCAAGGGACCGCGCATTCGTCAGAGAAATGAATGCCTGCAAATAGGAGGACATATGACTGGAATTCAAATCGCAGGCCTTGCCGTATTGGCAGTATTTTATGCCGCATATTTTTTTAAAATGTTTTTACAAAGACGCCATGGCGTCACAACTGAGCATCTCCCAGGCCGCCAAAGCCCCACACCTGGGAGCTTCTGGCGGCCCTGTTTTTTTAACCAGAATTTTCGTGCATTTCCGAAAACTGACCCGCATATCCCAGAGACATTGGGTGAAACTAGGCTTGCGGGGAACGAATTTGACCACTTCGGACATATTCCGACCCGAAAACGAAAAAAAGGAGATGCAGAGATTATGAAGAGTAACAACCAGAT
>VOFI01002673.1_pt1 | contig 43455 bp, 51 predicted proteins | sample 5384131 | NCBI WGS metagenome assembly VOFI01 (sample SAMN12384728, study PRJNA508395) | human gut metagenome | isolation source: healthy gut H | host: Homo sapiens | reverse complement strand
TTACACACATGCGTGAAATTTATTCACATGTTCCATATTTAAGATAACACTTTACAAAGGAGCAATTGGTTGAATGATACAGTGTGAGTACGTGATGAGTGCAAACATGCATATTTTTCAGATCATGAACGGATCATCACTCTGATAATGAGCCTTTTTGAAACTCGAAGCTAAAAGCTGTTATTGAAGATTATAGCAAATTTGTCTCTCTTATATTATAAAAGAGCAGTTTTATAGTTACAGAGAAAACATTGGGAAGACTTACTTATTTCAATGGGATATGGCTGGTTTTGTTAAAAGCATTGAAAATTATGACCCCACCTTTTAAGTAAACACTATTTCTATTATTTAGTACACACACACCAAAGAAATCGATTTATATCGAAATATATAGAGGAACAAATCGTTACTATTCCCGGAAGTTAAAGTAAATGAATCTAAATCTTAAAGGTGAAAAGGTCCGAATACCAGAACCTTCTGCACGAGAACTCATAAAAAGTAATGAATTTAAGAAACTTCTGCACGCAATTTAATAAGAATCAACATATTTCACAACCAATATCGTTAGACTATTTAATTGAAAGTAACTTACTTAAAGATAACCAAACTTACGTAGAGGTTCTGGTAGAAAAAACGTTGATGCTAAAAGAAATTCTGAAAAGGCAGTTTTAGTTTGCCTAAGAATGAAAAAAAAAAGAACGAAAATTTGGCTCACATACAAAATGACGAACCAAGAAATCTCTGTGGATACAGGAATCCCTTCTAATATGATTAACTACTATTTTAAAAAAGGAGTGAGGTGTATTAGCAAAATGCTAGTTTATTGAGCTGGCGGAAAAGTTAATTTGCATCTTTTAAAGGATTTTGTTTAAAAAAAAGCTTTTTTAAAACGTCCTTCGAGACATACCTATATCATATACTGAAATAAAGGGGAGTTGTTGTTGTACGATTTTAAAAATTACGAAAATTTCATTGCTAATCGGATTTATCAGTTCGAAATCAAAAGAACGTTACCGCACGTGAAATGAGTCTTCGCAATCGGCAAGACAAGGGCTACATTACTCAAATTGAAACACACCATTCTGAAGGGAGACAGCAAACCATGTCTGAAAGGATTGTACAGCTAAACGAGGAAGTTATCAAGGGGCAAATCAAAGAGATGGTTCGGGGCAGTGTAGAGGAAACTCTCAACGAGCTGCTGGAGGCCGAGGCGGAGAAGCTGACCCAGGCGGCCCGGTACGAGCGCAATGAGCAGCGACAGGGCTATCGCAGCGGCCACTACAGCCGCAATCTCACCACCACTTCGGGGGATGTCACCCTCAAGGTACCCAAGCTCAAGGGGATCTCCTTTGAGATCGCTATCATTGAGCGGTATCGCCGTCGGGAGAGCAGCGTGGAAGAGGCCCTCATTGAGATGTACCTGGCAGGAGTATCCGTCCGGCGTGTGGAGGACATCACGGAGGCCCTTTGGGGCAGCAAGGTATCTCCCGCCACCATCAGCGAACTGAACAAGAAAGCCTATGTCCATATTGAGGACTGGCGCAACCGGCCTTTGCAGGACGCCAAATATCCGTATGTCTATGTGGATGGCATCTACCTGCGGCGTAACTGGGGTGGAGAGTATGAAAACGTAGCGATTTTGGTGGCAATCGCAGTAAATGAGGACGGATACCGTGAGGTTTTGGGCGCTGCCGAGGGTATGAAGGAGGACAAGGCCAGTTGGGTCAGCTTCTTCCAGTGGCTCCGTGGCCGTGGCCTGGACGGGGTCAAGTTAGTGGTTGGAGACAAATGCCTTGGTATGCTGGAGGCCGTGGGAGAAGTGTTCCCCGAAGCCAAGTACCAGCGCTGTACCGTCCACTTCTACCGCAACGTGTTCTCGGTGACCCCTCATTCCAAGGTTAAGCTTGTGGCCAAGATGCTCAAAGCGATCCACGCCCAGAAAGCCCGAGCTGTGGTGGAAGGTCTGCGCTCGATGAAGCTGAAGGAGGCTGCCAAGAAGGTGGAGAATGGCATTGAGGAAACGCTGACTTACTGCGATTTTCCAAGTGAACACTGGACACGTATCCGGACCAACAATGCCATTGAGAGGCTGAACCGGGAAATTCGTCGCCACAACCGTAGGGTGGGCAGTTTCCCCAGACGGCAACTCCGCCCTTATGTTGGTCTGTGCCCGACTTCGCCATGTGGCCGGCACCCAGTGGGGCAACAAGAAGTACATGAACATGAAGCACCTGGAGGCTGCCCTTGAGGACGCCTCCATTGCTGGCTGACTTCTCTCATGCCAGAGCCTGCAAACCATTTTGCGAAAAAATCCTTGACACTACCGGATCATCAATAATATTTAGCACAAAAATTCTATTACGATAATCTGAACTGTGAAGCATATTTATGAATGGTATAAAGTACTCATTTTCTCCTAGCATCACTAAAGAACGACATATAGCAATTTTTACCCAGTCTGATTGTTCTGTAGCCTCGTTATTTTTAAATAATTGAACCACTTCCCCACTAAACTGTCCTTCAGATATATTGGCTAAGATATCCGCTATAGTTAAGGTAGCATAACCTCTAACTAAATAGCTAGTATCTGAAAGCATAGATATTAATTTTTTTACAATTAGTTTCGAATGACTAAATTTCAATGAGTCGCAAGCGTTTGCTCTAACCAGATTATCTGCATCATCTAATAAAGATACCAATATACTTTCAGATTCTTCACATGGGATTAAAGCTAAGGTTTCAGCACATTGCGACCGAACTTCTGCATCAGTATCATTAGATAATTGTCGAACGATATGAAAATCAATTTCTTGTTTTTCAGTATCTAAATTTAATAAATAATCTAGTTTTCTAGCGTTGATTTAAACATATAATCCCTCCTATAGAATCATGGGAAAACGGGAACAAATGGAAATACCGGAACACCGGAATGCCAGGAACTATAAAAGAGGAATTTGTTTCATGATCATCATAATATCCGGGATAGGGCTCTAAATCAAAATAATGTGGATCCGTTATATCCTTATCAATATGTTTATAGTTTTTCCGCTTTTGCTTATTGCGCAATCCTCGTACCTTTTCCTCCTCACGATATTTATTTCTTTCTGGACCAGATAATGAGCGATCTCTAGCTCTTCTCGATATTTCCTCATCTGGGAGATCAGCAAGACCTGAATCTGGTCGATTTGTTCTTTTTTTGGACATAAATCTATAAGAACTATAAGGTATGTGAAGCTTACCTTGAGCATCATACAATGCTTTGCCAGAAGCAAGCAAAACACGTAGCCGCTCATAAGGAGTAAGATAACAACCTGTAGGATCACAGAAATTAACACGATCATTACTGCAATAAGCAAAAAGGTTATAGCTTAAAAGATCTTGGTTGGCTCCAAGAATACCATCCGCATTGAGGAACCTTCTAACTTTCGGATCGTAATATCTTGACTGTAGATAATAGAAGCCGGTTTCGGTATCATAATAGTAACTGCGGTAGCGGATAGGATTGATCTGGCCGATGGTGGAAGCTTCACTGCCAGATACAGATAAAACCTTACCCCAAGGATCATATTGGTAAGAAACAATTTGACTGCCGGACTGATTCAGGATACCGATTACGTCGCCCTGTACGTTAAAGATATAATAATACTTTGTCCCGTTATAGTCAAAACCGTATTTGTTACCCTTTTCATCGTACAGGAAAACGATGGTATCATTTCGCTTAGTTTGACCCAATAGAGTACCATTCATCACATGATACTTGGTTGTCGTACCATTTACCGTTTTACTAGTACGGATTCCATCCGGGTCGTAAGTATAGCTGATACTGTCACTGCCACGAGAAGCTGTGGCCAAGCCGCCCACCACACTACCAGGTAAAGGTGCAGCCTCACATCTGGAAAGAGTTTTGCCGATTTCATTATTAGTACTGGTTATGACAAATAATTTCAGGGCTTTGCCTCGATATGGAGGCAAAGCCCTACTTCTATTTCTTGTGATTAAACTTATGATTTTCTTCCTCTTTTTTTTTTTTTCTATCATCCTCTCTAAACTCCTATTTTGCCGGATTTGAAACTGTTCCTTTCCGAAAGCAATTATAGCTTTATGTTGCGCTATAAAAAATACAACTAAACCAATTGGTAGAAAGAACACGTAAAAATCTGGAGAAGTCAGTAAATTTTTCTCATACTGTGAATATTTATCTGATGAAAACACCGCTAAACCTACAATTCCGCAGAGCATCATTCCAATAGATAACAAAGTAAATATCACTTTTAACACTTTTTTATACAATATAGTCCCCTCCTTATTTCCAGCCATAATGCTCTCGATAGTAAATTGAATCGTAACCTTTATACATAGCGTAATTTCTATCCATAGAAGGATTATAGGGCGGTTTGGGAAGTGTGGAAGGTATAAGACTTTCAATCAACTGCGGAATATTATTTCTCCGGCCTATGGCTGTCGTTTTACTACCACCAGTATGGATGTCGGCTGGGGAGCCTGCGCCAACAGCACCTGTTAATTCTATCCCTATAATTTCTGAATATGAGTTCCATACCAGCGTCGCATCAATTTGAACTGCTTCTCCATAAGCAATACCCCCCATAAGCTCCATCTCCCATAATATCATCAATAGTCTCCGCTCCCCAAATGATACCAATTACTTGCCCCGCTGAAGCGCCAAATATTCCACCACCATATTGCCCCATCACTAATGGTTGCATATTTCCTTCTGTATCAACTGCCATGACAATGGAACCACCGCCCCCAATGGACAAAGCTGCACTACCAGTCCAGCCAACATAGAACACCACATTACCATTAGGGTCAACGTAATTGACAGGATTATTTTTACAATACGAAATTAAATCAATTTTTGCATCTTCTAAAATTAGTGTATCAGGATTCAAAAACCTTCTAACTGTCGGATCATAATACCTGGATTGCAGATAATAGAACCCGGTTTCAGTATCGTAGTAATAGCCGCGGTAGCGGATAGGATTGAGCTGGCCGATGGTGGAAGCTTCGGAACCGTCTACAGACAAGACTTTTCCCCACGGATCGTAAGTATAGGAAACTATCTTCTGTCCCGCCTGGTTTAAAATACCAATGACATCGCCCTGTACATTAAAGATATAGTAATACTTTGTCCCGTTATAGTCAAACCCGTACTTATTACCCTTTTCATCGTACAGGGAAAACGATGGCGTCGCTTCCCTTGGTTTGCCCTAAGAGAGTTCCGTTCATTACATGATACTTGGTTGTCGTACCATTCACGGTTTTACCGGTTCTGATTCCATCCGGGTCATAGGTATAGGAAATAGAGTCACCATTATGAGATATCGAAGATAATCTTCTTCTGTGCTGTCAGTGAACTAGTAATTGTTTGATCTGAAAAAATTATTTTCTAATAGGCTAAAAAATTAAGGCCGGCTTGTGAGGCTAGCCTTAATATTGATTATTCCAACGGTCGCGGAAATTCGATAATATTGTATTTTTTCCAAGCCATTTACTTGATTTGAGACAGGGAGCAGAACAAGTTTTCCAAAATGCTTTTGTATCTCTTCGATAGCAGTTTCTTTCCCATATAATAAAGCGTTGTATCATTAGGAGACATGATTATATTTTTAGAACTTTGCGGATAAAGGGAAGCGGCAAAAGCCCATCCTCCGCTGTCAATTTCTCCGGAAAGCGCATATACACCTGGTGTAAAATTATAGGTTAGTCTATCACACGTGGAGGAAAAAGATCCCCATAGCCGTGTTTTACTAATAAAAAAGCCTCCAAAATTTTCTACTGACAATATACTATTATTCATTTCAAAAACCTCCTAGAATGAACAAACAGGAACTTCAATAGTAGGAAATTCAACCACAGGAAAGGACGGCATTTCGACAGACGGCAAAGCAGTTGACGCGCCTGCGCCTATAACAGCGGGGAATGGATGCAACGACCGCAACAATATTGAAATAGATTATTTTGCCCCACACTGCCTACATTTCCCACGAGGATATCAGAGTTTAAGAACCTTCTAGTAGTCGGATCGTAATATCTTGACTGTAGATAATAGAAGCAAATATCCGGTAGCGGATAGGATTGATCAGGCCGATGGTGGAAGCTTCCGAACCGTCTACGGACAAGACTTTTCCCCACGGATCGTAAGTATAGGAAACTATCTTCTGTCCAGCCTGATTTAAAATGCCGATTACATCGCCCTGTACATTAAAGATATAGTAATACTTTGTCCCGTTATAGTCAAACCCGTACTTATTACCCTTTTCATCGTACAGGAAAACGATAGTGTCACTGCCCCTTGGTTTGGCCCAGCAGGGTGCCGTTCATCACATGATACTTGGTTGTCGTACCATTTACCGGAAATAGAGTCACCATTATGAGATATTGAAGACAATCTTCTCCCCATACTGCCAGGTGAAAGCAAAGCCGTCTCGGTAGGCGAGGGGGTTGCCAGTTTTATCGCTGATGTTGGACTGCTCTATGAAAGTGTACAGGAAGAAAGCAATCCCAATGTCATTTTGTTTACCTTAGGCTATTCCATCGGCCATAAAAGAATACCAGCCCAGATAAGCTTTATACTATATCCAGGCTGGAAACATGATCATAAACCATAGATGATAACTCATAATATCGCAAAGAATTAATCTAAGGTTTCTTGAATCCCATGATAATAATGCGCTTCTTCTTTACAACTTTTTTTCAAAGGCGATGATGTCTTTATTATCATATCCTGAATTTATTAGAAATTCATTCACGGTTCTTACTCTAAAATCTGGATCAATTTGCTGTTTATATTGTATATAATAAATGAGCCTATTTCTAGTCGTTATAGCTGAATATCCAGGGTCAACCAAATTATCCGTCAAAACATTGTCTAATAATTGGATGGTATCTGAAAGATACCAATCTATTAAAATATCGATTAATTGATCTTTATTATATTTCGTAAAAAGTCTCCTTTCTTAATCAACTAAACACTTTTTGTGCCCCATTAACGATAAAATCGCCTATAGGAATGATCAAAAATTATCAGCAGTACCTACTCCGGTAGCATCGTCTAAAACGACTGCTGCTATGACAACAACTCCGATTACCATCATTCCGACTCCGACAACGGGATCAAAAGAGGGGACTGTAAGCGACTCTATTTTTCGAACATTACCATTAGGATAATGATGGACATGTGATCCGTCTGGAAATTGTTCTGTCCAGCCGGGACCGCCATGCATTGAATTATCTGGAACCCAAACGCTACCAGATCGACTAGGCCACCCTCGTCCTGGGCCATTGGGATTAGGAACTTTACTAGGATTCGGATTTCGTTTGGGTGGTTGATATCCCGTTTCTGGAGGTGGTGGTTTACTAGGATCAATGGTAGGCTTTTCTACCTGTGCACTACTGGAAGTGAAAAATGCTGCCATTCCAACTACTAGTGCACTTAATAATAAAATAGAAAAGAATGCATGTCCATTGGGATCCACAAAATTAATCGGATTATTTTTTACTATAAACGAAAAAGATTCAGCCCATCTATTCCTTTTTTATTGGGATCAACATAATCGTCTATGTTTAGGAACCTTCTAGTAGTCGGGTCGTAATAACGGGACTGTAGATAATAGAACCCGGTTTCGGTATCATAATAGTAACCCCGGTAGCGGATAGGATTGATCTGGCCGATGGTAGAAGCTTCACTGCCAGATACAGATAAAACCTTACCCCAAGGATCATATTGGTAAGAAACAATTTGACTGCCGGACTGATTCAGGATACCGATGACGTCGCCCTGTACGTTAAAGATATAATAATACTTTGTCCCGTTATAGTCAAACCCGTATTTGTTACCCTTTTCATCGTATAGGAAAACGATGGTATCGCTGCCCTTGGTTTGGCCCAGCAGGGTGCCGTTCATCACATGATACTTGGTTGTCGTCCCATTTACCGTTTTGCTGGTGCGGAGTCCATCGGGGTCGTAGGTATACGAAATAGAATCACCATTATGAGATATCGAAGACAATCTTCTCCCGTGCTGCCAGGTAAAGGTGAAACCATCGCGGTAGGCGAGGGGGTTGCCGATCTCATCGTAGGTGATGGCCTGGCTGTTAAAGCTGGTCAGCAGGTCTTTCCAGCCTGTATCCGTGTAGCCGTAGGTAGCCCGTTACCGTTCCGCTGGACTCCATGCTGGTCCGTTCAGAACTTGTATTCAAGGCCAAATTGATGCCTTGAATACAACCATATGAAAATTCAATTTGCCAGTAGTTGTTACATTTTTTATTGAACAGAGACTTCTTATCAACTGTAAGAGTGTCTTTTATTTGCTCACAGATAATAATTTAGGTACTCGCTAAAATAAATGGTTAAGAATTTTCGTTTTTGTTTTATTACATATGTCTTTGAAGCTACTCGAAACATCAGTTTCCCACAGTGTTGACAAACTTGAGAGGAACCATCGACTATGAATTCAATATTACCACAACTTTCAGAACAAACTGCTAACGATATCTCTATCTCTTTAGGAAATACAATATCATTCTCGTTAATCTTAATGTATTGCTCTAATGGATATGAAGAAAAGTTCATAAATACCTCCTGTTTATGAAAAAGATCTTTGTAGTATTGATGGGTCACCAGTATAGAAAAGATATACAACTCCTATGACCACTGTCCCTACAACAACTACAGTGTTAATCACATTCGCATCAATTTCAGGAACAGAAAACTAGGTGATGTATATGGAGTAATACTTTCTAATGGTTGTCCATTGCGATCCCAACGATTATTTGATGTTTCGTCATCCCAATGTCCATCTTGCGCTCCATCACCTCTGTCTACACCAGCACCATGAGATCTATTATCCCATGTGTATCTGCCACCATACACCATCCCAATATCCTTCCGGATTCCAAGATGGCTTTTTCCACCTAAATTTTCGGGTAAAGGCGGCCATTTGCTTGGAGGTGTCCTTCCTGGTTTTCTATTGGAATAATATATATCTGGCTGGGCGCTGGAAGATGGAATTATAGCTAAAGTAACCACTAAGCATGCTATAAGAATTGCAGCGATTATGGAATGACCGCTCGGATCACTATTAATAATAGGATTATTATTGCAATATGAGAAAATATTAAAACCTATTAACCCTGTTGTTCCATTAATACGGTCATCCGCATTCAAGAATCTTCTTGTAATTGGATCATAATACCTTGACTGTAGATAATAGAACCCGGTTTCGGTATCATAATAGTAACCCCGGTAGCGGATAGGATTGATCTGGCCGATGGTGGAAGCTTCGGAGCCATCGACTGACGGCACCTTACCCCAAGGATCGTAAGTATAGGAAACTATCTTCTGTCCAGCCTGATTTAAAATGCCGATTACATCGCCCTGTACATTAAAGATATAGTAATACTTTGTCCCGTTATAGTCAAACCCATATCTGTTCGCCTTTTCATCGTACAGGAAGATGATCTTGTCGGAACCCCTGGTCTGCCCTAAGAGCGTCCCATTAATAATGTGGAACTTGGTTGTCGTCCCATTTACCGTTTTGCTGGTGCGAATTCCATCTGGATCATAGGTATAGGAAATAGAGTCACCATTATGAGAAATCGAAGACAATCTTCTCCCATACTGCCACGTAAAGGCGTAGATCACGGTAGGTAAAGGGATTTCAGCTTGTTAATCGCTTGAAAAAAACAAGAGATTGATAATCCGATTCGGATATTTTTGTATTACTTTGTTCATATAGATAAAGCAAATATTTAATTTGAAACGTCCGTTCCCGATATGACTCTCGAATTTCAGATAGATTCAGATACTGAAAACTTGTGCCCAAATTAATATTATACTCTTCCTGATTACTAATATAATCTCTTTCAAAATTAATTTGGTCTAATGTTGAAGATTCCCAAGCTTTTTGAATTTGAAAAAAATCTTCTTTATCTGTTGGTGTTAATATGTTGTTAAATTTGTCGACAGCAAAATCTAATTCATTTTTCCAAATATCAATATATTTTTTTTGTAACTCACAAAATTCCGCTGTTGTTGTAGCAAGACTAAACTCATTATGATAGTGCCTGTCAATTAGGTTACCCCTCATCTTTTTTTTTTGAAAGATAGATTCTGTGGAAGACATGTTATAGGATTCTTCATAATCGTATAACATAATATTTGAATTATCCTCCAAATTATTTGATTCTTCTGCTTTTGGCTTTTTTGGGACACATCATTCTCACTTCTGGGTTGAGTGGAACAGCCCGATGTAATTAGCAATATAACAGTTATTAGAATTATAAAAAAATCTTACGCATTGCTTTCACCTACCAATCCCTATATGTTCTACGATATGTCCCATATACAAACATATCTGCTTCATCCATCCTTCTACGGTATAGGCCTAAACTTTTTTCACTTCCAGCATAGATTATTGTCCCAAATGCAGTATGAGGATCAACCCCATCTACTATTTGATCCATAACTCCCTCAAAATAATATCCGGAATTATAAGCTAGACTTACAAAAGCATCAAATTGGTTCTGATCCCATACAACCCCCTAATTCTCTCGAATAACCATTTACCATGTCCTCTGAAACTTTTAAATCACTTGCTAAAAGCGCCAAAGCCTCTGGCTTTGTTAGTGTCCCAAACTTTTCATTAGGTTGAACCACATGCCCATAACCAACTGTTAAATTCCCATAACCATCATCTTCAGGACTAGGTACCAATGTTTCGTAATCAGCAACAAAAGTCACGCCTTTGTCAGACATAGACCGTGAAGACTTTTTTCTTTACTCTGTATGAACTATACGATACATGAAGTTTACCTTGAGCATCATACCAGGCTTTACCAGAAGCCAGCAAAACACGAAGTCGATCATAAGGAGTGAGATAGCAGCCTGGGATCACAGTAATTTACAGGATCATTACTGCAATAAGCAAAGAGGTTATAGCTTAAAATATCTTGATTCGCTCCAATCATCCCATCCGCATTCAAGAATCTTCTTGTAATTGGATCATAATACCTTGACTGTAGATAATAGAAGCCGGTTTCGGTATCATAATAGTAACCCCGGTACCTAATGGGGTTCAACTGGCCGATGGTGGAAGCTTCGGAGCCATCGACTGACAGCACCTTACCCCAAGGATCGTAAGTATAGGAAACTATCTTCTGTCCAGCCTGATTTAAAATGCCGATTACATCGCCCTGTACATTAAAGATATAGTAATACTTTGTCCCGTTATAGTCAAACCCATATCTGTTCGCCTTTTCATCGTACAGGAAAACGATAGTGTCACTGCCCTTGGTTTGGCCCAGCAGGGTGCCGTTCATCACATGATACTTGGTTGTCGTCCCATTTACCGTTTTGCTGGTGCGGATTCCATCTGGGTCGTAAGTATAGCTGATACTGTCACTGCCATGAGAAACTGTAGCCAGAGATAAATCTTTTTAGACAATGTTTACTCCATTGGCCATAAAATAATAGCTTTTAACACCTCGTTATAGTTCGAAATTTTTAGAACCACATAAAGAACCATACAATAAATTATTCCTAAACCTATCCCTTTAACAAATGTCAGCCCCCAGTTTATATACTTGCGGCGGAAACTCATGCATATTGGTAATATTAAAAAAGAAAAGTAAAAAGTGCTATAACCACAGAAATCTGACGGATGGCAACACTAATTATCATAGAAACTATCAGTATAATCATAGGGATCCAAAAGTTTTTATTAATAGTTTTTTTGTTATGCATTATTCTTCCTCTTCTCCAAAAATATTAATAAGCCCTTCGCAAATGTTTTTTCCTGTTGTGGTAGCGTCTATAATTGCTCCAACGCCATTGACAGCACGGAACCAAGGCTTAGGCAGGCTGATATATTTGGTGGTGGCCATACCGATATCTACAGCATATTTATCCATAAAGGGATTTCTGGGAAGCATGGAAAAAGTTTGTTTAGTAATAGCAGTCGTTTTTCCTATTGATTTTACTGTCTGAGATAATCCGGTTGCACCTCCTCCAATAATCGAATATGCTGTTGACGCAAAGTTAGCCGCATCATAAATAGTTGCGCCAACCTTTTCCCCCTGAGTTCCTGCTATAGCGTTGCCCACGGCCCGCGCTCCTGTTCTAATATAATTCTCTTCATGGTAATTAGAACCAGATACATCATTTACAATCTGTGATATCCCGGACCAGATGGCCGCACCACCATTAGCGATCATGAACCCACCGCCCACAACGCCAACTCCTGACCAACTGGTTCCAACACCTACAGCGAAACCAGCAATCACTTGCCCAATGCCACTGAGTGTTGTGAGAACACCGTCAACCCATTTCGGCCAGTTTCCGGTTTTGTCAATCATCATAATAGGGTTATTCAAGCAATAGGCAAACAGGTTATAGCCTTGCACTTGGGCAGTTCCTGCCAATTGACTGTCTACATTCAGAAATCTTCTGACCGTCGGATCATAATACCTGGACTGTAGATAATAGAATCCGGTTTCGGTATCATAATAGTAGCCGCGGTAGCGGATAGGATTGATCTGGCCGATGGTGGAAGCTTCACTGCCAGATACAGATAAAACCTTACCCCAAGGATCGTATTGGTAAGAAACAATTTGACTGCCGGACTGATTCAGGATACCGATGACGTCGCCCTGTACGTTAAAGATATAGTAATACTTTGTCCCGTTATAGTCAAAACCGTATTTGTTACCCTTTTCATCGTACAGGAAAACGATAGTGTCACTGCCCTTGGTTTGGCCCAGCAGGGTACCGTTCATGACATGATACTTGGTTGTCGTCCCATTTACCGTTTTGCTGGTGCGAATTCCATCCGGATCGTAGGTATACGAAATAGAATCACCATTATGAGATATTGAAGACAATCTTCTCCCATACTGCCACGTAAAGGCGTAGCCGTCACGGTAGGCGAGGGGATTTCCGATCTCATCATAGGTGATAGTAAAAGAATCCCAGTCCAAAATTAGATTGGACTGGGACTCTTCTTATTTTTTCCTGTTATTTTGTTTTTGCTCTTTTTTTTGCCCGCCTTTTGAGTTCTTTTTCTATAAACTCTTTTTGTGCTTCTTCCGGAGATTTATAATAGTTTTCCTTAAGGTGTTTTTTTATTCTTTTAAAATTTAGTAAAAAACACAGTCCCATTGATCCAATACCTATTAGACTATAAATGGATAGTATGGAGTCACCAGGTGGTTTTAGCATATTATCACCTTTAAAATGGGAGAGGGATTGGGAAATGGCTATAAATTTATACCAACAATAAATAAAAGTGATCACACAAATAACAGACAGAAAAGCACGTAAAACTTTCAAACATTTTAAAAATGATTTTATTTATTCTGCCAAGGATATTTCCACCCATAATGTGTTTCATAATAAATTGAATCATATGCTTTATACATAGGATAATCCCGTCGTGGAGTAAAATAATCTTGAGGGATAGGCCCAATATAGTAACCAAACGTGTTCATTTGCCCTTTTATATAGTTTTCTTTCCATAAATTTTTTTCGTATAGGTAAGACCTCCTTGTGATTCATATGGTAATCCATAGCCAACATTACCGCCTAACTGTATTCCAATAGGATCATTATTAACTATATTCTTTGGAGGCGTAATCAGATCAAGTGTAACACCTATGCTGACTGGTAGACCTGGTATTGCTTTTCCTCCGCCTCCGCCATAAAATCCACCATCACCTTCAATATCATCAATAGTTTCAGCTCCCCAAATTACACCTATTATTTGGCCTCCAGATATTCCAAATTCGCCAAACCCATAACCAGACATTAGCATAGGTGCTACCCCACCTTGTGAATCTACAGCAATGATATATGAAATATCACCATGGCCAAGTACAGATAGTCCCACATTCCACCCATAATAGAATACAACGTTACCACTAGGGTCAACGTAATTGACAGGATTATTTTTACAATACGAAATTAAATCAATTTTTGCATCTTCTAAAATTAGTGTATCAGGATTCAAAAACCTTCTAACTGTCGGATCATAATACCTGGATTGCAGATAATAGAACCCGGTTTCAGTATCGTAGTAATAGCCGCGGTAGCGGATAGGATTGAGCTGGCCGATGGTGGAAGCTTCGGAACCGTCTACAGACAAGACTTTTCCCCACGGATCGTAAGTATAGGAAACTATCTTCTGTCCCGCCTGATTTAAAATGCCGATTACATCGCCCTGTACATTAAAGATATAGTAATACTTTGTCCCGTTATAGTCAAACCCGTACTTATTACCCTTTTCATCATACAGGAAAACGATGGTATCGCTGCCCTTGGTTTGCCCCAGCAGGGTGCCGTTCATCACATGATACTTGGTTGTCGTCCCATTTACCGTTTTACTGGTACGGAGTCCATCTGGATCATAGGTATAGGAAATAGAGTCATCACGTGCACAACAGTACTTAATCTGCGCCTTTGCTACCAAATAAAAGGAACCCTTCATGATGAAAGGGTTCCTTAATAATTTAATTATATCGCACAAAATTTATCTCTAGTATCATTCTTATCTGTAATATACCTAATGTCTTTAAATGAATTTTTTTTGGCATTTTGTTTTAATGTTTGTATAATAGTAACATCTTTACAATAAACTTCGACAAAAATAGAATCTGTTAGTAAAATAATCATTTGGCACTTACTATTTAGAAAATCATAATAACTATCGATTTTTTGTAGTTCATTTGTAAAATATGCATGTAAATGGACAAATATCGAATAATAATTATTAGATGAAATTAACTTTTTAAATTCATAACCAGTATAAAATGGTTTTGTAAACAGAAAGTCATTGTTTTTATTAAGACGGTATACTTGATTGTCATTTTCGATATTTTCCCATGTATATTTTATAATATCAATATCATGCAAAATTTTTTCAAAAAGTTTCGGACAACCATTTGGAACACAAAAGCAAATTCCTCGGATCATAGTAATTAACCTCCAACCATTGACAAACCTTGACTGACTCCAACCCCTAACGGCCCATATAAGAAGTTATCCGCAACGCCTACTCCGGTTGCATCGTCAGCGGCGACTAATATAATTCCAATAACACAAACTACCACTAACCCTGTGCCTAGAGCAGCTTGCCCCCAATCAAAGGGCGCATACGCATCACCTCTTGTTGGAACACCCGTGTCCCAATTCCAATCATGATAATGCGGACTCGGAAGATTCGGATGATGTCCAGCGTGACCATAATCTATATCTCGTTTTGCACGTCCATCAGGGCCATATTCACGTTCTTGAGTGAGATTTCCATCATTATCATAAACAGGCAAAGTGGAATTTGGCTCACCGGTTAAGGGAGTACCAAGCATAACATTAGGAGCCACTCTATAAGAACTATAAGGCACATGTAATTTACCTTTACTATCATACCAAGCTTTGCCGGAGGCGAGCAAAACACGGAGGCGATCATAAGGAGTCATGTAGCACCCAGAGGGGTCACAGTAGTTAATGGGATTATTGCTACAATAAGCAAACAGATTATAACTTAAGATGTTCTGGTTAGCTCCAAGAATATTATCCGCATTCAGAAATCTTCTGACCGTCGGATCGTAATAACGGGACTGTAGATAATAGAACCCGGTTTCGGTATCGTAATAGTAGCCGCGGTAGCGAATGGGGTTCAACTGGCCGATGGCGGAAGCTTCGGAACCGTCTACGGACAAGACTTTTCCCCACGGATCGTAAGTATAGGAAACTATCTTCTGTCCCGCCTGGTTTAAAATACCAATGACATCGCCCTGTACATTAAAGATATAGTAATACTTTGTGCCGTTGTAGTCAAACCCAAATTTGTTCGCTTTTTCATCGTACAGGAAAACGATAGTGTCACTGCCCTTGGTTTGGCCCAGCAGGGTGCCGTTCATCACATGATACTTGGTTGTCGTCCCATTTACCGTCTTGCTGGTGCGAATTCCATCTGGGTCGTAAGTATAGCTGATACTGTTACTGCCATGAGAAACTGTGGCCAGCCGCCTGCCGTGCTGCCAGGTAAACTGGTAGCCGTCACGGTAGGTAAGGGGATTTCCGATCTCATCATAGGTGATGGCCTGGCCGTTAAAGCTGGTCAGCAGGTCTTTCCAGCCCGCGTCCGTGTAGCCGTAGGTATCCTGTACTTCCCCGTTCAGCTTCACAGAGGTCAGATTTCCGCCCGCGTCGTAGGCGTATTCCGTCACATTCGCGCCGTTGGTCACCTTGATAAGCTGGTTCAGGCCGTCGTATTCGTAGCTTTCCACCACCGTACCGTTTTGGGAAACACTGACAATATTCCCAAACTGGTCGTAGGTATAGCTTAAGGTCTCCCCGCCGTTTTTGATTTCGGCCACCAGCGTTGTCTCGCCGCCGGCATTAGAGCCCTTTAGATAGGTGTATTGGGTGGTAAAGGGAGCCGTCAGCTTCAGGGTCCGGGAGGTCATTCGGGTCAGGTCATCCCAGTCATATGTAAGAATCTGGGAGCCGTTGAGCTTTACCCCTTCAATGATACTGGTATCGCTGTACTGATATTCGTTTTTCAGGGTGACTCCAGCGATCTTTTCCAGTGTGGCGTCGATCCGGTTCTGATCGTCGTAGGAGATCCGGTATTCCCCGCCGTCGGAGGACGTAACCCCGGTGATCCGGTTGATCAGGTCATACTGGGTTTTAAAGGAAATGTTATTCAGCAAATCCTCCGTTTCCACCAGACTGCCCATGGCGTCGTATTTGTAGGAAACCGCCGGCGTGCCGTTAAAGGATTTCCCGACGAGCCTTTCTTTATTATCGTAGCTGTAGGTTACCGTATCGCCGTTCCCGTAGGTGGAGCCGGCAGGCAGTCCGGCCTGCAAATTAAAGGTATTAGTTGTGAGCGTGCGGCCGCCAACGGCTACGCTGGTGTTGTTTCCATAGCCGTCATATCCAAAGGTATAGCTGAAGCCGTTATGGGTAATGGTGGAAAGCCGGTAATCCTCATAGCCATAGCCCGCTGTGGAACCGCCGGAGGAAACCGAGGTCACCCGGTCCAGGCCGTCGTAGGCATAGGTGGTGGATTGGGCGCCGCTGCCGCCCTATGGTAACGCCGGTGTTCATGCGGTTCTTGGAATCATAGGTATAGCTGGTCTTCGTCCCCGGAATCACCAGCGTGACAGATGGCATGGTCAATTCCTTTCTGTGAGCGGTGGACACCAGCGTGACAGATGGCGAAAAAAACCTCCCGGCACACCTATAGATTCACCTGGGTATGCCTTACAGGTGATCCGGTAGGTTCCATCACTGTTTTTGGTGAAGCTGAATTTCTGATCGTCGCCTCCGTCCTTGCCAAACTGCCTTACCGTTTTGTTTCCATCTACCAGGGCAGTTGTCACCTGGAGTACCTTATCATAATTGGTGCCGGAATGAATATAAAACCATCCGTCCTGACCGGGGACCGTCTCTAAGGTAAACTTTTGATTTTTCCCTCCGCTATCACTATAATAATATTGATTGATCAGAGTATTATCCTCAGTCGATATCCGCTTTACATCCATATACAATCCTGTCAGCATAGAACGAAACGCATAAGAATTACCGCTTGTAGGAGCCTCAGACAACGTAGCGCCAACCTCTTCAAAATACCAAATCTGTTCCTTTTTATCCGCTTTCGGCTGCAATACCACGAATATGGAATTACCCGTACCGGAACTGGCTAACGCCAAGGCCATATTGGGCGCGTGTTTGGGTACGATGCGGTATCCTCCGCTCGCCCGATATTCGAGAGTAAAGCGCTGCCAATCCCTGTCACTCGGCCCGGAAATTACTGCGGAACCTCCCGCTGTGGCGGCGCCAAGGTCAATACCAATACACCGGGTTCCGCCGCCTAACTTGGTATAACCGGTAGGTACCCTCCTTGTCCTTCACCAGCTTCCAAATCTGATTGGCGCCGCCGTTATACTGATACTGCTGCACTTTCGTGCCGTTCGCGTCTATGGCGCCCTTTACCTCCAGGTATTTTCCCGACAAACCATTGCGAATCCGGTAAACTCCAGTATTCTTAATTCCAGACAGATAGCTGTTACTAAAAGTTGCCGATTCTGTTGGCTGCCCTTTTGCTGTTATAGGTAAATGCATAGGTTACGCCATCAGAATTTTTGGCTGATGTTAGATTTTGCTTATTATCGTAATAATATCCGAAGTGGTTTCCGCTTACGTCCACCATCTGCTTCAGATTGCTGTGGTCGTCGTAATTGAACTTGGATTCCTCGGCGGCGTCTGCGGAGGAGGTCACGTTGCCGTCGTCGTCGTATACATAGCTCTGGCCGTTGTCCTTCACCAACTGAAGGTTATCAATATATACCGGGTTCAGCTGGTCCTTATAGAACACATAGACGTGAATCGCGCTGTAGGTACGGGTGGTGGTGGGGTCTCCGTCGTCAGCCACACCGATCCCGTTGGCGAACTGCCAGCCGGTTACGCTCTCATTGAACGGCGCAGTAAACCATTGTGCCGGGGCTCCATCGAAGATAAACGCCGCGGCAATGCGGAATTCGCCCCCCGGCTTCGCTCCCGTGGTGCTGGCCCAGCCGCTGAGGGGAGTAGACGTCCCCTCTTTTCCCTGCACATTGATCGCTTGGGAAAACTTTGGCCTGCCGGAAATCGTGGGGTTGATCAAAGCCGCCTGCGTATGGCTGGGAGGTGACCCTACTCCGCGCCGGCCGGGTTTCCGAGAACGACCAGTGATCCAGCTTGCCGTTAGTTGTACTCTGAAAGCCTGAATTCTTAATTAGATTCAGCTTATTGGCGACCTCGCCGGTTTCTAACTGAGCGCTGTCGACATACAGCGTACCTGAAGCGTTAGACATTCCAGCAGAAATTTCAACAAGGGTATTGTCCTGAACCACTGTAAAAGTCTGCGTTAGCCGCACCCAACCGTCGTCAAAATCGGTATCGGTTGTGCCGGTTAAAGAACGATTAGTATGCCATTTTATGTAGGAGCCATCGGATCTTTTCTGTGCTTTGCCCAAATCCCCGCTCCACCGTTTCCGCCTGTTAGCAGTTTAACATTTTCTGTTTTGACATAAGCAGAATATGTGTATGTTCCTTTTTTCAGGGATAGAACTTGATAAATATTCGTGGTACCATTTGCGCCGCTTTTTACAATTTGATAGCAGTTTTTTCCAAGATGGCCGGTATTTGTCGAGGTTAAGTTGCCGGCGGAATCATACTGGAAGCTGGTTACTCTCCCGGTAGACTCGTCCGTAATTTTGGTAAGCTTGGAATAATCGCTGGTATAGGTCATGATGATCCGGTTCCCGACAGCGTCGGTAATATATCCCAGAAAATTCCCATCGGAACGGGGGCCATACTGAAATTGGATCGTGTTTCCGTTGGTATCGATAATTCGCCTTAAATAGCTGTCCGTGCCAAAAATCAGCTTTGTTTTGTCCTTTAGAGTGATCTGATGCTTTAGGTCATAAGTAGGATTGGGATAGGCGCTGTACTCCATTCCCATCCGTCTTCATCCTTGATCTTGTTTCCGTCTTTGGTATCTTTATAGAAATAGTGCTTAGTTCCGTCCCCGTCGGTGTATACGTAAGGATACTGGGCCGGATCGACGCCGCTCCCGGACTTCACCGCTTCCAAGGTCTGCATCACGTTCAGCCGCCAGCCGTTGCCGAACCGGGAAGCTTCATTGGATGCGCTGGAGTTATACACATGGCTCACCGTTGCCGGCATCAGGTCACTGACGGTGGAAGCGTCGTCATGGATAAACACCAGATTGCCGTTGAAATCATTGAGGTAGCCGTTTCCCGCGATCCCGGCGGAATGGCTGTGATAGCTCCAGTAATCCTCCAGGCCGCTGGTATCCCGATACCAAAATGCATACTGGGGATCGCTGTTTTCCACACCGTTATCGCTGTCGTAAAATCTCGCCAGTCTGTCTCCGGAGGAGGGCAGATTGACGCCCCGCAGGAGTATCCCGTAGTTCGGCGTTCCGTTGACCCATTCCTGGACCGCCCGGGTGATATCGATTTCTTTCCAAGTACCTTCCGAAGAAGCCGCGGAGTCGTTATATATGAAATAATCCAGCGCGGCGCTGTCATAGGAGGGAGTTTTCGGGCTGCTGTCCGTATACAGCACCTTGTTTTCCTTAATGTTTCCTACATTCCAGTCGCTGGTGATCCGGTAAGCGTTGATCTGGGTATCGCTGGGACAGGTGGAAAGGCCGCCGCGATAGCTGCCAACCGCCATTTTCGCCTGCACGATCCTGGCGGACTTGGGAATGTTGGAGGGAACCGCAAAGTATACCGCGGCGCCCAGTTCGTTTCCGTTGTACTGCCGTCCCACCTTCAAATAGGCAATTTCCGCGCTGGATTCCAAAGAAGAGGCACCCACAGTCGCGCCTCTGGTTTTAAAGGAAACCGTGGTATCCTTCACATTGGCGTAGCTGGTGATTTTTTTCGATATGGGGATCAATGGTTACCGGATAGGCCCGCGCGGGATCACTGAGCCATTCCTCACTGGGTGTCATGGTGTAAAGATATCCGTTGGCTGTTTCCGTCAAAGTGACTTCCACCTCGCTGGTGCGGGCTCCCGCGGCGTCATACATAAAGGGGCGTTCATCAGAAAGGCGGTTTCCTCTTCCGCCTCGTTAAAAATTAGCACCGACCGGTTTTCCTGAAGCTCAGCGGTCATGCCGTTGGTGTTCATCGCAAAACGGAAAGGCTCCAAGGCGGACTTTTCCTTGATGATGATATTCTCCTTCAGATAATTCCCCACCAGCCGGTATTCAAAGCTGATGTTGGGCTCGGTCTCATAAAGCGCCTTGGATTCCACCTTTTCCGCCTTTTGCATGGCTTCGTTGGACTCTTCGATTTTTTGCTCCGCCGTGACAGCCCTGGTGAGAGGCCGGGCTGCCGTTTTTACGGCACCCACGCGGTTAGTGATCTGGATATTTCCGCCCGGCGAAGCAGAAGCCGCCGGTTTCTGTGGCGGAGCAGCCAAAATTCCGCTGTCGGCCGCCGCTTCCACATGACCGTCTTCATTCGGCAAATAGGTCAGGCCGATAGAATTTTCGTCCTGAGAGACAATGATCGGCTGGCCGGCGGAAAGATTCTCCGGAAGGGAAACCTCAAACGGGTTGTCCGCATTAGTATAGTAAGTTTCGCCGTCAATCGCGGTTTTCTCCAGATCGTTGTTGATCTCAAGAAATTCTCCGGTTTCCTTATCTTCATAATGAACGGGGACCGGATACCCCGCCGCCAAATACCCGCCGTCCTTCAGGCGGAAATATTTGATGGACTCTTCCCCTCAGAGAGGTATCCTCCCCTAAAATCTCATAGGTTTCTTTCTCCTCCGCGGGGGGCAGTTCATAGCCGTACTGAGAGGCCAAATCTGGTTCATTGATCGGGTTTTCATTGCCGTTGGTCACTAAAACTGACGCAGCAAGCTCCTCCAGAGATTCCGGGGTGGTTTCCTTCTCCGGCCCTGAAGCTTCGGCCTGGGAGCCGGAAGCCTCCTGGCTCGATGCTTCCGTATCGGAAGACGGCCCTGATTCCTGTTCCGATACCGTTTCTGAAGCTGTTTCCGAAGAGGCTGTCCCTTCTACGGAGGAGCTTTCCCTTGAGGAAGCGGTCCCCGGGATTTCAGAAGAAACGCCGGGCTCCTGGAAATCAGAAGCGGAACCTCCTTCCGCCTCTCCGGATGGAAGCTGGCTGGAAACAGTTTCTGACGCCGAGCTGTTCAGCTCGTCCGCCCAGGCGGTGATTGGAGATATTTGGAGAACCAACAAAAAGACAGTAAAACCGCCGTGGCTTTGAATTCTGCATTTTTCTTCATGACAAGCCCTCCTCAATATTTTATACATAAATTAATATTTTTAATTATATTATATATTAATTTTATACAAAACTTATTTTATGTATATCATTATTTCTAAAATTTGTCAATTCAAAAAACGCCAATCTTTTCCCCGCCTTTTGGTTATTTTATTTTGATAATAGAAATATGTTAATCTACAAAATCATCGGCGGGGATATCTGAAAATCAAATAGGTACGAAACCACTTCCTTCCGTTGGGAAGAAGTGAAATCCTCCGGGGGACAAAGCCGCCTGCTCCTGTTTTACCTGCTCATTTGTGTATGGAGCCGCCCACATATCCGATAGATATTCACAGCCCACCAATAGTTGGAGCTGATCCAGCAAATCCGGCATATAGGAAACAGCTGTATCGAGAAAAATCGAGGTTTTAAAGCAATATATAAAGCCCCTCCCTTTTATGGGAAAAAGGGAGGGGCTGGCATTTACCGTCTATAACAATTATGAGGATCTAATCGTCACCGGATCATAAAATTCGCACAAAAAATACTTCTATCCCGCAAAATCAGCTTAGCGATATGAAAATATGCAAAGCCTTTTCTTTGATAAATGAATTTCTATATTACGCTATATCGCCGTAAAAGATATGGATCCCCGCAGATACCAAATACTCTTTCCCGGCCACTTTCACCCCATTCCGATGACACCAATCCACGCCGTGTATTCACCGAAGCCTTCAGCCAGTCCAGCCGCGCGTCCGGGATCGGCGCGATGACAATCCTCTTATAGCCTGGCGCTGCTTCAACCGTTTGAATTCCAGCGGCCACGGTATAAACCCAGTCCGCTACCGCGCCATAGGCATAATGGTTATAAGAATTCATATCTGAGCTCCAGAAGCTTCCGTCCTCCATAATCCCATCCCAATGTTCCCAGACCGTCGTAGCGCCCTTTTTAACGGCATATAACCAAGAAGGATACTCTTCCCGCAAAGAGTAGGGAATATGCCAGCTTTTCATAACCATAATCGCTCAGCACATGCAAAAAGATACGGCGCACCTACAAAACCAGTTTCCAGATGATTCCCGCAGCTGACAATCATTTTCGCTAATTGATCCGCCGCAGCCTGGCCATCCGCCGCAAGCCCAAAATGAGCGGCAAGCACGCACTCCGTCTGAGTGTGGTAGGTCTGATACCGCTGGCGGAATGCCTTCACGATATTGTCATAGAGCGCTTCATACCGTGATACATCCTTTTTAACACGTGTCCGGCCTTGATTACCAGCGACGCAGAATGTGCGTAAAACGCGGACGCGATAAAATCCTCGTCGCTGGAGCCCTTGTAGCTTCCCGACGGAGCGTCCAGCCCGAGCCAATCCCCATAATGCTCTCCTCCGGTCCACAAGTATCGCGTCGTGGTGTGGTCTGTAATATAATCCACCCATTTCTTCATACTGGAAAACTGATTCTTCAGGATCGCAGTGTCGCCGTAGGCCAAATATAGGGTCCAGGGGCAGATAGTCGCGGCGTCGCCCCAGGCGGCGCTTGCGTTGGCGCTTTGCAGCAAGTCGGGAATCAAATGTCCCACATAACCATCTTCGTGCTGGTCCGCCGCTAAATCGGCAAGCCATTTTGTAAAGAATTTTTCTGAATCGTAATTCAGGCATGCCGTACGGATGAATACCTGCGCGTCTCCTGTCCAGCCAAGCCGTTCGTCCCGCTGCGGACAATCTGTAGGCACATCGACGAAATTTCCCTTTTGTCCCCAGATAATATTGGAAAACAGCTTGTTCAGCTTTGTGTTCGAACAACTGAGATAGCCGGTGCGCTTCATATTGGAATAAACAGCAATCGCTGTAAAAGCCTCTTTAAAAGCCTTATCCGCGCCGCCTGGGAATGCGTTAACGCGGATATAGCGGAAGCCCCCAGAATGTCAATTTGGGTTTATATACCTGCTTTCCGTTCCGACAAATATAATGATATTGGGACCTGGCCGTACGGTAATTTTCGTTATAGAAGTTGCCGTCCTTATCCAGAACCTCCGCAAAGGAAAGGTCAAGAACGTCTCCGGCTTTCCCTCCAAAGTGCTTTCCACATCGTTATTTGTGCCAAAAGCCCGGCCGGACGCTTCCGTAATCCTTCCTGGTAGGCAGAGCCTCCCCAGCCCGGCATATGGTCGCGGGTGCCAGCCTTTTTTTTCCACGGTTACGCAAAGTTTTCCCTTTCCCAAGAGCTCTGTAATAATGGGGTCTGATACTGCGGTCTTTTTTTGTAATAGCGGTCAGCCCGAGCCAGAATAAATTCCCCGACACGCTCATCGTTCAGCCTTTGCTTCATACACTCCAGCGCGGTGATCGTCAGGGTGGCTCTTACCGCGGCTTGGGGCAGGGGTGAATTTTTGCAAAAAGAGCCACGTCGCCGGTATCAAGGGAAGGGTTTTATCCATTTTGCTTTCCATTCCATGATATCTCTCCTTCCTCAAATATCTTTTTTATATAACTGGGCATCGCAAAACCGCTTTTGGCTGATTCCGCGACGCCCAATTTCAATTATCCGCTGAACCGGACTTCGTTTGCCGGCGGTCGATTACTGTGAATTTCTCGCCTTTTTTCTAGCATAAAGCCCCAGTCCCGCTGCTCCGCAAAGGGCCGCTGCCAAAGCAATCACCCAAATCCAAATATTACGGCTGTCGCCTGTTTTGGGCAGGAGCGTCGCCGCCCTGCTCCGGATTGCCGGTGTCGCCGCCGTTGACATTTTTCTGCAGCGCGATTGCGAAGGAAGAAAGCTCAGTAACGGTAATGGTTGCCATTCCGTTCTCATCTACTTTCAAATCCTTATAAGCAACGACTTCACCTTTCTCGGTAGCTGATACACTGTTACCAGTTTACCTGCATAATCCTTTCCTGCTGCCAGAGAAATGGTCATGCTGCCGAAGTCGTCGGCGATCTCTACGGGCTCTTTGCCTTCCGCATACAGACACATGGAAACGTCAAATACATTCAGGAACTCCTGGTTGGCCTTGGCGATCTGCTTGCTTCAAATACTCAATCGCCCCGGGCGCTATCTGATCGTTTTGCTTGATCACGAGCTTTGTGTCTGTCTTGCTTAGGTCGATACCCAACGCGTTGGCAATTCTCTGTAAATCGATGCCGTTAGTGTTAATTCTAACCTGCCCGGCGTCTGTTTCCACCACGATTTCACTGGTTGCCGGATCTTCAGGATCGACCGGTCCCGTACCCGTGGCGGAATCCTAACAGGCTCCTTGGCGTAGCCGCATACGGAGCACTCCTCATGCTTGCTTCCGTCCTCGGTCGCGGTGGCCTCTCTGTCAATGATCCATTCAAAGCTGTGAGCCGACAGGCTTCCCGCAATGGTTTCTGTACACTCAGTACATTCCTTCCAGTGATTGTCCGCGTCCGCTTTCCAGTCAGAAGGCGTATGCTCTGTCTTCGGAAGGATTACGCTGTCATGATCCGTGATCGGCTTCTCGCCGGCCGCGTCCTCAAACCAGGTTCCGCAGGATTCGCAGACATAATAGGCCTTGTTGCCCTCCTGCGTACAGGTAGCAGGCTTTTCCTCTACCTTCTTCAGCGGGTCGTCATGCACGTGGCCAGGCTCCGGAATCTCCACCGTCACCACGCAGGAGTCTGTCTTGTTACCGTCCTCTGTGGTAACGGTAATGGCGCGGGTTTCCGTTGGCGACTGCCGTCACCTTGCCGTTCTCGTCAACCGTCGCCACCTCCGGACGATCCGAGCTCCAGCTCACATTGATATTGGTGGCATTGTGAGGAGCAATCTCCGCGATTAAGGTTTCGCTCGCGCCGGCTTCCGTGAACAGGAGTTCGTCCTTATTCAGGGGCTACGCCGGTTACCGGTACGTCTTGCGGAGGGGTCGCATTGCTCTCCCCAGCCGTAAACCTTCCATTTCATAATGGCGCTTCCGTCCTTGGAAGGAGTCATGGTCAAACGGATTCCCGTGGCGACAACCGGGTTAAACTTAAGATTGCTGAAGCCGTCCTTTACCACTACATATTCGGTGGTGTTTTCTACCGGATGCCACACGCCGGCTTCATCTCGATACTCAAGCTCATAGGTTTTGGGGGAAGAAATTCTGGTTTCCGTCGATCGCAAAGAACGCGTCGGATTCTGTAAGAATCTTCGGGCTGTCCCAATAATAAGCAACCCAGGCATTGGTGTTCTGAGAGGCGTCGCCCCAGTTCTGCCATGCGCCGCGTTCGTCGGGAGCGCCTACCCATTCATCGCTCCTTACCGGATCCTGACGCCAGATCAGGCTGTCGGGACCAAGCCAGGTGCTTCTGTCACCCATGATGGAATCCGCGTCTGTATTCGGCAGCTGCTCCAGCTGGATCTTTTCTCCGGATACCACCAGCACCTCTGCCTTTACCTCGATTTCACCATTGACAAGACCCTTTACGACAAAGAGGCCTTCCTTTGCTGTACATCTCAGGATCGACAGCTTCCCATGTTACGTTGGTCATTTCATACGCCGTCTGTGTAAAGCACGTCGATCTGAGCCGGCAGGCTGGGAGCTGCGCCAACAGTGGTGGCAAGAACGATCTTATCCGCCGACAACGGCTTATGCTCTCCGGCCGGAGAAAGGTCTTCCACCTCGTCGGCGCTCAGCGCCCTGCTGCGGATGGTCAAATTGTCCATCAGTCCGTTATAAAACGCCGAGCTCTCTTCCTGGCCGCGGCCAAACAGATACCGCTTGCTGCTGCCAAGCTGATTCAGGAAAACGCCGGTATCCCTTACAGACGCGCACTCTTTTCCGTCAACATACAGAATATAATTGTCGCCGTCTGCCACAAGGGTTACGTTCTTCCAGAATTCCGGCGCCATGCTGATGTTAGTTGAGACCGACTCAGCCTCGCCTGCCTGCAGATGAAGGGCTCCATCTTCGCCAAAGTACAGGAGAATCTGGCCTCCCAAATCCATCAGCGTCGCGTTGATAGCCTGTTCCGCCTCCAGACAGATATCCATGGAAATCGTGGCGGATTCCAGACGCTTGAAGGCGTCCTCCGTCATCTCCAGATATCCGCCCTTGATGTCTCCGGTAAATCTGGCGGCCTTGCCGTCCTCTCCCTCTTCCATCCCCTCGAAGTTGGATGCCAGCGCGGTATGGCCCATAGTATCTCCCCACGCTGTTTACCGTCGCGTTGTTCGCGATGTTCGCTCCGGTTTCGTCCTTACCCTCGATGGTGTCATCCTCAAAGGTGAACTGAGCCACAAGCTCCTTCATCGCCGGATCGTCCTTCACGGTAACCGTAACTGTTTTTTCCTTTGTCTCGCCGCCCACAGTTGCCTTTAGGGTCACATGATAGACGCCGGCCTCGGTCACGTTCAGCTTTGCCACCGCCTTGTCAGCATCCTCGATGGCTGCGCCGCTTTCCTGTACGGTCCACTCATACTTGTCGGCGCCGATAATCTGGGCGCCGCCCACAACGGCCTTTCCGTAAAGCTTCACAGTATCGGATACAACGCTCTCAGCCGGTTCTTCAATTTCTACGGTCAGCCCGCCCGCAGAGTGGTTTTGGTAACGGTAATCTCGCCGCCGTTTCCGGTTACGGGAACGACTACCTTTTTCCGTCTCGCCTTCCGCGGCGGTAAAGGTTCCGGTGTAATGCCAGACTGGATCTGATAGCTGCCGGCCGCCAGACCGTATACCTCCAGCTCCAGATCATGCTTGTCGCCGGTGCCGTTGCTGTCCACGGTCAGAGTAAAACCGGTGCCGTCCTTGTTTACAACCGCTTTGGTATACTGGTCGCGGTTCAGTTCAATGTAGATCTCCTCGTCGATGAGATGCAGTCTCTGCTGCACGCCATCCAGAGGCGTAACCTCATAGGCGCTGCCGTTATCGTTCACCTCGCAGCCGTAGCCGAACAAACCGAATACCGGGTCGGTCGCAACGTCCGCGGACAGGATGCGCAGCGCGCCCCACAGTCCCAGTCCGGACTCGCCTGCTCTATGGCGCCAGCCGTTGTATAGGGTATCGCCGGCTTCAGCGTAGTCGCCCATCTCAGACTGGTAGATCCAGGCAACCGTTCCGATCGTGTCCGGATCAGAGTTAATCTGTCCCGAGTTGACAGAGGTCAGGTTGCCAAGCTTGGCGGCGTAGTTTACGCGCTCCGCCACGCCCTTTCCTCCTGGGTCATGCCGTTGTCCTGCAGACGCAGCCAGTTATCCATAGGCACCGCCGCGAGGGCCATACTATACTGGAAGTTCCACCAGCTTTCGCCGCAGATGGTCACCGGGTTGGCATAGAAATACCACAGAGGCTGCATGCCGCGGCAGGCTCTGGTCTTGCTGTCCAGGGCTTTGATTCTCTCTTCCGGGGTCATCTGACCCACTGCTTCAAAACCATATTCTTGCGCCAGCATAGCGGCTACAAATACGCCTTCCTCGGCCGTATTGTCATAGGAATATTCCGAGCCATAGGGGTATTTAGAGGTTTCAAACGCATTGTATTTATTGTTTTCCATAATCTGAAGCATCTTGTCGGCTTCATCGTATAAGCCTTCCTTTTCCAGAGCCTCGATGATATCCGGAACAGAACTCTCTCCCATGGTGCCGCAATTTACACCATATCCCACGGAACCACTGTTCTGTGTACAGAAAAAATGTTGTAGGCCCGCAAAGAGATAGGTAACCACGGTAATCCGTTAATTCCGGATAGGTGGACGCAATCTTATACATGGAGAAGAATGTGTTGTAAATATGGGGATAAGCGTAACCGCGTCCGTCCGGACTGGTATTGGGGGCTTCCATCAGGAAGTTGTGGACACGGTAATCTTTCTGATGCTCACGCATCAGCTCATTCCAGATCGCCACATCCAGATAGGCGTCCAGCGCCTCTACCTGGTCCTTATTCGGAGAAATCGCGTTCATTTCCGCCAGGAACTGAGCGTGGGTCGCTCCCAGTCGTCGCCCCAGCCCCAGTAGTTCATCTGGAAATAGCCGTCGCCGTCCTCTCCGAAGGTTTCAATCCGGTTGCCCTTGATATTCATCCACCATTCGTCGAACAGCATATGGCCAACCTTGCCGGGCCGGTCAAGCTGGGTCTCTTCCACCATGAACTCCGCATGGTCGTTGAGCATGTTGTCTACGCTATCCATCAGGTAGAACTGGCTTACGGCCTGCTTGGCCTCGCCGTCCTGCTTGTAGTTCACGATCAGGTTGTGCTGGCCGAATTCCGTGAACTTCAGCTCATAAATATGATACTGTTCCCCGTCAACCGTTTTCGTCTCCAGATATTTCGCATAGGTGTTCTCATTTGTCTTGGTATGCTCCATCGTAGAGTGAATGTTGGAGGAGGAACCGTAATTATGCAGGTTTGTCTCATGCGGGCACTGGATGTCAATGGTGATGTCATCCTTGCTCGCCGTGGTGTGCAGATAGATCTTTCCGGGCATATCTACCGAGTAGGCAAAGCCCGGCACCGCGACCATATCCACCAGGTCTTCCTCATAGAGGGTGCTTCTCATATCCTCTTCGTCTTTCACGCCGGTAAAGTTAAACGCGTAGGTTTTGCTCTGGCCCGCCGGGATTTCCAAAGATGAATTGCTCAAATATCCGCTGTGGGTCTTCTTGATGTAATTGGAATGGATGTAATATACATTCAAGCCGCCCACATTTGTGGGTTCCTCGTTACGCTCGGAGCCCCAATGGTCGCAGTATTCCAGCTTTGCTCCGGTAGCGGCGTCGGGTGTAAGCAACAGATATCGGCCCTCGCCGTTCGGGCGCTGGGCGTAAGATAGGAGCTGTCCATACCCACAAAGGAATGGTCCACTACGCTTTTTCATACAGCGTGACTGCGTCGCTGCTTGTAAACTCATTAAACGGCATGGGCATACCCCAGTCGCCGACAGTCATATTTTCTGAACCGGTATTCTCTACGGTAACCTCCCAGTTCAGCTGCTCGCCCACAAATGAGAAGGTCTCCACTACCTTAAAGCCGGAAATGGCCTTATCGCCGGTGGCGTTTTCATAGGTAATGACGAGCTTGTCTCCCTGGATCTCAATGGTACGTCCGTTTCCTGAGGTGGTAGTAAAATACTCCTGATACTCCTCCTGTCCCTTTTTGTCACGCTGAAGATAAGAGAGCCCAGGCCATGGCAATTTACCGTGCTGTTGAAATAGTTGGTCTTGTATTCATCGTTTACAAGATAGAGCTCTTTAATCTCTCCGTTGGCATCCATGTACAGTTCAAAGTATCCGTTACTCATCTTGTACCTGCCATCCGGAAGCTGTGTAACCCCGGTTTCGGGAATGGCGCTGGATTCGTCGGATTTATAGATCTTGATGTAGCAAACCTGCAAGCCTGTTGCCCATTCTCCCGTACATTTCAGCTGGATGCCCGCATCATCACTGGTCTGTACCGTTCCTTTCACAACCGCGGTACTTGTTGCGGGCACAGAGGTGGTTCCCACATTCTTTTCATTTGCCAAAACCTTAGTATTTACATTCAGGCCAAATGTATTGGTGAAGCCTACTTCTACATCGTAATATCCCTTTGGAACCTCAAAATCATAACGAATGGTAGGCGTTCCAGGCGGATTACCGATGGTGTCGTAATCATCCGCATAGCGTATCGACACAACATCGTGTCCGATACCTTCCACTCCGTTTGCCCAGCCTTCATAGCCTTTGGTGATGTCAGACTTGCTCCATGCCTTTTGGCAATTTGTCGCAACCTGACCTTCCGGGCCGACAGCAGATAAGGTATCCTTCTCTCCGCCGTCTACAGACTGCAATCCCCAGGAATAGCCGGTTGTTTCATCCTCGCCGAAAAATTGATCGGTCTTGCTGTTTAAGAGGCCGAGGGATTCTCCCTCCGCTACTGTGGAGGTATTATAGTCTCCCGCGTCTACAAAATACAGCAGGTCGCCGACCTCTGCCTGATCGACAATTGTTTCCTCTGCTTTGTAGATTTTAATGTAGCAAACATGCAAATCATAGCCTTGACTGTCTACCGTCAGCCTATTTTCGCCGGCTTTTACCTTGGCGGTGCCTTTCACTACTGCGCTTTTGCTCGTTTCCGCACGGCCAGTGCCCAGACTTTCTCCATTGGCGAACACTTCCACGTCGCCGCTGGGGCCCCAAAAAGTTGGCCAAGCCGACCTCGACGTCATAGACGCCTTCCGGAAGATCAAAGCCATAACGAACATGAGCGTCTCCAAACTCCGCTGGCTGGCCCCAGCCAAAGCGGGAAGTTACCGTAGCCTCGGTAGCCTCTGCTTCGCCGCTTTCCCAGTTTGCATAGCTGCCTTCGCCGCTGCCCTTTGGATACTGATACTTCGTCTCGAATTGCTCTCCGACAGCTTTTAAGCTAGCTTCTTCTGTCTCATCTAGGAATTCCATGCCCCAGGAATAGCCTTCCTTTTCGTCCGGGCCAAAAACCTGGTCGGTCTTGCTGTTCAAGAGGCCAAATTCTTCTCCCGCTCCAACTGTAGAAGGAGTCTGATCTCCCGCGTCTACAAAATACAGCAGGTCGCCGACCTCTGCGTTATCCACAACAGCGGGATCAAAGGTCGGCGCCGTTACCGTTGTGTTACCCTTGTAGATCTTGATATAGCAGACCTGGATAGTTCCCGGAGCCGGAGGTCCCAAGCTGCTCACGGCCAATTTAGAAACCTCATCCTCTACCGTAACGGCGCCCTTAATCACGCCGGTCCCCCAATAGGGAATATCCGCAGTGCCAAGGCTCTCGTCATTGACCTGCACTTCGACGGGAGTAGCGTTGTTCCAGCTGTTGCTGAAGCCCACTTCTACCGTATAAGTGCCCGCCGGCACCTCGAAATCATAGCGGACCTGAGGCTTACCATACTTGCCGTTCTGATCCTTGGCAAAGCGGAAAGATGTGTTCGGTACATCTATTTGGGCTTCCTGCGTACCGGCCTCCCAGCCCTGATACCCTTCGCCATTGGCGCTTTCCGTAATATCAGCAGAATTGTTTGACCACTGATAGGTGGTTTGAGCCTGTCCCTCAGCTCCAGGAGCTTGCGGCAAATCCTCCGCCTCGCTGTCCAAGGACATCAAACCCCAGCTGTAGCCGGCTTTCTCGTCTGCTCCATACAGCTGATCCGTCACGCTGTTCAGAAGGCCGAGCTTTTCGCCCGCCAGAACTGTCGTCGGATTATAATCGCCCGCGTCCACAAAGTAAAGAAGCTCGCCTTCTTTTTGCTTCCTCGACGGCAGATGCGTTCTTTGCGCCGCTTTGCACAGGCAGCACGTTGTTTGCTCTTGCACGTTGTTTGCTCTTGCACTGATCGGCGGCCCCCATTACTGACTCCAACCAGCATGGTTAATGCCAATCAAAAGCAAGTGCTTTTTCGCAATTTTCCAACCATCTTTCGGCGGATTCATTCCGCGCCATTCCGGCTCTCTCACATTTGATGCTCGGAGCAAATTTCCACTGTATAATCCGCCGCGCTTATCCCCGGATAATTCCCTTCCCGGGATACTATTTCCAGCGTCCGCATTCGGTCGTTCCAAAAAAAGGCAGTCGCGGCATATGCTCCGTCTTCATACCCGTAGCCATCCCCTTCGTCCTCATACAGCTTAAATGTTCCATCCGCTCCCGGATAGACCAGAAGCTTCAGCGGTTTCTCCGGCTTCTGCTCCGCATATTGGAGCCCTTCGGCTACCGGAAGAACAGTCCCGGCCCTGACAAAAATCGGGCTCCGGTCAATAGGTGCCTCCGCCTTGACCGTCTGGCCGCCTTCATAATACTGATTTGTCCAAAAGTCATACCAGCCGCTTCCCTTAGGCAGATAGCAGTCCCATACCTTTTCCCGCTTAAGCGCACGAGAGCCGGCCTCATAATACATGGGCTCCGTCACGGCGCAAATCAACAGCGAGGGGCCGAACATAAACTGATTCGTAATTTCCGCCGCCTTATGGTCTTGGGGAAAATCGAACAGAAGGCTTCTCATAATGGTACCGTCCTCAAAATGCACCGCGCCCGCCAGAGAATAAATATATGGCATAAGATAGTAGCGCAGCTTTATTGCTTTTGCAATGGCGTCGTAGAACATGGTTCCCGGCTCACCAAAATTCCAGATTTCACGGGGCGTATCCGTTCCATGAGAACGGAACATCGGCAGAAAAGCGCCGACCTGCATCCATCTGGTATACAATTCACAGTAGCCCTTATCCTTTACTCCATCGTCATAATCGCCTTTCCAGAACCAGAACCTAGTGGGATCTCCGCCGCCTCCGCAGCCGCGTTTTCTCCAGTCCTCACCTACAGTAAAGAACGCGCCGATATCAAGCGTCCAGTAGGGATAACCGGAAAGGCCCATGTTCAGACCCTCTTTTATCTGTATGCGTAAGGTCTCCCAGGTGGCGCAGGTATCGCCAGACCATAGTACGGCGCCGTATTTCTGGCCGGAGGCATACCCGGAACGCGTCAGGTTCAGAACACGCCTATCCTTGTAATCCTTCCGCTGGTTTTCATAAATTCCTTTTGCGTGCCAGAGAGCGAAGCTGTTTGCCGACGCCGCATCCAGATATTTTTTGTGCTCATTTCCCACCAGCATATAGCGCTCCCAAGGCTCTCTTTTTCTCTCACCGCACCAGTCGGGTCCGGAAAAGGGCTCTGTGGAATCGCACCACCAGGAATCAAAGCCCTGTTCAAGCAGCCCCTTAGCCTGTCTCCAATACATAGCGCGGGCGTTTTCATCAAACGCGTTGTAGGTGCTGAAATCATTCAGAAGAAATCCGGCCTTTAAAAGCTCCTCGTGGTTTTGGCCTCCCGAAGCCATATTAGGCCATATGGAAACCATAGTGTGGGCATTCAAGCTCCTGATTTCCTCCGCGCATTCCTTCATGTCGCTGTAACGTTCTTGGTCTAAAATTTTCTCGCCCCATTTCCCCGGCACCCAGGTATTCCAGTCTTGGACAACGCAGTCCAGAGGAATACCCTCTTCCCGGTAGCGGCGCACAATATCTACTAACTCGCGGGCCGTATAGTAACGCTCCTTAGACTGAATATAACCATACGCCCATTTGGGAAGCAGACTTGCTTTTCCAGTCAGATACCGGTAACCTCGGATAACGTCATCCAGGCTTTCTCCTCCAAGAAAATAGGTATCAATCTGTTCCACGGTATCTAAAAGCAAGTAAGAATCCCGCGTGTTTTTTTCGTTTTTATCAGAAACCTCATCGTGAAAGGTCATCAGGGAACAGCAGTCCACTAGGATTCCATAACCCCTGCTCGACACAAGCATGGGCATCGGGGTTCGCATGTTATGCTGATAGAGATACTGGTTATGACCCCGGTAGTTATAGATTCCTTCCTCCGCCTGTCCCAGCCCGTAAATTCCTTCGTCCCTGTCCCAATTAAAAAAGATCTTGGCACAGTACGCCTTGCGATCCACGACCGCCTTAAGATTCTCCGCAAAGCTTCGTTCTCCGTCTACAGTTTTTACACGAGTAACGGCCGCTTCGTCCTCTCCGGATATATAGTGGACGACCTCTGTCTCATACAGCTCGCGGCCTTTTTTCCTTTGCCCAGTCGGAGCCGTCCGCATGCTTCCAGCTGATCGCGCCGGTGGACAGGGTAATCTCCGCCTGAACCCTTGCCGTTTTAAGGCAAACCGTATCTATCGATTCTTCTACCTCAAAGCTCACCGGCATATAGCCGCCCTTTTGCTACAAAGCTCTCAATGATGATGGAGGACGCGTCTTCTCTAATCTCTGTCTCCGCGGTAATGCAGCGAATAATTTCTTCTGTAACGGGGACCAGGCGGCAGCGTTTTCCGCCCGCCTGCGCCTCTAAATAGGAAGCTGTTACGACAGTTCTTTTCATTGCATCCTCCCTCTTCCTCATGAGAAAGCCTCTTATACGATCACACGGCCGCCATAGAACTCGCAAGCCAGTTACGGACCTGAACCGTTCCGCTGTGGCCTCTGTATTTATGCCAGCAGCAACGCTATGCTGCTGAATGTTTCCTTCGGACGCCATTGAAAAACGCCATCCGATATCTGATATTTGCTATGACACGCGTCATAAACGGACTGAACCTCTGTTCTTGTATTCTTCGGAAGCCGGAGGCTTACGCATTCCGGCAGCTCTCCGCCAAACATATGGATTACCAGCAGGCTTTCTCCCTGATTTCCAACCCGCAAAGATCCCCTGCCAGCCCTCCGGCTCATTGTAGCTGAGGATCTCCGGACCAAACCGGTAAGACCTGCCGGCCTTAATTACCGGAGCCGCCGCCTTGTAAAACGCGATTCCGTCTTCAATCGTTTTCCACTGCTCCGCTGTCAGCTCCGTCACATGGCCGGAGAGGCAAAGATCTTCCAGAAGCGTTGCCGACATGGAGTAGGCAATCCGCGTTAAGGAGTCCTTCTGCTGAATGACAGCCCAGATCTGGCTCTGCCGCGGCTGCATCACCCGGTGCAGATTCGCGGCTATAATCGGTATCGCCGTACATTCATGGGCGTCTGAAAAGGAGGACATGGCTGTTGCGGAAAGCATTTTGGGTTCCAGGCGGTGACCTCCGGAGGAACAATTTTCAATCACTAAACCGGGGATGCATCGCTGCATTTCCTGGAAAAATTCAAAGGATGCCTCCATATTCTGCCGCAAGCCCTCTCCTAAGCTCTCCGCTTTATCACAGCCGATCCCTACAGTATCGTTATAATCGATTTTCACATATCCGAAGCCGCAGCTTTTCAGAAACTCGATTACCCTTTCCCGCAGGTAATCCCTTACCCAGGGGTCCCGAAGATCCCAGAAGCGCCGGCCTGCGGTCGTAATTACCGCGCCGTTTCTTGTCAGCATGTGCTCTTCCTGACGGTAGGCCTCCGAGGCCTTGCCTGCGGTTTCCGGCTCAAACCAGATTCCCGGCGTCATCCCGGCCTCTTTGATCGCCGCCACCGTCTTTTCCAGTCCTTCCGGGAAAAGCTCTTTTGAAACCCGCCAGTCTCCCAGGGCGTTTTCCCAGGGGATCCCCTCCGGCTTATACCAGCCCGCGTCGATTACAAAATAGGAAATCCCCTTGTCTTGAATTGCGGAAAGAATATTTGCAATATTTTCATGGGAAGGACATCCCCATGTCGTACAATATTCATTGAATAGTATCGGAAGCTCCTGTTCGGAGGCGATATCCGGAACCCGCATGGCGGAAACCAGCCGGTCGGACGCTTCGTCTATCGTATCGCATTTACAAACGGTCAGCGTCGCCGCCGGCGTCCGAAAGCTTATCCGGCCTCACCGTTTTGGCCCAATGTCCAAACTCGTAATCCGCAAGGCCTCCGCTGATGGCAGCGCCGTCATCCTTCCGGTACACCTCCATCTGCCAGGAAGCGTTATGCCCGAGCTGCGCGCCCCAAAAAAGGTGATTTTTCACGTCCTCCACCAGAAGCCATGGGAACCATTTGTTTACCGGCATAGACCCGGCTTGGCCGAACCGTTCGCTGCGAACCCCGTGTCCGGCCCAGGAGGGCTCCAGGTTCAGACGCTCCAACCGCTCGGTCACGAGCCTTCCCTCCATGCTCCAGTCGCTTCTGAGCCGGTGTATTCTAAGCTGTCCCGGCGCGGCGCCTGCCGCCAGGGGAGTAATTCCGGATATAGAAAAGCTGCTTAGCATCTCCAGTGTTACCGCTTTTTACCGGTATTAAAAACTCCGTCCAGCTTTCCGCCGCTCCCGTGTGAGCCAAATATTTCAAGTAGTGGCAAAAGTGGCCGTGGGGGGATTGCAGCATCGTCTCTACGACGATATTTCCCGCCGCGTCCGTCTCGCATTTCTGCTGACAAAAGCGCATACCCCAAACGGTTCCGCCCGACCGCATGGTCTTTCCCCGGAATAAGCTCCCGGCAGGTCGTCTCCTCTCACGTAGGCCTGAACCAAAGAGTCCGCCGCCTGTTTCTTATTCTCCCAGGGAACCGGCTCCATCCCTTCCGGAAGGAGCGTCAGCGACATATGCCGCTCTGTCTCTTCCAGAAAATAAAGGGCCTGCATATCTCCCATTTTTACAGTTCTGTATAGACTTACACCCATTCCTTTTGCCCCCGTTTGTCAAAAAGATTAATTAGTTCTTCATTCCGGTCATTACGACGCCTTCCACAAAATAGCGCTGACCAATCAAATAAATAATGATACCCGGTAAAAACGACAGACAGGTCGCGCACATGATCTTTGTCCAATCTACCTTCAGAGAGCTCTTGAACATGGATAGTCCGATGGCGATGGTATAGTTTTCCGGTTCGCTGATATAGAGGGTTTGCTGCAGCAAATCATTCCAGATGGCAATGAAAATGAACAGCCCCACTACAATGAGCGCGGGACGGATGGCCGGAAGCAGGATCCTGAAGAGAATCTGCATACGGTTTGCCCCGTCGATGGTAGCCGCCTCGTCCAGCTCCCGCGGTATGGCGCTGATGAATTGTCTGATCAGGAAAATGTTAAACGCGCCGCCGCCGCAGAAATAGGGTAAAATCAGCGGCAGAAACGTGCCGTTCAGGTGAAGGATATTCGTCCACATTAGGTAAAGGGGAATCATAGTTACTGTTCCCGGCAGCAGCATGGAGCCTACGCACAGCATAAACATCAGCTTCTTTCCCCGGAATCTCAGGCGGGCAAAGGCATAAGCGGCCAGGGTAGCTGTCGCTACGCCGCCTAGAACAGAGGGCACGATGATGATAAACGAGTTTTTTAGGTAGCGCAGAAAATCATAGGTTTCCAGCGTCGCCGCATAATTGGAGAAATTCCACTGATCCGGAAAAAACTGCGGCGGATAGCTGTACATACTCGCGTTGCTCATCAGGCTGGAACGGAAAATCCACCAGATCGGCAGCAGCACCGCCGCCGCCAAAACAACGAGCAGCAAAAAGCCGATTGCATTCGCGATGATTTCGCTTCTTTTTTACTGCGATACTTGCCTGCTGTTTTGCTCGTCATGATTCTTCTCCTCCCTCATAAAACACCCATTTTTTGCTGGTGGCAAAGACCACGGCTGTGAAAAGGGCGATGATGATGAAAAATATAAAGGAAATCGCGCTGGCGTAGCCCATCTGGTTATCCTTAAACGCATACCGGTACATTAAGAAGCTGATAAAGGTGGAGGAGGTTCCCGGGCCGCCGTTGGTCAGCGCCAAAGCCGGATTGATGATCTGCAGATTGGTAATCAGGCTCATCAAAAGATTATAGAAAATAATAGGGCTCATGCAAGGAAGCGTCACATGGAGGAATCGTTGGAAGCCGTTGGCGCCGTCGATTTCCGCCGCCTCATGGTATACTCGCGGCACGTTCTGCAGGCCCGCCAGAAAGATAACAATCAGGTTGCCGCTGAGCCATACTGAAATGACCGCAAGCGACGGCAGACATATTTAGGATCTACAAGGAATCTCACATTTTCAATTCCCATGCTCTTCAAAATATAATTGAACAGCCCGAAGTTCGTTTCATACAGCCAGTTCCAGCCCATATAAACGGCCGCCGACGGCAGCACATAGGGAAGGTAGAATACTGCACGTAGAAATCCACGGGCCGGTATTTTCCGGTTTAGCAGCATTGCAATAATCAGGGAATATACGATGCTTCCTATGACCGCCATCACGGAGAATACAACCGTTACCCAGATGGAATCCTTGAAGTAAGGATCCTTCGTAAACAGCCGGATGTAGTTATCAAATCCCACAAAGCTGGGCTTTGTAATACTGCTCCATTTGAAGAAGCCGAGTATAAAGGAAACAATCAGAGGAACATAGGTCAGCACAACCAAACCCACAGAAGCCGGAAGCAGGCATAACCGCGCTGTCAGCGCTTCTCTTCTCGCTTTTCGATTTGCTGTTTTCTTCTTTTTCATTATGTCAGCACCTTTCATTCAAAGAAAGCGCCTGCCCCAAAGAGACAGGCGCCTATCTGCATTTCTATTCCGGCAACCGATTAGTTCCCGTCATGTGCTGCTTTAAGAGCTTCAAGGTTCTCGTTAATCGCCTGTTCCGCCGTAACATCACCGGTCCACACATTGCCCAGGACAGATCCCAGCAACGCGTTGAAATCAGTGGTATGGTTGGTGTAATTCCAGGAGGTGGGCTTTGCATATTCCATTACATAATCAACGAGTACGGGCTTCGCTTCATCATATTCCGGATAGTTAGGATTCTCCAGCCATTTTTTTGGTCATCGCTTCATCGGTATAGTAGCTCTCTAGAATCGGCATCCAGGTGCCAGCAGAAATCAAATCCCAGCTGTTTTCTTCCTTCATGTAATATCTGATCCACTCCATAGCCTCTTCAGGGATGCTCAGTGGTGGAGAATACCACGTTGGGGCCGGCGGTGGAGATGGTAACCTTATCCTTCATGTAGGGCAGCACGGCGATACCGTAGTTCAATCCCTCTTCCTTGGCATCGCCTAAGGTGGTACCAATATTCCAGGCTCCGTTGGTGGTCATTGCGCAGGTACCGGCGATCACAGAACGGGAAACCCCATCGTCGGTGAGGCCGGCGGAGAGAGGAGCAACCTTATCCACCAGGTACAGGTCGGCTACCTTCTGAATCGCTTCGATGGAAGCCGGATCACCGATGGTAACCTCGGTTCCGTCGTCATTGTAGAAGCCGCCGCCGTTGGAACGGCACCATACCTCCAGCTGCCAGGTCAGATTTTCAACCATGCAGCCGTACTGTGCGATGTTCTGAGCATCGAAACTGGGATCATTCGCATTTCTACCCGAGGTGTCCAGGGTCAATTGCTTGGCAACCTCTACAAATTCGTCCCAAGACCAAGCTTCATCCGCATTGGTAGGCGGATACTCCACGTTGGCAGCGTCAAACATATCCTTGTTGTAGAACATCACCAAAGCATTATTGGCGGCGCCATAAGCAACGGTCTTGCCGTCATAGGTGAAAGCGGTGCTGTCAAGAGGCTTCGCCTCGCCCTCGCCATACATATCAGCGATATCGAGAAGCATTCCCTCAGATGCCCACTGGATTACCGCCGACTCGCTCATAATCGCGGTGTCGGGCAGATTCCCGGCGCTGGCCATAGCGTTCAGCTTCTCAATGTAAGTCTCCCAGGGGATCGGAACCTCTTCTACATTGATCCGGTCGTTCTCGGCAGAAAAAACGTCTTTGCCACGCTGTCCTCAGAGATGTCGTCCTCAGAGCCCCAGAACGCATAGGTAATGGTGATTTCCTCGCCATTGTTTTCAGCCGCGCTCTCGTTTGCGCTCTCAGCAGCGCTGCTGTCTGAGCCGCTTGATGTCTGGCCGCCGTTGTTGCACGCCACCATGGTAGCGGACATTGCAAGAGCCAGAGCCAACGTCAGAATTCGTGTCATCGTTTTCTTCATACTCTTCGTCCCTTTCCTAGTTCTAATTTTTATACTTTTGGGGATAAATTTTAAAAATTCGGATTTTGAGCAATATTTTGCCTGTTTCGGCATAGTATTGCTTTTTTTATTGCGAATTTTGAAATGTCCCCAAAAGTATGGAATAAAATTTTAAGCCTCCCTTTATTCGTCAAGCTGGTAGCGGTAAATATTTTATTGGTGGCGTTTCCTCTGTTTTTTATTGTCACGATCACAAATCGGCAGATCACAACCTTAAATCAGGAGGAATTCAGTAAATATTCCGCCGAAACCGTTCATCAGGCGAGCAAAAGCATTTCCGTGATTTTTAATGAGCTTAATCTGCTTTCCAATATTGTGATCAGCGACACGGGATATAACGGTGTTCAGTCTGGCGATGCCGATTAAATCCACCTATATTTCAGACCCGTCGTCGATCTGGACTACTCCTATTTCGACGCCTTAATGAACGACATCAATTACTCCGATAACAGCGATATTATGATTGTGAATCGGGATCAGATACTCTACTCCAAATATGAGGAAAAAATCCATGGTCCGCTGGATGATGAATTTCGAAAGCTGCTTTATTCCGAGCCTGCCGGCAGCGAGCTTTTCTGCAGCGGAGATGAAACCAATTTTACTCCTTTATCCCATTGAGGATACCGACTGGAAGGTGGTTTCCGTTCATTCCCTATCCAGTTATACCAGCAAATCTACTACTATTTTTAATTTCATGCTGATGGCAGCACTATTTTCCCTGGCGGTTTCCATCGTCATTCTGGTGATGATCTCATCCGCCATTACCAGGCCTTTGAATAAGCTTGCCTCATTGATGGAAAACGTGCAGAACGGAAATTTCAATGTACGGTTCCACCCAAAATATAGGTGGGAAAACTGGGCACCTCTTTCAATTACATGATATCCTATACCAATTCCTTAATCGACAACGTCTATAAACTGCAAATCGCCGAAAAAGAAGCCGTGATTTTTGCCTTGCAATCTCAGATCAACCCACATTTTCTATATAACACTCTACAAATGATCTCAGATTTCGCGGAAACCGGCGATGATGAGGAAGTTTCTGCTGTATGCGACCGCCTTTCCTCTATTTTCCGATACAGCATTGATGGGAAAAGCCGCTATGTACGCCTTGGAGACGAGGTGGAACACGTAAAGAATTATGTGTATATTCAGTCCATCCGGTTAAACCACCGGTTCGTTTTTTCGCTTCAGATTCCAGAAGAGTGCTACAATATACATGTTCCCCGGCTGATTTTGCAGCCTCTTGTAGAAAAACTCCGTTTCTCATGGTATTTACGATAAACTGAAGGACGGAAAAATTGTTATTTCCGCCATCCTGCGGGATAGTGTTCTGCATATCAAAATAACAGATAACGGTCTGGGAATTGCAGAAGAAAAACTAACTTTTTTTAAGGGAAGCGCTACGCCCTGGCCGCAGTCCCGAAGAATTCGGCTCGAAATCCATTGGCATCAGTAATGTTAACCACCGATTAATTCTCAGCTACGGGCCGGAGTACGGGCTGACGATTGAAAGCTCACCTGGCCATGGAACCGTAATCACGATTCGGATCCCCAGCCAAACGGATGCGAAATCGTCCATCTGAAGGGTTACGGATGACTTTCTGCTTTGGGAAACGGCCTTGCCGCCGCCAGATCACGGATTTCCCCGCATTCTGACGATATTTCACAAGTGAACTAAGCAGACTCACTTAAAACGTCTGTAAATCTTATCTGATAAGGAGCTTCCTTATGCTGAAAGCGATTATTGTGGACGACGAGGATTTGTTTCGCAAAAACTTAAAACAGAAAATTGACTGGGATGCTTATCGGCTTCAGCTGGAGGGGGAAGCCTCCAACGGGCAGGAGGCCCTTTCTTTAATTGCGCGGACACGCCCCAATATTATTATCTGCGATATTAAAATGCCCATTATGGACGGTCTGGAACTGTTAAAACGCATTCAGGATCAGCCGCACATTAAATTCATTATTCTGAGCGGCTACAGCGACTTCCAATTTATCCGCACCGCCATTAAATACGGCGCCTTTGACTACATTCTAAAGCCTATACAGCCAGAGGAATTAGCCGGCGTTCTGCTTCGAGCCGTAGAGGATATTGAAGCCGCCCGCCAGCAGGCTAAAAAGAGAAATCGACCTGTCCCTGGACATCCGAGAAAAGCTTCTCGGCAAATATGAAAGCTTATATATTCATTTGGTAGAAAGCCGGGATCTGGAGGGCATCTATCAGTCTATTGATACCTTTTACGCTGAACTGGAAGAGTATCCTGCGCCCCATCTTTATCAAAATTCTTTCCGGGAATTCATTTATCTGCTGAACAAAATCTGCGATACCTTTAGAATCGACAAAGCCATCATCTCCCAAAAGGCTTCCGGCAGATCACTGGAAGCCGGCGGCTACTTTCAAAAAGAAATGGTCGTTCAACGGATCAAGGAGATATTCAAGGCCATCATTGACGATTTGGCTTACCAAAAAATGTGGACCGGAAAAAAATCGTTTATAATGTGATCTCCGATATTGAAAAGAATTATTTCGGTAAAATATCCCTGGAGCTGATTTCTAAAAAATACTATATCAACCCATCCTATTTCAGCCAGCTTTTTAAATCCGTGACCAATGAAACCTTTTCTAATTACGTTATCAAATACCGGATTCAAAAAGCCAAGGAACTGATGAAGATAGGCGGCCTGAAAATCTACCAAATCGCGGAGATGGTGGGCTACGAGGATGAAAAGCACTTCAGCCAGCTGTTTAAAAAGAATACCGGTGTCTCTCCTTCAGAATATCAAAAGATTCATTCCATCTCATCTGGTGGGTTAAATGAAAACAAACTAAGTACCAAAGAGATTGAAAAATGTTATATAGACGGCAGCCCTAAGGCCCATAAAATCATTCCACCCGCTACATAACCGGAACCTTTACAGATTCTTGTCTCTTTGGTTACTGTTGTTTATTGAGATAATCTGCTTATTTTTATACGGCACCTTCCTGTTAAGAAAGTTTTTGAATCCATTTGTCAGAAGTCCTGGCTTTTCTCTGCATAAAAAGTATTTGTTTGTCAAGAAGTTTTGCGTATCAGCAATTTTATCCGACCATATTCTGCCGCCTAGAGGCTGAATTGTAGAGCGGCATGTGTAATACAACTACAGGTAAAAGAGCCCAAAGGACTGTATAATCAGCTTTTTAGTGTTTTCGCTCATTTCAGACCTTTTTCCGAAATACTTTGTATTGCTGTCAAAAATTTTGGGATTAGTGCGGTAAAACTATTGTTTC
>VOFI01002438.1_pt1 | contig 43457 bp, 66 predicted proteins | sample 5384131 | NCBI WGS metagenome assembly VOFI01 (sample SAMN12384728, study PRJNA508395) | human gut metagenome | isolation source: healthy gut H | host: Homo sapiens | reverse complement strand
TCATCAACCAGAAGGATGACCTGGTCTCCGGCATCCTGCACGCCCAGGAGGAGATCGATGGCTCCCTCACCCTGCTGCTCCTGGACAGCCAGGGTGAGATCATCGCCGCCCGGGACCGGCTCGGCCGTCTGCCGGTCCTGGTGGGGCAGAACGACAGAACGGCTGCTGCGTCTCCTTCGAGTCCTTCGCCTACCATAAGCTGGGCTACCATGACGCCTACGAGCTGGGCCCCCGGGAGATCGTCCGCATCACCGCTGACGGCTTCGAGACCCTCTCCCCCGCCGGAGAGCAGATGAAGATTTGCGCCTTTCTTTGGACCTACTACGGCTACCCCAACTCCAACTACGAGGGGATGAATGTGGAGGTCATGCGCTACCGCAACGGCGAGATCATGGCCCGGGACGAGGTGCACCGGGGCCGACTGCCCAAGGTGGACTATGTGGCCGGCGTGCCCGACTCAGGCGTGCCCCATGCCATCGGCTTTGCCAACCGCAGCGGCAAGCCCTTTGCCCGCCCCTTCGTCAAGTACACTCCCACCTGGCCCCGCTCCTTCATGCCCACCAGCCAGGAGGCCCGCAACCAGGTGGCCAAGATGAAGCAGATCCCCGTGCCTGAGCTCATCGAGGGCAAGAAGCTCCTCTTTGTGGACGACTCCATCGTCCGGGGCACCCAGCTCCGGGAGACGGTGGAATTCCTCTACGAGTCCGGGGCTGAGGAGGTCCACATGCGCTCGGCCTGTCCGCCCCGTCATGTACGGCTGCAAGTACCTGAATTTCTCCCGCAGCAACTCCGACATGGAACTGCTGGCCCGCCGAACCATCCAGGAGCTGGAGGGGGACGAGGGGCAGCAGCATATCGAGGAATACGCCGACGCCTCCACGGAGCGCGGCAGATGCATGCTCCGCGCCATCTGTGAGAAGCTCGGCTTCGACTCTCTGGGCTACCAGTCCCTGGATGGCCTGCTGGAGGCCATCGGCATCGACCGGGACAAGATCTGCACTTACTGCTGGAACGGCAGGGAATAAGCGCCCCTCCAGGGGGGCTGTCCCCCCTGGACGCAACGTCCCCGGCTTCCTCGGGATTGATCCCCCTCGCCTTTCCACACGGCGAAGGTGGCCCCCCGCCGACGGCCAGGGGCAAGATGTCCTGCGGCGAAATGGATTCGCCTGCGGACTCTTTTGTTGTCCTTTTCCGCTTTCGGCGGAAAACTCTGCGAGGCTTTAACACAGTGATTTGGAGGTTTTTGAAGATGAAAACTCCCATTCGGAATCCTACGCCGCCGCCGGCGTGGACGTCACCGCCGGCTACGAGGCGGTCAACCGCATCAAGCCCCTGGTGGAGTCCACCTACATTCCCGGTGTCATGGGCTCTCTGGGCGGCTTCGGCGGCCTGTTCGCCCCTGATGTGACGGGCATGAAGAAGCCCGTCCTGGTCTCCGGTACCGACGGCGTGGGCACCAAGCTGAAGCTCGCCTTTCTCATGGACAAGCACGACACCGTTGGCATCGACTGCGTGGCCATGTGTGTCAACGACGTTATCTGCTCCGGTGCCGCTCCCCTCTTCTTCCTGGACTACATCGCCTGCGGCAAGAACCATCCCGACGCATCGAGGCCATCGTCTCCGGCGTCACCGAGGGCTGCCGCCAGGCGGCTGTGCCCTCATCGGCGGCGAGACCGCAGAGATGCCCGGCTTCTACCCCGAGGACGAGTATGATCTGGCCGGCTTCTCCGTGGGTCTGGTAGACGAGGAAAAGATCATTGACGGCAACGCCTGAGCGAGGCGGATGTGCTCATCGGCCTGGCCTCCTCTGGGGTCCACTCCAACGGCTTCTCCCTTGTGCGGAAGGTGTTGACGTGGAGCACGCCGACCTGAGACGCCCCGTGAGGATCTGGGCGGCCGGAGCCTGGGCGAGACTTTGTTGGCCCCCACCCGCATCTATGTAAGATCGGTGAAGGCCCTGCTGAGGGCCTGGGTGGACATCCATGCCGTCAGTCACATCACCGGCGGCGGTCTATGAGAAATGTCCCCCGATGATGACCGAGGGGCTCACCGCCCGGATCGACCTGGGCACCTTCCCCCGCCTGCCCATCTTCGACCTCATCCAGAAGACCGGCGACATCCCCGTGCGGGATATGTATAACACCTACAACATGGGCATCGGCATGATCCTGGCCCTCCCGCCGCGCAGGCTCGTGCTGGCTCTGTCCGTCCTGAAGGAGGCCGGCGAGACCGCCTATCAGATCGGCCGCGTCATCCCCGGCGAGGCCGGCGTGGAGCTGGTCTGATCACATTAGGAATGAGAAATGAGGAGTTGCGAATTGTGTCTCCGGCTCCGCCGGACCGATTTCAAACCGTGCGCCCCAGGCGCACTCCATCCATTCCAAATTCTTAATCCCTAACTTTCTAATTCCTAACTCACTCGGAGGTTCGCTATGTCCAAACGTATCGCCGTCTTGGTTTCCGGCGGCGGGACCAACCTCCAGGCACTGATCGACGCCCAGAGCCGGGGAGAGCTGATGAATGGCCGGATCTCCGCCGTCATCTCCTCCAATCCCGGCGCCTTCGCCCTGGAGCGTGCCAAGAACGCCGGCATCCCCGGGCTATGTGCTCCCCCGGCGGGACTTCTCCGACAGCCGCGGCTACACTGCCGCCCTGACCCGCCTGCTACGGGAGACGGTGGGGGCCGATCTGGTGGTCATGGCCGGCTTTATGACCATCCTCACGGGGAGCTGTTCCAGGCCTACCCCAACGCCGTCATCAATATCCACCCCCTCCCTCATCCCCTCCTTCTGCGGCGGGGCTACTACGGCCTCCACGTCCACGAGAAGGCTCTGGAATACGGGGGTAAAGATCTCCGGTGCCACCGTCCACTTTGTCACGGAGGAGTGTGACGCCGGCCCCATCATCCTGCAAAAGGCAGCTGAAGTGCTGCCCGGCGACACGCCGGAGGTCCTCCAGCGGCGCATCATGGAGCAGTGCGAGTGGAAGCTGCTGCCTCAGGCCGTCTCCCTCTTCTGCCAGGACCGGCTGAAGGTGGAGGGCCGGGCGGTCCGCATCTTGGACTGCCTGTAATACGCCTCCACACAAAGATCAAACACGCGGTGTAACTGACGGAAGTGGAATGGACCACAGGGAGCATCGTTGTGGACCATGCCGACCGTCTGGGCGCACCCGTTTTCCGAAACGCGGTGCGCCCTTTTTGCCGCTGTATGAGAAAGAAAGGAGCACCCTCATGTCCATCCAGACCATCCTTGCCTCCGGCTTTCTGCTCCTGGGCGGGATCTTCCTGCCCTATTGGGCGGCTGCGCTCGGCTGGCTGAGCTACTTCATCCCTTTGCTCAGCCTGATTTTTGTCCTGCTGGGGGTGATTCCGCTGCTGCTCTGCCTGTGGCGTGATTTTTGGTCCTGGTATCGCAGGACCCACACATTTACACAAGATCAGGACCCCAAATGAGAAAGAAAGGAGCATCTCATGTCCGCCAAGACCATTCTCGCCTCCGGCTTTCTGCTTCTGGGCGGAGCCCTGCTTCTGGTCGTCAGCAGCCTGGATTACAGTGATTTCTACAGTCTTTTGGCCTGCTGTTCACGCTGGCAGGAGCGGTCCCCCTGCTCATCCGCGTGGGGTGCCGCTGTCTCACATGGTATCACAAGTCTCCCCCATCATCCACAAATGAGGACAACAAGGAGGATCCCCATGAAAATTCTTGATATAAATGAACTCCTGCAAGCTCACCCCCTACCCCGGCCGTGGCATCGTCCTGGGCCGCTCCGCCGATGACAAGAAGGCCGTCATCGCCTATTTCATCATGGGGCGCAGCGAAAACAGCCGCAACCGGGTCTTTGAGACCACCGAGGACGGCATCCGCACCCGGGCCTATGACGAGAGCAAGATGGTGGACCCCTCCCTTATCATCTACCACCCGGTGCGCCAGGTGGGGGAGGTGACGGTGGTCACTAACGGGGACCAGACCGACACCATCCGGGACAGCCTGCTGGCGGGCAAGAGCTATGCATCGACGCCCTGCGCACCCGGTGCTATGAGCCCGACGGCCCCAACTATACCCCCCGCATCTCCGGCGTGGTGGAGAAGGACGGCGCCTTCTGCCTGTCCATCCTGAAGAGCGCCGACGGTGACCCCGGCTGCAACCACCGCTACTTCTATGAGTACGACGCCCCCCCTGGCTGGAGAGGGCCGGTTCATCCACACCTATCAGGAGAACGCCGACCCCCTGCCCTCCTTTGAGGGGGAGCCCCGCCGGGTGTCTGTCTCCGCCCCTGACGCTGAGACCCTGGCCAGTCAGGTGTGGGCCAGCCTGAATGAGGACAACAAGGTGTCCCTGTTTGTGCAGTATATCCACCTGGCCACCGGGGAGCGTGAGACCGTCATCCTCAACAAGCACGGAGAGCAGGCCCACGCCGCCTCCAAAGTCCCAAACTGAGAAAAAACGAGGTGCAGATCATGACAGAACTGGAACTGAAATACGGATGTAACCCCAACCAGAAGCCCGCCCGCATCTTCATGGAGGAGGGCGATCTGCCCCTGAAGGTGCTCAACGGCCGTCCGGGGTATATCAACTTCTTGGACGCCCTGAACTCCTGGCAGCTGGTAAAGGCCCTGAAAAAGGCCACCGGCCTGCCCGCCGCCGCCTCCTTCAAGCACGTCTCCCCCGCCGGGGCCGCCGTGGGCCTGCCCCTGAGCGATGTGGAGCGGCACATCTACTTCGCCCCGGAGGGAGAGCTCTCCCCCATCGCCTGCGCCTATGTCCGCGCCCGGGGTGGCCGACCGGCTGTGCTCCTACGGAGACTGGGCCGCCCTCTCCGATGTGTGCGACGCCGACACCGCCCGCTACCTGGCTGCTGGAGGTATCCGACGGCGTGATCGCCCCGGGCTACACCGACGAGGCCCTGGCCATCTTCAAAGCCAAGCGCAAGGGAGGCTATAATGTGGTGCAGATCGACCCCAATTATGAGCCCGCCCCCATCGAGCGCCGCAATATCTTCGGCATCACCTTTGAACAGGGATACAACAGCCTGGATATCAGCGAGGAGATGCTCTCTAACCTGGTCACCGCAAACAAGGAGCTGTCCCAGCAGGCCAAGCACGACATGCTCATCTCCCTCATCACCTTGAAATACACCCAGTCCAACTCTGTGTGCTATGTGAAGAACGGCCAGGCCATCGGCGTGGGGGCCGGCCAGCAGAGCCGCATCCACTGTACCCGACTGGCGGGGAGCAAAGCGGATAACTGGTTCCTGCGGCAGCACCCCAAGGCGCTGGGGCTCCCCTTCGTGGACGGCATCCGCCGTCCCGACCGGGACAACGCCATCGACGTCTACCTCTCCGACGAGTATGAGGACGTTCTGGCCGACGGCGTGTGGCAGAACACCTTCAAGGTAAAACCCGAGGTACTCACCGCCGAGGAGAAGGCCGCCTGGATCGCCCAGATGTCCGGCGTCACCGTGGGCTCCGACGCCTTCTTCCCCTTCGGCGACAATGTGGAGCGTGCCAGCAAGAGCGGCGTACAGTACATCGTCCAGCCCGGCGGCTCCATCCGTGACGACCACGTCATCGCCACCTGCAACAAGTACGGCATCGTCATGGCCTTTACCGGGATCCGGCTGTTCCACCACTGATCCAATTAGGAATGAGGAGTTAGGAGCTTATGAGCGGCGAACGTATCCTGATGCCCAAAAGCCTTGCTTTTGCCAAGCGCATTGTCTTTGCTTATCGCTACTTATCAGAGGAGAAGAAAGAATACGTTCTCTCCAAACAAATTTTGCGCAGCGGCACCAGCATTCGCGGAGGCTCAGTACGGAAGCAGCCGAAGGGACTTCTTAAATAAACTGTACATTGCCTTGAAGGAATGTGCGGAGACTCTCTACTGGCTGGAACTGCTCTATTCCTGTGGCTACATTTCCCGCACTGAATATGACTCCCTCCATTCAGACTGCGAAGAATTGAGAAAACTGCTCTCCTCCATCACCAAGTCCGTCCATGACGGAACAATTCCTAATTCCTAACTCCTAATTCCTAACTCGCTGAAAGGTCGTGTTTTTATGAAGGTATTAGTCGTCGGCGGCGGCGGGCGTGAGCACGCCATCTGCTGGAAGCTGGCTCAGAGTCCCAAGGTGACCGAGCTGTACTGCGCCCCTCGGCAACGGGGGCATCGCCCAGGTGGCCCAATGTGTGCCCATCAAGGCCACCGATGTGGAAGGCATGGTGGCCTGGGCCAGGGAGCACGCCATGGACTTCGTCATGGTGGCTCCCGACGATCCCCTGGCCCTGGGCATGGTGGACGCCCTGGAGGCGGCTGGCATCCCCGCCTTCGGCCCCCGGGCGGACGCCGCCATTCTCGAGGCCAGCAAGGCGTTCTCCAAGGAGCTGATGAAAAAGTACCACATCCCCACCGCCAAATACGAAACTTTCACCGATATGGATGGAGCCCTGGCCTATGTCCGGGCGCAGGGGGCCCCCATCGTGGTGAAGGCCGACGGCCTTGCTCTGGGCAAGGGCGTGGTGGTGGCCGCCACTGTGGAGGAGGCCGAGGAGGCCGTGCGTTCCATGATGCAGGACCACAAATTCGGTGCCTCCGGCTCCACCGTGGTCATCGAGGAGTGCATGGTGGGTCCCGAGGTGACTGTGCTGGCCTTCTGTGACGGGGAGCATCTGGTTCCCATGCCCTCCTCCCAGGATCACAAGCGGGCCTTTGATGGAAACCAGGGCCCCAACACCGGCGGCATGGGCGCCATCTCTCCCTCCCCCAAGTACACGCCCGAGGTGGCCCAGCCGCTGTATGGAGGAGATCTTCCTGCCCACAGTGGCCGCCATGAAGGCGGAGGGCAGGCCCTTCAAGGGAGTCATCTACTTCGGCCTGATGCTCACTCAGGACGGCCCCAAGGTGGTGGAGTACAACGCCCGCTTCGGCGACCCGGAGACCCAGCCCATCCTGTCCATGCTGGACACCGACCTGATGGACATTTTCCAGGCTTGTGTCAACGGCACTCTGGATCAGGTGGACATCCGTTGGAAGGCCGGCGCCGCCTGCTGCATCGTCCTGGCCTCCGGCGGCTACCCCGTTCAGTATCAGAGCGGTTATCCCATCTCCGGCCTGGAGGAGGCCGGAAAGCTGGCCACTGTGTTCCACGCGGGCACCAAGCTGGGTGAGGACGGGACCGTCCCTCACCGCCGGCGGCCGGGGTGCTGGGAGTGACTGCCGTGGGCGGAGACCTGGAGGAAGCCATCAAAAAAGCCTACGCCGCCTGCAAGCCCATCTCCTTCCAGGACATGCACTTCCGCGGACATTGGGAAGGTATGACCGGCTTGAAGATAGAAGGCGTCGTCTTTGATGTAGACGGGGTGCTGTTCGACACCGAGCGTCTCACCCAGCAGACCTGGCTGGCCGTCAGCCGGGAAATGGGCTGGCCCCAGGTGGGAGAAGCCTATCTGGAGTTCGTGGGCCAGAACCGTGCCGACATTTTTCAGAAAATGGAAGATCTCTTTTTGGGGCGGAGTTTCCCAAGGACGCATTTATGGCGGCCTGTTCCGCCCGCTCCCAGGCCCGGATGGAGACGGAGGGCGTCCCTATGAAGCCCGGCGTGGGGGAGGTGCTGGAGCTGCTGCGGAGCCGGGGCGTCCCCACCGCCCTGGCCACCTCCACCGGCCGCCCCCGGACAGAGCGGCGGATGGAGATGACCGGCCTGGGTCCCTGTTTTTCCGCCATCATCACCGGGGATCAGGTGGCGCACAGCAAGCCTGACCCGGAGATCTACCTTATGGCCTGCAGGGCCCTGGGGACCACCCGGAGCGCACTGTGGCGGTGGAGGACTCCCGAAACGGCATCCTCTCTGCCTCCCGGGCGGGGATGCGGGTGGCCATGGTCCCCGACCTGCTGCCCCCCACTCCTGAGCTGGAGCCCCTCCTCTGGGGGCGCTTCGACTCCCTGCTCCAGCTGCGGGACCGTCTGGCAAAGGAGCTGGACTGAACCAAAAAGATACGCCTGGACCTCTGAGAAAGGAGGTCCAGGCGCTTTTTCTGATCTCAGGTCTCCGGAAAAAGCCCCGGCCCTCTGCTCACAGCAGGTCCAGTCCCAGCTGAAACAGCAGTACCATTACCGGCATGGTCACCGCGCACAGCAGGGTGGTGAGCACATTGATGGAAGAGACATACCCACTGTTGGGGTTGTGGTAGAGCTGGGCCATCTGAGTGATGGCGGAGGCCGCCGGCCCAATGGCGCACAGAAGGCTGACCAGCAGCACGTTGTCCCCGTCGCTGTGGGGCCACAGCACCCGCAGGGCCAGGAGCACCGCCATGGAGAGCAGGGGGTAGACCAGCAGACGCAGCCCCGCCACCCAGTAGATGCGCCCCTGACAGAGCACCCGCTTCAGGTCCAGCTCAGAAAACAAGATCCCGATCACCAGCATGCTCAGGGGTGCCATGCAGCTGCCCAGCCCCTCCATGGCGGTGACCAGAGGCCCCGGCAGGCGCAGCCCGGTGATGAACAGCGCCAGTCCCGCCAGGATGGCGGCGATGGCGGGTGTGGTCACGATCTTTTTCCAATCAAACTGCTGGGCACCCCCATCAGCTTCTGGCCATGGGTCCACATCAGGATGTTCTGCACCAGGATATAGACGCTGGTGTAGATCACATACTACTGCCCCAGAATGGCCATTACCATGGGCAGGATCAGGTTGCCTGCATTGTTGTAGATCACGGACGCCTGCTCCTCCGGGGCAAGTCCGTGCCCGCTCCGGTTCATCAAGCCATTGAGCGCCAGGTAGAGCAGGTGGAGCAGCACTGCCCAGGGCCAGCAGCAGGCCGGTCAGCTTGTCCGCCTCCATGGCCGTGTTGAAGGAGGTCATCAGGCTGCACGGCACCGCCAGATAGATACACATGCAGGAGAGCACCCGGCTCTGCTCCCCTGTGATCAGCTTCAGTTTTCCCACACCATAGCCGGCCAGACCCATCAGCACCATGCTGGCGATCTGCTGCACCAGCAGCCAGCTCACTTCCATCCGCGCTCTCCCCCGATCTCACGCCACGGGGCCGCCAGCACCCGGGACTTCATCTTCCCCAGTCTAGCGGTCTGCATCGTGTTTGTCAATCCTTTCCCCGTGCTCTGTCCGCCCACCGCGCTTGTCAAGCCCGGTGTGCTGTGGTAAGATAAGCCCCGGCGGACGTTTGTCTCTTTTCCCGTTTTTTGGACCAAAAAAGTTGAAAAAATCCCGGATGCAACTGTTAGTTGTCAAATTGTATGCCTCTTTTGGTTGCCCTGTCCGCCTCTTTTTGCTAAGGTCTTCTTGCCGCCGGGGCGTGCCGGCCGGTCTTATCACTTGATCCAGGAGGAGTCCCTATGGAATTTCAAAACCGTCTCTATGAGTTGCGGAAAAAAGCAGGGCTGAGTCAGGAGGGGCTGGCCGATCTGCTGGGGGTGACCCGGCAGGCGGTCCAGAAATGGGAGGCCGGCAGCAGCCGGCCGGACATGGACAACCTGGCCGCCCTGGCCCGATATTTCAATGTCACGCTGGACTATCTGGTCACCGGCCGGGAGCCGGAGCCCTATGCCCAGGAAGTCCCCACCACCATTATCAACCACAACTATTACCCCTCGCTGGCACTATGAGTATAAGAGCCAGCGCACCCTGTTCGGCCTGCCTCTGGTCCACGTCCGCCTGGGGGATCGGGGCTTCGGCGTGGCCAAGGGGATCTTCGCCGTGGGCAACGTGGCGGTTGGGCTCTTCGCCCTGGGCGGCATCTCCCTGGGACTGTTCAGCTTGGGCGGGGTCTCCCTGGGCCTGCTGCTGGCCCTGGGCGGGATGTCCGTGGGCGGCATCGCCATTGGGGCCTGTGCGGTGGGACTGGCCGCCCCTGGGCGGCGGGGCCATCGGCCTGCTGTCCGTGGGAGGCGGCTCCTTCGGCGCCTACGCAGTGGGCGGCGGGGCGGTGGGCACCCAGATCGCCATCGGCGGCTCCGCCTCCGCCCCTGGCCATCGGGAGCCAGGCCGCCTCCGGCGCTCTCACCTTCGGCCCTGGGGCCGACCCCGCCGCGGTGACAGCCGCCATCCGCCAGGCCGCCGCTGCAGCCCCTGTATGGCTCCAGGACCTGCTCATCTCCCTCGCCCTGGGAGTCTGACCCTTGTTTTTCCCCGGCGCCCGTGGTATCATGGTCTCAAATCTACCGGGCTGGGCAGCCCCTCCCCGGGGACAGGAGCGGCCTATGATACCGACTTACGAGCAGATGGGGGACTGGCTGGAGGAGATCGTCGGGGAATTCCCCCGACGCCTTTTTGAGGAGCTGGACGGCGGCATCCAGCTGGAGGAGGCGGCCCTGCCTGACCCTGATTTCCCCCCGGTGAGATGTACATCATGGGGGAGTACTGCCACGACCTGCTGGGGCGGTACATCGTCCTGTACTACGGCTCCTTTGCCGCCCTGCTCCCGGAGGAGGACGAGGAGGTCTGGAAGGACGAACTCTCTGCCACCGTGGCCCACGAGTTTACCCACCACATGGAGGAGACTGCCGGGCTCCACGCCCTGGATGACAAGGACGCGGAGTTCCTCCGCCAGGCCCGGGAGATCTACGGCGACACATAGCAGACGGAGGGGCCGGCGGACGCCGGCCCCTCTCTGATATCTAAAAGGCCGTCCCCCATCAGGAGCCTGGGCGCGTCCCAAAATTTTCCGCTCAGATCCTGTAACGAATGTCCCGTCCCTGGGACCAATAGATAGAAGGACACGGAAGGAGGCGACCGCCATGGCCCACCGGGGTGAAGACCTGTACGAACAGCACGCCCAGCTGGTGTACCGCTATCTCTTCTCCCTGTGCCGGGACGCTGACCTGGCGGAGGAGCTGTGCCAGGAGACCTTCTGCCAGGCCCTCCGACAGCTGGGCTCCTTCCGCGGGGACTGCACGCCTCAGGTATGGCTGTGCGCCATCGCCAAGCGGCTGTGGTACAAGGAGCTGGAGCGGCGGAAGCGGAACGTTCCCCTGGAGGAGGAGCACCTGGCCGGTCAGGCCGCCCCCGACGATCCAGCGCAGGAGACGGAGCAGCGGGAGGGCCGGCTGGCCCTGTACCGGGCCATGCAGCGGCTGGACGCGGACACCCGGGAGGTCATCCATCTGCGGCTGGCCGGTGACTTCTCCTTCCGAGACATCGGGGACATCCTGGACCGGAGCGAGGTATGGGCCAGGGTCCGGTTCTACCGGGGAAAAGAGGAGCTGGCTCGGATCATGGGAGGTGACAGGGATGGAACATAAACTGGACTGCTGCGTGGTACGGGACCTGCTGCCCGCCTACCTGGAGGGGCTGACAGAGGAGGAGACCACCCGGCAGGTGGAGGCCCACCTGGAGGAGTGTCCGGGTGCCGTCGGCACCGGGGAGGCTATGCAGGCCAGCCTGCCGGTGGTGCGGGCCCCCAAGCGTGCTCTGGCCTTTCTAAAAAGGTGAAGCGCACCCGGCTGATCGCCGCCGTCCTGTCGGCAGTGGTGGCCCTGCTCCTCATCTTTCTGGTGTACGACAGCGAGTACCACTGGCGTGGGGACCTCCCCTCCCTCACCCAGGGGCTCCAGGACTATCTGGGCTGGACCGATCATCTGGAGGGGCTGCGCCATGAGGCCCTGGCCGCCACAGAGGTGGACGGCACCCTCTATGTGTCCTTCACCTCCGACAGCGAGGACAACGTCCACGGTGTGGCGGAGCTGGACCGGGGCCTCAACGGAAAATATCAGTTCGTTTCCGCAAGCTACTCCCCCTTCCCCTATACCGGAGGGGTCTTCCTCCATAGCAGCGAGGACCTTGGCTCTTCGCCGGGGTGGGCTGCCGGGAGATCTATGGCTTCACCGCCCAGTTTGAGGTCTACGACTCCCAGGGGCTGGACCGGGTGGTCCCAGTCACCTTTCCGGTGCAGGAGGACACCTTCCTCCTGGCTGTCCCCAAGGACCAGCTGGACCTGGGGACAGGCCCGGATGAGCATGTCCGCCTCCCCGACTCTTTTCTCCTGCTGGACCAGGAGGGGGAGGACATCACGCAGGAGTATGAGGACCCGGAGATCGATCAGAGCTGGGGTGCCGGGACCGGGACAGCGGCGTTTTCTCCTCTACGTCCTGATCGGCCTCATCGGTCTCATCGGATTTGCCTTTGTCCGCTTCTTCCTGCTGTAAGCAGAGAGCACGGCGGCGGTCTCGAAACGAGACCGCCGCCTCTTTTTACCAGGGCTCCATGGCGATATCCCGCCGGGGCAGCTTCTCCCAGGCGCACAGGGGTAGCAGCGCTTCCGGGGATACAGGGGCCGCCTCCGGGATCAGCCCCGCCAGATGGGCCAGCCGGCCCACCAGCTCCCGGGCGGTAAACCGCTGCTGAAGGGCTCCCAACTCCTGGTCCCGGTCCCGCTTGGCCAGGCGGCGGCCGTCGGGGGCCAGGAGCAGGGGGACGTGGCCGTATTCCGGCGCGGGACAGCCCAGCAGCTCCAGCAGATACCGCTGCCGCGGGGTGGAGGAGAGCAGATCGCTGCCCCGCACCACCTGGGTCACCCCCATCCAGGCGTCGTCCACCACCACTGCCAGCTGGTAGGCGTACACCCCGTCGGACCGGCGCAGAATGAAGTCTCCACAGTCCCGGAGCAGGTTTTCCTCATACATCCCCCTGGAGCAGGTCCCGGAAGGAGCCGGCACGGTCAGGCACCGCCAAGCGCCAGGCGGGGTTCCGCTGCCTGGCCAGATCCTCCCGCTGTTCCGCCGTCAGCCACCGGCACCGCCCGTCATACACCGCCTGTCCATCCGAGCGGTGGGGGGCGAAGCCGCCATCCGCTCCGCCCGGGTGCAGAAGCAGGGATAGACCAGCCTCTTCTCCTCCAGCTGCCGGAAGGCCGCCTCATAGGCCGGGGTCCGCCGGCTCTGGTACACCGGCTCGTTGTCCCAGTCCAGCCCCAGCCACTCCAGGTCCCGCATCACCTGGTCACACCACGCCTGGGTGCAGCGGTCCGGGTCCAGGTCCTCCAGCCGGAGCACCATCCTTCCCCCCGCGCTGCGGGCGGCCAGCCAGGCCAGAAGAGAGGACCACAAATTGCCCAGGTGCATCCGCCCGCTGGGGCTGGGAGCAAAGCGCCCTGTCACCGGCACGCCCACCTCAGTCGGCCCAGGGGTAGTGGCGGATCAGGGCCTGGGTCCCCCCTCACCCCCATGGCCCTCCGCCTCGATCTGCCGGCAGTCGGCCAGGACCTGCTCCAGCACCTCCAGCTCCAGGCCCCGGTCCCGGCACTCCTGGCTGGCGATCCCCATATCCTTTACAAAATGCCGCAGATAGAAGGCGGCGGAAAAGTCCCCGTTGAGCACCTTGGGGGCAATGATGTCCAGCTGGCCGCTCCGGGCCGCTCCGGTACGGATGGTCTCATAGACCCGCGCCGGGTCCAGGCCTGCCCGCTTGGCGTAGGTCAGCGCCTCGCACACCCCTGCCAGCGCCCCGGCGATGGCGATCTGGTTGGCCATCTTGGTGTGCTGGCCCGCGCCCGGGCCTCCCTCCAGCACGATGTTCTCCCCCATGGTCTCCAGCACGGGCAGCACCTTTTTTTGGAACACGGCCTCATCGCCGCCGGCCATGATGGCCAGCGTCCCGTTGGCCGCGCCGGTATTTCCCCGGACACCGGGGCGTCCAGGGCGTCCAGCCCCCTCTCCCGGGCCTGGTCATAGATGCGCTGGGCCAGCTTGGGGCTGGTGGTGGTCATGTCGATGAGCACCGTCCCGGGCTGTGCGGACTCCAGCAGTCCCCCGGGGCCAAAATAGACCTCCTCCACGTCCTGGGGATAGCCCACGATGGTGATGACTACCCCACAGCCGGCGGCGCACTGGGCGGCGCTGTCCTTCCAGACCGCTCCCTCCCGCTCCAGTGCCTCTGCCTTGCTCCGGGTGCGGTTGTAGATCTGGACCGGGTAGCCCGCCTTCATCAAATTGCGGATCATCCCCTGTCCCATGATGCCGGTGCCGATAAATCCAATGGTCTGCATGTGTGTACGCCCCTTTTCTGTCTCAGATGTATCCAGCATATCACGCTTTTCCCCCGAGACAAGGGGGCGGTCCCATTTTGCCTGGACGGCTGGGCGGGGCTCGAAGATTTTCGCCCCTTGCGGGGAGGAGGTTTTCCGCTATAATACAGATATCCTATGGGTACGGACGCTTTCAGATTTTTTGTTCCGCATGCAATAAAACGCCCGTCTCAAGCATTTTAAGGATGACAGGAGAATGTGTCCATGACAGTGCTTGGACTTTTGACAACCACATATGGGGCCCCCTCCGCCCGGGAGACCTGGAATCGCTGCTGCTGGGGGTGGCAGCCGGGGATTCCCACAGTCTGGAGGAACTCTATCACCGGACCCGGACCGTAGTCTACGGTCTGGTGCTCTCCTAGAAGCACCCCCAGGACGCCGAGGACGTGACACAGGACGCCTTTGTCCGCATCTGGGACACCGCCGCCAGCTACCGCCCCCAGGGCAAGCCTATGGCCTGGCTGCTCACCGTGGCCCGGAATCTGGCTCTGATGAGGCTGCGGGAGCGGGGGAAGACCCAGGAGCTGACCGACGAGGAGTGGTCCGCCCTGCCCGCCCGGGCCCCCGATGTCACCACGGAGGACCGCCACGTCCTCCGCGCCGCCCTTTCCGTCCTGTCCGAGCAGGAGCGGCAGGTGGTCATGCTCCATGCGGTCACCGGCCTGAAGCACCGGGAGATCGCCCAGCTGCTGGAGCTCCCCTTGCCACAGTCCTGTCCAAATACCGCCGGGCCCTGAAGAAACTGAACCTGCTTCTGGAAGGAGATGACGCCTGATGACAGAACGCCAGTTGGAAGAGCGCCTGCGCGCCGCTCTGGAACACGCGGCCCCCAACGATGTGGAGGGGGTCCTCTCCCGCTGTGCCCCCCGTCAGGGCGGTGCGATCCCCATCACGGCGGCCCGGGCCAGCCCCAAGAAGCACCGCTGGCTCCCTCTGGCCGCTGCCGCCTGCCTTGTGCTCGCTGTGACGGGAGGTGGCGTCGGTTACTACCTCCAGTCCAACACCGTAGCCTCCATCATCTCCCTGGACGTGAACCCCGGTGTGGAGCTGACGGTGAACCGGCAGGAAAAGGTGCTGTCCGCCGCCCCCACCAACGAGGATGCGGTGGATATCCTGGATGGCATGGAGCTGAAGGGGACCCCTTGGATGTGGCCATGAACGCCATCGTGGGCTCCCCTGGTCAAAAACGGCTATGTGGACGAGCTGGCCAACTCCATCCTCATTACGGTGGAAGATGAGGACACTGCCCGGGCGCCCGGCTCCAGCAGGAGCTGACCAGCCAGGCGGACGCCGTCCTGGCCAGTGCCCAGGTGAACAGGGGCCATCCTCTCCCAGACCTTCCAGCACAATGATGCCCTCCAGCAGAAGGCGGACGAGTACGGCATCTCCGCCGGCAAGGCGGCCCTGATCCAGACCATCGCAGACAGCAGTTCCGGCCTTTACACCTTTGAGGAGCTGGTGGGTCTGCCCATCAACGACCTGAACCTGCTCTATACCTCCCTCTTCTCCTTCCGCCCCGCCGACCCCGAGGACATTGGCGTCATCGGCGGCAGCGACGGCTCCTCTTCCGTTCAGACACTACCCAGCAGCGGCATGATCCAGACCTCCGGCCAGGCCAGCGACAGCGCCTATATCGGCGTGGAAGCCGCCCAGGCTGCCGCCTTCTCCCCACGCCGGCGTCTCCGCCGCCCAGGCCACTGTACTGGAGATAGACTTCGACTATGAGGATGGAAGGATGGTCTATGAGCTGGAGTTCTATGCCAATGGCAGCGAGTATGAGTACGACATCGACGCCCTCACCGGGGCTGTGGTGAAATCCCAGCAGGAGAGCCGGGGCTCCGCCCCCCTCCGGCGGCGCTCCCTCCGGCGCCGACATCGGTGAGCAGGGAGCGAAGGAGGCCGCCCTGGCCCACGCCGGGTTGACGGAGGGGGATGTGGTCTCCCTGTCGGTCAAGCGGGAGTACGACGACGGCCGTCTGGAGTATGAGGTCAAGTTCTGGGTGGATACCACCGAGTATGAGTACACGGTAGATGGCGCCACCGGGGACATCCGCAAGAGCGAGAGGGAGCCACATCCCTCCGCCTCCTCCGCCGACATCGGCCAGGACCAGGCCGTATCCATCGCTCTGGCCCATGCTGGGCTCTCCCAGTCCCAGGTCTATAGGCTGGAGGCAGAGCGGGAGTGGGAGGACGACCATCTGGAGTACCAGGTGGAGTTCAAGGCCGGCGGCATGGAGTACAGCTACGACATTGGGTATTGAAGTTGGAGGACTTCAGCTCCGGCAGCCAGCGCCGCCGGCCGAACAGTGTGGAGACATAGCCCTCCTCCTTGGCCCGCTCCACTACCCGGTCCATATAGGCCCGCACCCCGGCATACTTCAGGAAATATCGATCCATATACTCCTTGGCTTCCGCCACCGACACCCCGATGTCCTGGGACAGGGAGAAGGGGAGATGCCGTACACGATGCCGAAGTTTACCGCCTTGGCCCGGCGGCGCATCTCTCCGGTCACTTGGTCCGGCTCCACTCCGAACACCTGGGAGGCGGTGATCGTGTGGATGTCCTCCCCGGTACGGAAGGCGCCGATCATGTGCTCGTCCTCCGCCATGTGAGCCAGCAGGCGCAGCTCGATCTGGGAGTAGTCCGCGTCCACCAGCACCTTGCCCGGTCCCGCCACGAACATCTTCCGCAGCTGCGCCCCCAGCTCGGTGCGGACGGGGATATTCTGGAGGTTGGGCTCCGCCGAGCTGAGCCGCCCGGTGGCGGTCACCGTGTTCTGGAAGCAGGTGTGGATCCGCCCATCCGCCCCGATCACCTTGGAGAGCCCGTCCACATAGGTGGATTTCAGCTTGGTCAGCTGCCGGTACTCCAGAATGGTCTCGATGATAGGGTGCTGGCCCCGCAGCTTCTCCAGCACGTCGGCGTTGGTGGAGTAGCCAGTCTTGGTCTTTTCACCGGGGGCAGTCCCAGCTGGTCAAAGAGGATGCGGCCCAGCTGCTGGGTGGAGTTGATGTTGAACTCCTCCCCCGCCAGCGCAAAGATGGCTGCCTGGGCCCCCTGTATCCCCTGGGAGAGCATCTCTCCGAAGCGGATCAGCGCCCCCCGGTCCACCAGCATCCCTTCCCGCTCCATCTCCGCCAGCACTGGGCAGAGGGGCAGCTCGATCTGCTGGTACAGCGTCCACAGGTCCAGCTCCTCCAGCCGCTTTCTCAGCGTTTGGTGGAGGGCCCCGATAAGGGCGCAGTGGGATATCAGGGCGCCCATTGGGGCCCAGCCAGGGGTCGGCCAGGGGGCCGAAGGCCCCAAACTCTCCAGATAGGCGGCTGCCTTGGGGAACTCCTGGTTGTAGTAGGTCATCCCCAGCTTCTCCAGCTCGTAGCTGCCGTCAGTAGGGGCCAGGAGATAGGCCGCCACTTCGGTGTCAAAGATGAAGTCCCCGGGCTCGATCCCCTCGTCCAGCAGGGCTTTCCAAATCTCCTTGACCCCATGGGCCGCCTTGCGGATGCCTGGGGCGAAGAGCTCCCTCAAGAACTGGTTGTGGCAGTCCAGCCGGCCGGCAAAAACAGCGCCGCCCGGGAGAGGCTCTCACTCTCCTGCCACTCCACGCACACGGTGTCCAGCCCGGGCAGAGCCAGCACATCCACCTGGTCCAGCCCCCGCCACAGGGCAAGCAGCTCCTCCATCCTCTCCCCGCTCCACCACCTCGCTCTCACAGGTTCCGGTGACCGGGGCCGTCTCTGTATCCCCCTCTCCCTGGGGTGCGGTGAGTCCGTATTTATCGATGAGCTTGGCAAACTCCAGCCGGAGGAAGAGCTGGTACAGGGCGGCCCGGTCCGGCTCCCGGCGCAGGTTTGCCTCCGGTGTGAACTCGATGGGAGCGTCGGTGCGGATGGTGGCCAGATCATAGGACATGCGGGCCATCTCCTCCCCCTCGGCCAGCTTTTTGACCACTCCCGGCTTGGCTGGGGTGCCGGCGGCCATCTCAATCTCCGGCATGACCGCGTACAGCAGGTCGATGGATCCATACCGCTGGACCAGGGCCATGGCGGTCTTCTCCCCCACCCCTTTCACCCCGGGGATGTTGTCGCTGGCATCCCCCATGAGGGCTTTCAGATCGATAATGTGGATGGGCCCGAAGCCGTACTCCTCCTGAAAGGTCTCGGGGTCATATCCCGGGTGGCGGTACGGCCCATGCGGGTGGACACCAGCTTCACTGTGGTGGTGTCTGTCACTAGTTGGAGGGAGTCCTTGTCTCCTGTGACCACCACGGTCTCCCACCCGGCAGCAGTATCCTTCACCGAGATGGTGCCGATGAGGTCGTCCGCCTCCCATCCGTCCAGCTCGTACATGGGGATGTTCAGGGCCGCGAGGACCTCCTTCAGGATGGGCATCTGACTGGCCAGCTCGTCGGGCATCCCCTTGCGGGTGGCCTTATAGCCCCTCATAGGCCAGATGACGGAAGGTGGGGGCCTTCCGGTCAAAGGTGACACACAGTGCCTGAGGTTCGCACTCGTCCAGCAGCTTGTTCAGGATGGCCAGAAAGCCGAACACCGCATTGGTGGGCTGGCCGTCCCGGGTGGTCAGGTTCTGGCTCACGCCGTAAAAGGCCCGATTGACAATGGAATTCCCATCCAGGACCATCAGTTTTTTCATAGGGTCTGTCCTCCTGTTTCCGGCCCACAGCCGGAGGAATGATCGAATGATTTATTGTATAGTATATCAGCTTTTCCCCTGGCAAACAAGATAAAAGCCCCCCCTGGCTCCTTGCAGTTTTTCCCCTTGTATGGTATTCTGAGGACAGAGTTCCCCCCGAATATGTCATAGCTTTTATTGTCAGGAGGCTGATGAGTAATGGAGCGAAAGGCTTCTTCCCTCCGGTTCACCGTGGGCGACTGGCCGCCCTGCTGTCGGCCGTGGTGCTGGTGACCATCGTGGTGTTCTCTCTGACCTTTTTATCACCTGTGCCTGCACGCCAAGCGGATGGAGGTTCTCACTCAGGGGACGGACCGCTATGGGCCTTTGAGCAGGGCCAGCTTGATGTCCTGTCTCAGGAGGCGGACGGCGCCACGGTCTACGGCGGCTCCGGATGCCGCGTCATAGTCCGGAACGGAGATCACCGCAGTCACGGATGAGAACATGGGGTTCTCCAAGTTCTACGAGGGGGCGTTTTGACCTCCGTCACCTTTGACAATCCCTTGGCGGAGGCAGCTGCTCTGTGCACCCCCTTCTCTGTAAACTCCTATGTGCAGTACACGGTCCGCACCCCGGAGGAGGCCCGGACCATCCGGGCAGAGCTGGACCGGGGCGGGACCGCCGCTCTGGAGGCGCGCGGCCTGCGCTGCTGGGCGCTGGGCAACGGCTATCTCGTTGTGGAGACATGAACTCCCGCCGCATCACAGAAGAAAACACAGCCGCCAGCGTACTGGCGGCTGTGTTTTCTTAAATCTCTGCGGCCAGCCGGGCGGCCCCGCTCCTGGGCCTCCCGCAAAATGGCCTCCGGGTCATTGCCCGGATATCCAGTCCCTGGGCAGCGACGCACCAGTGGGTATTGGTGATCCCCAGCATCCCGGCCACCCCTCTGACATACTCATATCCGAAATTCCGATCCTCCAGCGGCCCGCCGGCGGTGGTAATATAAATCAGCCGCTCTGCCCGGCACAGCCCCCGCTGCTCCCCCGCCTGTGTGTATCCAAATGTGATCCCCAGTGTGCAGGCCCACTCCAGATAGACCTTCAGCGCCGCCGGGAATCCCAGATCCCAATAGGGGCTCCCACCACCACCAGATCCGCCCGGGCCATCTCCCGGGCGGGGAGGAGCAGGGGTCCTCCCGCCCCTCCGCGGCCAGCTCCTCCCTGCGCCGGGACAGCTCCGCCGTCATCACGGGCAGCTCCGCCCTGGTCAGGTCCCGCTCCGCCACCTTCAGCCCCGGACGGCGGACCCTCAGTTCCTCCAAAAATGTGCGGCACAGCTCCAGCGTCCGGGACTGTCCCGCCCCCTCATACAGCTGTTAATCCACAGTACCTGTTTCATGCCTGTCCTCCTTTTCCTCGGGCCTCTGCCCATTTTTCTCTCCATTATGCCCCTTCTCAGCCCCGGCGTCAACCACGCTTTGTCTTTCCCGTGCTTTTCATAGACTTTTCCGTTTTCCCATGATATAATACCCGGAGAATCGCGGAGATCCCCGATATTTTTCCGGTCCTGGCCTGCGGGCAGGGCTGTTATGCTGCATGATCCCGCCCCCCGGGCCCGCTGCCCGGCCGGGCTGTATTCTGTTCAAGTTCTGGAGGAAGCACTTTGAAAACAGATATTTTGGGCATCCGTTTCGATGACCTCACCCGGGAGGAGGCCGCCCAGGCGGGCGCCGGCCTGCTCCGCTCTGGCAGCTTTCACTATGTGGTGACCCCCAACCCTGAATTTATCCTGGCCTCAGAGAAGGACCCAGAGTTCCGCCGCATCCTGAACGAGGCCGATCTGGTCCTGCCAGACGGCATCGGTGTGGTCTATTCGGCCAAGATACTGGGCACACCCCTGAAGGAGCGGGTACCCGGCATCGACTTTGCCGCTGATATGCTGGCCCAGCTCAACGAGATCGGGGGCCGCCTCTTCCTGCTGGGTGCCAAGCCCGGCGTGGCTGAGGAGGCAGGCAGCCGCATCTGTGCCCAGTACCCCAATCTGGTCCTCTGCGGCACCCATGACGGCTACTTTGATAACGAGGCCCCCGTGGTCCGGGCGGTGTCTCAGGCCGCTCCCGACCTGCTGTTCGTCTGCCTGGGCGCGCCCAAGCAGGAGAAGTGGATGGCCCGGTGGGGCGCGCTCACCGGCGCCAAGCTGGCCATCGGCCTGGGCGGCGCCCTGGACGTCTTTGCCGGCAACGTGGACCGGGCACCGGAGAAGTGGCGCAGAATGGGGCTGGAGTGGGCCTACCGCCTGAGCCGGGAGCCCAAGCGCATCGGCCGGATGGCCAAGCTGCCTCTGGTACTGACCAGATCTCTGGGGGGCCCGCCTCCGGGGCAAGGGGGGCCGGAGCTGATGCCGGGAAAGCTGATCGTCTTTGAGGGGACGGACGGCTCTGGCAAGTCCACCCAGTTTCAGGCGCTGTGCGCCCGGGTGGAACAGACGGGCACCCCCTTCCGCCGCCTGGTCTTCCCCAGTACCAAGAGCCCTCATCCGCCCTCATCCGCATGTATCTGGGCGGGGGAATTCGGCTCCCCGCCCAGGGGATGTGAATCCCTACGCCGCCTCCGCTTTCTATGCGGTGGACCGGTACGCCTCTTTGAAAAAAAGTATGGGGGAATACTATTCCCAGGGGGCTGATCCTCACCGACCGCTACACTACCTCCAATGCCGTCCACCAGGGGCCAAGTGCGCCCCCCAGGAGCGCCCCCGCCTTTCTGGGCTGGCTGGACGACTTTGAGCACGACAAGCTGGGCCTGCCCCGGGCCGACCTGGTCCTCTATCTGGATATGCCTACCCGCTGCTCCCTGGAGCTGCTCCGCAGCCGGGAGGCAGCCACCCACACTCAGGGGGGACATCCACGAGGTGGACCCCGACTATCTGGCCGCCTGCCGGGACAGCGCCCTCCAGGCTGCCCGGCTCCTGGGCTGGCAGGTCATCCCCTGCGTCACGGGGGACGGCCGTCTGCGCACGGTGGAGGAGATCCACCGGGAGGTGTGGTCCCTGGTCTCCCCCCTGTTGAATCTGAATTAAGAAGGAGCTCCCCATGGTTTATATTCTCCTGGCCGAAGGCTTTGAAGAGGCCGAGGCCCTGATCCCCGCCGACCTGCTCCGCCGGGCCGGACTGCCTGTTTCCCTGGTGGGGCTGAACGCCGCCACCGTGGCTGGCGGGCATGGCATCGCTGTTGCCGCCGACCTGACGCTGGAGCAGGTCGTCCTCTCCTCCCAGGACATGCTGCTCCTGCCCGGAGGGAAGGGGGGCGTGGAGTCCATGCAGATGGACCTGTTCGCCCTGGCCCTGATCCAGAAAGCCCACACTGTGGGCTGTTATCTGGCCGCCATCTGCGCAGCCCCCACCCTGCTGGCCCACCTTGGGCTGCTGGACCGCCGCAGCGCGGTCTGCTACCCCGGCATGGAGGGAGAGATGGGCTCCGCCGTGGTCCGGCCGGAGTGTCCTGTGGTAGTGGACGGACGCATCATCACCGCCCGCTCCGCCGGCTGCGCCTTTGACTTTGCCCTCAAAGCTCATCGAGATCCTCGCCGGCTCCGAAAAAGCAAAGGAGGTCCAACATGCCATCCACTACCGCGGAACAGAAGAAACAACTGCGTAAGTCCGTCCGCAGCCTGCTCACCACCCTCTCCCCGGAGGAGCGGACGGCCGGAGACCGGGCCATGTTCCAGGCATTTCTTTTCCCTGCCGGAGGTCCGGCAGACTGGCACTTTTTCCTCTTCTGGGGCATCGCCGGCCTGGAGCCGGACACCGGCTCTCTGGCCGCCTCGCTGACCAAGCTGGGGAAGACGGTCTGTCTGCCCCGGGTAGTCCCCGGCTTCGGATGGAGTGCCGGGTCTACCGCCCGGAGCTGCCCATGGCCATCTCCGACTTCGGCATCCAGGAGCCCACGGAGCAGGCCCCTCTGATCCGCCCTGAGGAGATCGGCCTTGCCCTTGTCCCCGCTCTGTGCTATGATGAGGGCGGACGCCGCCTGGGCTTCGGGGGAGGCTACTACGACCGCTGGCTGGAGAGCTTCTCCGGGACCACCGTTGGCCTGTGCCGGGAGTGCGTCCTCCAGCGGAGTCTGCCGGTAGAGCCCCACGACCTGGGGGGTCCATGTTCTGGTGACGGACCGACGGGTCCTCCGCTTCTGAGCCCCTGCCTGTCCGCCGGCCCCGCAGGAAAAGGCAGGGCCGGAGGGCCCCGCCTGTCTCCAGCGGATGTAGTCCGCCTCAGCAGCAGCTGTCGCCGCAGCCGCAGCCGCTGTTGCCGCAGTTGTTCCCGCAGCCGCAGCTGTTGCAGCCGCAGTTACTGTTGCAGCCCCAGCTGTTTCCGCCGCAGCCCCAGATGATGATCAGGATCAGGATGATCCACAGACAGCTGTTACCGCCGCAACCGTTGTTTCCAAAGCACATGAAACATTCACCTCACTCAAAGTCGGCCGAGACCGTCGCCGGTCTCTCGCCTCTGTACCATTCTATGGCCCACCCCTGTCCCCGGTTCCACGGGGAAGGAACTTTTGTTAGGAGCTGACCCTATGCCTCAGGAACGCAGAAACTCAGACTACCGGGAGGCCGGCCGGCGCAGCCGGTCCTCCTCCCCCGCCCCCCGGCGCCGGCGCAGCGCCGCCCGCTCCGCCAGCTTTGCCGTGCTCTACGCTGTGGCCGTCATCGGCGTATCCGCTCTGCTGGCCTGTGTGGGCTGGATCGCCGCCAGCGACGTGCTGGCCCTGAACAAGGAGGAGCACTCCGTCACCGTCACCATCACCCCGGAGGACAGCTATGACGACGTGGTGGATATGCTCAAGGACAACGGCCTGATCGAGTACAAATCTCTCTTCAGCTCTTCTCCGCCATCACCGGCGGCAAGGACAAGATCGCCTCTTCCGGCACCTTTACCCTGAACTCCGACATGGACTACCGCGCCCTGATCTCCGGCATCAGCGCCAATTCCGCCTCCCGGGCAGTGGTGGATGTCACCATCCCGGAGGGCTACACGGTAGCCCAGATCTTCCAGCTCCTGGAGGAGAAGGGGGTGGCCACGGTGGAGGACCTGAACGAGACGGCGGCCACCCACGACTACGCCTTCTCCTTCCTCCAGGACATTCCCTGGGTGACCCCGAGCGGCTGGAGGGCTACCTGTTCCCCGCCACCTACGAGTTCTACACGCCCCACAATCCCCTGTACGCCATCAACAAGATGCTTCAGACCTTCGACGCCCAGTTCACCGATGAGATGCGCCAGGAGGTGGCGGACAGCGGACGCACCATCCACGAGGTGCTCACTGTGGCCTCCATGATCGAAAAGGAGACTGACGGTGAGGACCGGGGGAAGATCGCCTCCGTCATCTACAACCGCCTGAACAACCCCGGTGCCTCCGCCGGCACCAACGGCTACCTTCAGATCGACGCCACCCTGGCCTACCTCAACGGGGGGCAAGGTGCCCACCGAGGCGGACAAGTCCATCGACTCCCCTACAATACCTATCTGTATCCCGGCCTGCCCCCCGGCCCCATCGCCAACCCCGGCCTGGAATCCATCAAGGCCGCTATGGAGCCGGAGAGCACCTCCTACTATTATTATACCCTGGGCGACGACAACAAGCACCATTTCTTCAACACTTACGGAGAGATGACCTCCTTCATGTCCACCCAGGCGCTTTACAGCGGCGGCTGACGATTTACAGCGGGCCCCGGAACGACTTCCGGGGCCCGCTCGACCTGTTGAAAAGGCGCGGCTCCTATGCCGCTCTGATGGGAGGCTGATCCTGATGGAACGAAAGAAGATCGAACTGCTGGCTCCGGCCGGCGACATGGAGCGCCTTCAGATGGCCGCCGCCTACGCGGTCTATCTGGCCGGTACTACTTTCGGCATGCGCTCCTTTGCCGGCAACTTTACGCCGGAAGCACTGAAGGAGGCGGTGGAGCTCTGCCACCGCCGGGGCATCCGGGTCCATGTTACCTGCAACACCATGCCCCGAAACAATGAGGTGGCCCGCCTGCCGGAGTGGCTGGAATATCTGGACAGCCTGGGGTGGACGCCATCATCCTGGCCGATGTGGGCACCCTGGCTCTGGCCGCCGCCCACGCCCCCCATGTGGGCGGCACATCTCCACCCAGGCCAGTGTGGTCAACTACCAGTCCGCCCGGGCATGGCACCAACTGGGGGCCAAGCGGGTCATCCTGGCCCGGGAGCTCAGCCTGGACGAGATCCGGGAGATCCGGGACAAGACGCCCCCCGAGCTGGAGCTGGAGGTCTTTGCCCACGGCGCCATGTGCGTCAGCTACTCCGGCCGGTGCCTGCTGTCCAACTACATGACGGGCCGGGACTCCAACCGGGGGGCCTGCGCCCAGCCCTGCCGCTATCAGTACGCCCTGATGGAGGAGAAGCGGCCGGGAGAATACTTCCCCGTCTATGAGGAGAATGGGGAGACCTACATCATGAACTCCCGGGATATGTGCATGATCGACCACGTGGGCGAGCTGATGGACGCCGGCCTGGACTCCCTCAAGATCGAGGGGCGGGCCAAATCAGCTTACTACGCCGCCATCGTCACCGGAGCTTACCGCCACGCTATCGACGCCGCCTGGGCGGCATGCCTCTGGACCCCGTCTGGCGGGATGAGGTAGAGCACATCAGCCACCGGCACTATTCCACCGGTTTCTTTTACGGCCAGCCAGGCCAGTTCACAGAGATTCCCGTTACATCCGGGACTGGCAGATCACCGCAAAGGTGGTCAGCTGTGACCAGGAGGGCCGCGCCCTGCTCACCCTGAACACTGCCCCTTACCCAGGTACGTAAGCCCCAGATGCGCTTCCGCATGCAGCTGCCCCAGTCGGTGCCCCCCTCTCCATCCTGCGCCGTCAGGCAGACCCCACCCCTTGAGTTCTTTCTGTGCAAACGAGCGCAGGGCTTCTCCCCGTGTGGGGAGAAGCCCTGCGCTTTCCTTTTTGTTCTCTGACAGATGGAAGCGAACCGTTGTCTTTTAAAATTTGCTGCTCTCAGTTCAGCGCCACCGCATCGTCCTTTTCAAAGGCGGAGGGGCTGTAATAGCGGGTCACAGTGCCGTCCGCGGCCTTCTCAAAGCTGAAGTGCTCCATGAAGTCCCACAGCATAGGCATATCAGAGGGATAGCAGTTGTGGGGACGCAGGAGGCACTGCGCCCACTGAACCAAAGGAACTTCTACGCCATCAACAGTCTTGCTCCAAATATATACTTCCGGATGGCGAGAGTCAGCATTTACTACACTGCTAGCGCTGTTTGCCTCATAGGCAACTCAAATCCATTCACCTGGAGCATATAGTTTGCCCACGACTGCATGTCTTTAGCTTCAAATCCATCTGCCATACTACCAGAATCCATCTGCCCTGTAACCATCATGGTGGGAATCGACTCATAAGCAGGCTCTGTCGAAGTTACCATCATTCCTTCCTGATTCTTACTGGGATCTTTTGGTGTAACTGCTCCAGAAGTCGTGGCGACAGCAGCATAGAATTCAGGATTGGTCATTGCAAACCCCTGGGTAGTGTTGGATCCCCAGACTGGCCGGAGCCATAGATCCGGGTGAAGTCCAGATCTGCATAGCTGCCGTCGATCTGCTCCTCCAGGATGGTGATCAGGGAGTGGTAGAACTTGTCGGAGTCGGCATGGGACACGCTGCACGGACTGGCATTATAGGTCTCGCACACAAAGGCCAGCACGATCCCCTCGTCCTCGGCGATCTGCCACCACAGAGTGGAGTCCAGGAAGATGGAGTCGGTCTGGGTGTTGCCGGGATAAATCATCAGCACTGGCAGTTCCTTGCCCTCGAAGCCCTCAGGCACGTAGATGATATACTCCCGGGGTCCCACAACCCATCTCCGCTGTTGTCGCTGAAGGCGATCACGCCCACCTGGACGGTGCCGTGGCCGTCAATGGCCACATCCTCCTGGGCCAGGATCTGGGTCCCGTCACTGAGGGTCTTCTGCACCTGTCCGGCCTTGGCCTGCTTCTGGGCGGCCACCCGGGCGGAGGTGTAGTCCAGGCGCTGGGCGATGGCATTGGAATATGCGAAGGTCGTATCATACCGGGTGTACTGGGCCATCCAGGCGTACAGCTCTGCGGCGCTCACATCGGCACTGCCGGTCACCTTCACCTGAGAGATGCCGTGGTCGGCCCCGGCGGCCTCCAGACGGCTGTTGGCATAGTCGGTCTGATAGGCGTCAGAATCCAGCTTCTGGTAATAGGTGTCTCCCTCAGCTGCGGCCTCACAGTCGTTTGCCGTCTTCCAGTGGGCGTCGCTGCCGGTATAGGCAGCCAGCCATGTAGGCACAGGCGCGTCCTTCGGGGCGATCTCCCCGGCAATGCCCACCTGCTTCAGGGTCTTATCCAGCACATCGGTGATGTCGCCATTGGCGCTCTTCCCGTCATACGTTTTGCTGCTCACGCTGGCCAGATAGTCGTCTCCGGCACTCTCGCCGTCCACAAAAGCCTGGCTGATGACAAAGATGGGATTCTCAGCGGCCCAGGCCTCCAGGGGAGCGGCACCCTCGCCGTAGCCCGCCAGATAAAACTCTCCGAAGGTGGAGAACACGTTGATGCCGGCCTCGTTGTTGCCGCTCTTCAGGAAGGCAATGGCGGCGTCCATGTAGGCCTTCTCCTCCGCCGCGCTGCCCCAGCCCTCCGCGCCGGGCTCCAGTACGAACAGAGCCTCGCCCTTCTGGTCCATCAGGTCGATCCACCCCTCGTCCTCCAGGAACTGCTGGGTATCCACGCCATTGGGCACCGCGATCACGGTGAAGTAGGAGCGGATGGACGCCTCCTCGGAGATGTACACCGTCACCTGGCGGTCACCCTCCACATCGATGTTCTTCGTGAACCAGCCGGTCAGCGGCAGCTGGGCCGCCTGGGTCCAGTCCTTCTCCAGCGCCGTGATGGTGTCCAGATCCACGCCGCCCAGCTCATACAGCCGCACCGCCACACCCGCCGTGTTGGCTCGGCTCACCGTGCTCTTGGGGGACAGCTTGCCGTCCACCGCCTGCATCACACCGCTGGACAGTGCCCAGGACATGGCCTCGCTGGCCCAGCTGTCCAGCTCCCCGGCATCGGCGTAACCGGCCAGGTTCGCAGAGGCGCTGACCACCGCGTCCTTATACTGCGCCGCAACCTTGGACGCCATCACCGCCATCTCCTGGCGGGTGATGGTCTGGTTCACACCGAAGCTTCCGTCCTCGTAGCCCGCCGTGATCCCCTGCTCCACCGCCCAGGTGGCCGCCTGGGCAAACCAGTCGCCCGTCTTCACGTCGGTGAAGGTGTCCTTGCTCTGCACCGCTGGCTGTCCCGCCATCTTGTACAGCATCGTCACCCACATGGCCCGGGTGATGGTGCTCTCCGTATCGAAGGTCTTCCCGCTCACGCCCGCCATCAGGCCGTAGTAGTTGGCGTCCATCACATCCTCGTAGTAGGATGCGCTCCGGCTCACGTCCTGGAACTTCTGCTCCGGCTGATACGCCGCGCTTCCAGGCACCGCCATGGCCAGAGACAGCGCCGCCGCAGTGGACACAGTCACAAATCTCTGCATCTTTCTTTTCATCTCGGATACCTCCTTATATTTTTGTTTGCCCCTTCACATTTTGGTCATTTTCTATAATTTTCCTCTCATATTTTCTCTTTTTTATTATACTATGTCCACCCTCTATTTTCTAATGTGCATTTTCGATTGTTTCATATCATTTTTACATGATTTTACGTGCGATAAACGTCACGCTGCCAATGTCATCGGTGCTCTGGGCTCTTGTACACTCCTGTTCGTTGGGGGCCAGCATGGAGAGATTGACATTGTGTTGGGGCGGCTTACTCTTGTGTCTTTTCCCTCATTTTAGATTAACGCTGTGCAGTAGGATTCAAAAATTGACTCCTGATATTGGACAATCCCCTGTATAGTCATGTTTTTCCTCCGTTTCATCTTCCTTTGTTCGGGGCTCCACTCTGCATTACGACGGCAGGTGGTTAAGTTCCGGCGTATTTCCCAATATAAATTAAAAAGTCCTCTATTCCCCTTTCCGCTTTGTATAGATGCCTTCAAATTATCCTACCTCAAATTGAGGCAGGTTTCGGCAAGCGTAAGCGTAAAACGCGAGCCAAAACCTCCGGCTAAGCCGGAGACTTGAATAGTCCCTGGAAGGGCCTGGCGCCGGCAGGCATCTCAAGACGCATAGAATATCCTTCGCCTGCATCTTGCTCTCCGCCGCCCGCAAACGGGTATATTATCTTCTATTTCAAATTTCCTCATAACTGTCACTTGGTAAATTGTCAACTCGCTTCGCTCGCAGCTTTTGCTAAAGCACACGATGGGAGCTTACCAGCAAAGCTGGTGATTCTTTTTGCCCAAAAGAAATGCAGGCGATCAAAAAGGCGTACCCTGATAAAGAAGTTTTTTCATATTCTGCAAAGACAACGGCACGATACTACGGCACCATGTCATTGTTCTTTTGCTGTATTCGAGAGGAACAGGGTTGTAGCTATTTATGTTGATGATGGGGGGAGCAGATAAGCAGAACCTGTGAATTTGACAGCACCGCCCGATCCCCTGTTTCAGGGAACCGGTGGTAAAATTAGGATGGTAAAACATTTTTAATCCGTCGGCAAGGACCATAGAAATAACTAAGAAGAGAGCAAAAATCTTCTATTACAGCCGCATTGGAAACTCCAGTTCGATCAGGTCATTTCTAGTTGTTTATTGACATTTCCTCATTCTGCACTATTATTAAGAAAAGCAATAATGCAAGATGGTCGTATGTTACGAGAACAATCTGTATCATCTAAAAAGTTAGATATGGGATAGGAGTCGGATACTAATTGAGCTACATATCGGCATTTGATCCGTCAGAAGACAAAAAGAGGAATTTAGCCTCTAAGATATTATATATCAGCGAAAGCGTCATAAAATTCTTCTGGGATGACGCGCCCCGGCTCGGCATTCAGCAGCGAGAGGGGCCGCAGGACATGGCTTTCGACGTGCTGGACGCAATTAAAAGCGGCGTTATGTTGTGATTGAGACTGCGTTGGGATAGGAAAAAAGCTTTGCCTATCTGATGCCCATTTTGCTTTACAATTCCAAAACCTTTCATCCAGTCGTAATCGCAACGTCAACCATTGCCTTGCAGGAGCAGCTTCTGAGCGATATGGAGCTGCTGAAGAAATGGTTACGCCTTGATCCTGACCTCATTTTGGCGAAGGGGAAGAACCACATTTTTGTCTCCAAGATGTGAGTCTTAAGTTTACGATACAAGTGCAGCAAAAAAAGAAGTGACTCAAGGCGGAAGAACTCCCAAAATGGTGTTTGCGAACAACCAAGAAGGAGGCCCAGCCATGAGCCACTATAGATATCTTAGCATAGAAGAACGGGAAAAAACTATGCCTGACAAGAGGACTGGGGGCGAAGCTATGTGAGATTGCCCAGGAACTTGGGCGTGCTGTGTCAACGATCAGTCGGGGACTGAAAAAATAAGCAGGTACGGCAGCCATATAGCCCATCACAGGCATAGAGGAACTATGAAAAAAGATGAAAGGGTCGGAAACATATTCTTTGTGATCCCGAAAAACAGAAGTATGTTCGCCGCTTCATTCAAGAGGGCCATTGGTCTCCTGAGCAACTATCGAACCGGTTGAAGTTGGAATCCGCAGAGGTACAGATCGGCTATGCGGCCATCTATCGCACGCTCAAAGCCTGGGTATTTGACTGGAACAAGCGGGCAATCAGCAGGAGTAAAAAGCAGGCGCTCGCCTATCATCTTCGACGCAAGGGGAAAAACGAGGTAAGAAGTGGGATAAACGCCGGCAAGGCCCCCATTTTTGTGATGCCGGATACATGACCGCCCATTCGCAGCCAATGACCGCAGCGAATTGGGAGATTTTGAGTCGGATATCGCTGTGGGCAAGCGCGGAGAAGCATGTCTCTTATCTCTGGTAGACGGGAATCTAGGTTTAACCCTGGCCGTCAAGTTGCCCCGAGGAATAGCGCAGGCAGCCCGTGACACTATGACTGTTCTGCTTGGCAGTTTACCTCCAAACACGGTGAAAGCATCACGCCTGACTGTGGGGCTGAGTTCTCACTCTATCAGGATGTCTCTAATGCTCTCAGCAATGTCCCGTTTTACTTTGCCGACCCTCACTCTCCACGGCAACGCGGCACCAATGAAAATACACATGGCCTGCTCCGTGAATTCCTGCCCAAAGGTTCCGATTTCGCTCTTGTTTTTACCGGATACCATTGACCGCTTCATTTTCCTGTTAAATCTGTGCCCTCGAAAATGCCTTGCCTGTCGTTCCCGGCTGAGATATTTTTCTCGACGCTGTTGCACTTGACTTGATAACTTGCCTTTTTAGGTTTGACTTCTATATAGCCAGTCTTACAGATGCTCGACCATTGTTAGAAAGCTAAATATTCTGCTGCAAATCTCAACAAGTGGTTTAGAAAAGGTTGGAATGCTCTACTCCGCCGAGTTTTTCTTCAATGCTTTAGATGGTTCTCAGCGTTAGCCTGAGCAAAACGAAAGCAAATAAATGCTTCAGCGCACAACTGTTGTATGTGGCGGGGAAGATGCAGCTGACTACAGGCGGAAAGAACTTTTTATGCCGGTCCCGTTGCTGCAGGATGTGCAGAGCCTCACAGGCAGCACGGCAGGCCCGACGCTCGCTGCTGTCATCCGTGGACCAGGTGTTGTCTAGGCGGTTTGTAATGACAGAGAGAATGGAGGCCATACGCATATTGTGGAGGTATCCCACCACAAATTGTCCGGCTGAGTCTGTATCGATGTTGGTCACACGTGCTTGGCGCAGATCGTCAATTAAGTGCTGGGCGGAGGAGGGCCAATAGCCCTGTTCGCTAAGTTTTCGCCCCTGGCCGATATACAGGGAGGAAGGGCTGTACATGATTCCATATCCGTAACGAAATCCCAGATGCTCGCAGGCTTCGCCCAGAGCATTTACCACGTCCAGATTAGCCACAGCAGGAAAGCTTCGATCGATATAACAATCGCTGGTACCGTCAGCCCGGATAGCAGCCACTGGAATGATCAGGTCTCCCGGGGCAAAGCGGGGGCTGATGGAGCCGGTAGTGCCGATGCGGATGGCGGTTTCCACCCCAATGTTGCACAGCTCGTGGATACAGATTTCTGCACTGGTAGTACCGATGCCAGTGGAGACACAGCCAATTTCAGTACCCTGATATCGGCCACGGGCGGAGCGGAACTCTCGGTTATATTTCAGACAGGCTCCCTCCTCCAGCACGTCGAGTACCAGGTCAACCCGCTGAGGAGAGCCGGGAAGCAGCACACCTTTGGGCATATCGCCGGGATGGAGCTGAATGTGATATTCCTCCGCTTTGGGGCGGGGAAATTCGGTTTCCAGATGAGACATAGTATTAATACTCCTTGCAGTCAATGCCCTTTGTAGCGGGGCCGTAGGGATAGGGGTATATTTCCCCAATGGTCATCAATTCAATTTCCCCTTCTGTGGTGGCACCGATGATGCGCACATCTGGGTTATTGTCGCAAAACTCCCAAATAACCTGGCGGCACTCAGCACAGGGAACGCCGGAATAGGGGCCGTAGCATACCAGTGTGTCAATCACCCGTTCACCGTGGATGGCCATGTTCATCACGGCGTTGCGCTCGGCGTGGCAGGTGGTCTGGAGAGAGATAACCTCTACATTACACCCACCGTAGCAGGTGCCGGAAGCTGTACGGACGCTGGCCCCTACCTGGTGGTGGCTGTAGGGGGTATATGCGTTGTCCCGGTACTGCATAGCCAGCCGAACCAGGCTTTGGTCCTGTGGGGAGAGCTTGTCAAATGTAGTGATGGTCATAAAAATCCTCCTATCTACTAATCGGGACGACCGGTGTGGTCAGTGGACTTCCGCCCGCTGCCTGCCGTTCCAAAGTCCGATGCAGAAAGGAATGGCGGAGACGATCAGGCCGCCCAGGGAGCCGGGGAAAGGTTCCCCCATCAGAATGAGAATGACAGCGGTGAGTACGCCGGAGACAATGGTGAGCAACATGGCGCGGTCGGAAAGCTTCCAGTGGAAAGAACCGGCGATGACGGGCAGAAGCAGACCGGGGACATAGACGGAATAGCCATACATCAGGATCTGGGTGACACTGGGTACTTTCAGAGCCAGTACCAGGGCGATCAGTCCTACCAGCACCACAAACAGCCGGTTGACCAGTAAAGAAGAGGCCGGCTTTTCCTTTCCTGTGTTTCGCAGGACGGAGTAGACATCCTGCTCCAGGGTGGAGGAACATACCAGAAGGGTAGAACTGGCGGTGGAAACAGCCACCCCGGCAAAGGCGGCCACCAGCAAACCCAGCATCCCCTTGGGCAGGACCAGCTGGGAAAGATTGAGCATAGCGCTGGCAGGATCGGAGCCGGCAGGCAAAATAAATCTGGCCATAATACCGATGAACATAAGGATCAGGCCAAAGATAATCATCAGCAGGAAAGCGGCAGTGATATTGCCCTTGGCGGATTTCTCGTCCTTGGCCGCAAATACCCGCTGCAAGGCCATGTTATCAATAAAACCGGCGGGAGCCAGGAGCCACCAGGTAATCATAGTTCCGGCGGGCACACTGCCAAAAAGCTTGTAAAATCCGTCGATAGAAGTGGTTTGAGCCAGGGCCTCGGGCACGTCGTAGTGAAGCAGCAGTACCGCAGGGATAACAAGGCCCAGGACCACAAGAAAGAGGACTGCCTGCAGGGAATCGGTATACACTACCGCCCGGAAACCGCCCAGCAGCGTGAAGAGAACAATAATGATATAGGCCACAATCACGGCGGCAGTTCCGTTCAGGTCGGTAAAGGTGGTGATGACCAGGACAATCCCCGCCACTTGACCGGCGGTCCAAGCCAGATAATTCCGCACGGTCACTAGGGAGGCAGCCACACGGACAGCCTTGGAGGAGTGGTTCACATCCACTACGTCGGGAAGAGTAACGTGCATTCTTCGACGAAGCAGCTTTGCCATGGTCATACCCATAATAAACACACCAATGGGGAAAGTAGCCCACCACCACCAACCGGCAATTCCATATTCATATACATACTGGGGGTACCGAACAGACCGGACAGGCCAGTGAAAGAGGCAAAGAGCGATAGAATAATATAGATGTTGCCTACGTTCCGTCCGGCGAGGACAAAGTCTTCGTCCGTCTTGACTGTTTTCATGGAATGATAGCCAATGTAAAGCATTACAGCGAGATAGGCAAGAATTACCAACCAGTCTAATGCACTCATTTTTAACATTCCTTTCATCAAAAATTCTTGCCGGCATGTTTATTTTACACAAACACACTTTTATTAAAACTATGACATGCGTCATAGTTAAAATTTTAATTTATGCTATCATAAAAGAAATAGAGAGCACTGCCTACAGCGCTGTCTATAAAAGAGGTGTATGAGATGGAACATGATAATCAGACGATACGTCAGTTCTTATGTCCCTTTGGCTTTGAGCCACCTGATTATGTATGGAAGAAGATGCACCTGAGGACAGTACCAGCTAAGGCGGTTTTAGTGCTGGCGGGGAGCAATCTGAATGCGATCGATATCCTTCTTCAGGGAGAGATACACGTGGTCAACTCCTTTTCCGATGGGAAAGAGTTCGGCTACACCAATGAGCGCAGCTTGACCCTTTTGGGAGACATAGAGTATTTTTCCGGGGTGAAGCAGTATGCCTCGTCGGTGATTGCCAAGACCACGGTGACACTGGCGGAGCTGGATCTGGAGTCTTTCCAATACTGGTTTGACTGCGATAAGCTATTTCGGGATCATGTGGTAGCTCACATCGCCCAAAAGGCGTATAAAATGGCGGGCAGGTTTGGCACGGAAAAATATGAGGATGCCATCTACCGCCTGACTAAGACCATACTGGATTATCTGCCGGATCGGGCGGAGCACGGCGGCATGCTGGCTCTGCACTATTCCCACTTTGAACTGGCTTTTCTTTCCGGGATGAGTGAGCGGTCGGTAAATCGAGTTCTGAAGAGGCTGAAAGAGGAAAAATTGGTCACCATAGGTCGGAAGCGGGTTCTCATCTGGCCGAAGGACGTACAGCGCCTACGAACTATGCTGGAACAGCGGTATTGAAACGGAGGAAGAGAAGGAATGTGTTGGGAAACAGCTTACGAGCAGTGGTTGAACGCGCCTGCCCTGTCCCAACAGGAACAGGAAGAGCTGAGGGCCATTCAGAAGGACAAGATGGAACTGCGAGAGCGTTTTTGCGCCCCTTTGGCTTTCGGTACCGCCGGACTTCGCGGACGATGAAAGTGGGTCTACACCATATGAATGTCCATGTTGTCCGGTGGGTGACCCAGGGATTTGCCGAGGTAATCTGTGCCGAGTCTGATTGGGCCGGGGACCGAAAGGCCGCGGTATGCATGGATGGGCGTAAGAACAGCCGGCGTTTTGCCGAAGCGGCCGCAGAGGTACTGGCTGCCAATGGCATAACGGTTTATCTCTTTGACGGCCCTCGCCCAACTCCGGAGCTCTCCCTTTGCCGTGCGGGCCTATGGGTGCCTGGCAGGCATCAATATCACGGCCAGCCACAACCCCAAAGAATACAACGGATATAAAGCGTACTGGTGTGATGGGGCCCAGCTACAGACAGAGACGGCGATGGCTGTTTCCGCACGGCTTGAAGAAATCGATGTGTTTGCTGGGCCAAAGCGTATGGATCTTCAGCGTGGGATTGAGCTGGGACGGATTTGTTTGCTGGGACGGTCCTGCGATGAGGCATATCTAAAAGCGGTGGAGGAGCTGTCCACTGTCTGGCCGGGGATGGAAGCTGATAAAGAGAAAGTCAAAATCGTGTATACGCCCTCCACGGCTGCGGATACCAGCTGGTACCAGAAATCCTGTGCCGGACGGGGTTGCAGAGACTGCTCTGCGAACCCAGTCAAATGGTGTTGGATGGGGATTTTTCTACAGTGGAATCGCCCAATCCGGAATATCCGGAGAGCTTTGCCCGGGCAGCAGAACTTGCCATCAGAGAAAACGCGGACCTGATTTTGGGAACCGACCCGGATTGTGACCGGGTGGGCCTTCTGGTGAGAGGACCGTCAGGGAAATTTCTCCCCTCTCCGGCAACCAGACAGGTGTACTCCTTCTGACTACCTGATTGGTGCCCAAAGACGGTCTGGCAGGCTGCCGCAAAAGGCAATTGTCCTTAAAACCATTGTGACAACCGATATGGCCCGAGCCATAGCGCAAGACAACGGCATCGCGTGCTATGATACCTTTACGGGCTTTCGCTTTCTTGCTCAGCGGATGGAACAGCTGGAGCAGGCAGGGGCGGGCGAGGTGATTTTTTCCTTCGAAGAGGCTTACGGCTGCATGATTGGACACCACGTCAGAGATAAAGACGGGGTATCCACCGCTATGCTGATTGGCGAGATGGCGGCGTGGTACGCTGGGCAAAATTGTTCTCTGTACGATGCCTTGCAAGCCCTCTATACGCGATACGGCTGGTACGGTGAGCGGACTGAGCAGTTTTACCGGACTGACAGGCGGGAGCCAAGGAAATCGCTGACTTTATGACCCACTTGCGGGAAGCGCCGCCGAAGCAGATCCTGGGAACTCGGGTGGTTGCTGTCCGGGACTATCTCCGATGACCAACAGAGCAAGGAACGAAAGCGTTCTGCCCCCGCCCAAGCCTCCAACGTATTGCGGCTGGTGCTACAAGACGGTGCTGAACTGGTTGTTCGGCCCTCTGGTACCGAACCTAAAATCAAATTTTATATTCTGGTCTGCGGCGATACCCTGAAAAAAACGGGATGCGCTTCTGGAACGGTATGCGTCCTGGATCAACGGATTGGAAATTGCCCGCTGAGCCGTTATGAAAATAGGGTGTGGCACTTCCTATTCCATTGATTCTGTCCAGTACAAAGTTTGAATAGGTTACAATTTGGAGTAAGTGCTAAACGCAAAGCAAGACTAACTATATAGAGGATATTTCTTTCACATGCACAGCTAATTTTAATTTGAGATAAAAGGAAGTCTGTAAAATATAAATTCAGGCAGTTATTAATTTTAATTTTTTATGAAAGCAGCTGGCCTGAACTCAGGTCAGCCTGCTTTTTTCAAATGGGGCCTTCTTCACTTTTCCAGACACGATGCTCAGTCTTTTCTAAGCAACCGGCCACCCGTTTCCAGCTGCCACTGAAATAATAGATCGTCCCAACGAAGAAGGGCACCCAGCCCGCAAAGGCATTGCCATACCAGAAGCCGTAAACTCCCAGATGGAAGCAGAGGCCCAGCAGCAACGCCAACCCTATCCGGACAATGACTCCATCCAACAGTGCCACAGCAAGGTTCAACCTGGAATTTCCAGACCCGTTAATCAGTGAAAGCATGGACGGCCGGATGATCGAGCCAATAAAGGAGACCACCGCCACGGGCACATAGGTCACCGCCATATCCAGCGCCTCCGGCTCGCTGAGGAAGATCCCAAAAACCGCCCGAGGCCAGCAGACCGTACACAGGATAAATACGCCGCTGGCAGCACCATTGATCGCCAGGAGCGTCAGGATCACTTCGGTGACTCTCTTGTATTTTTTGCACCAATGCACTGTGCCACCATGGAGGACCCCGCTGTTGTAAAAACCATGGACAATGGTGTTGTTGAACATCTCCAGTTTATGTCCCATTCCGGAGACTGCCGAGGCAATCACCCCATAGGAGTTGACCCAAGAGTTGACATACACCCTGGAAATACTGACAGCAGCGGATTGAATTGACATAGGGATCCCCAGTGAGATCAGTGGAAGCAATGTGTCTCTTGTAATTCGGAAACTTTTCGGTCTAAAGTCAAATAGGAACTCCGCCCGTCTCCGGTACAAGATCATCAAGGCACAGAGAAAGCTGACTGCCTGCCCGATCACGGTGGCCAAGGCTGCTCCAAACACCTCCATATCCCAGGACACCACAAATACAACATCCAGAATCGCGTTCAGGACGGAGGCGATTGCAATAAATAAAAACGGGTGTCGGGAATCCCCATGCCGCGCAGAATGGCGCTGACCAGGTTATAACCGTAGATAAAGACCAATCCTATCATACAGGTAACAACGTAGTCCATCGTATAGTCCCAGGATTCTGCCGGCGTCTTGACCCATACAAGAATAGAGTTACGCAACAGCAGAAATATCACAGTCATAGCAATTGCGCACCCACCCAAGAAGGTAAAGAGTGTCCCAATCATTTTGGAAACCTTTTCGGGGTGGTTTGCACCGACATACTGTGAAATGATCACTTGTGCTGCATTGGAAAATCCCATTGCTACGAAGGTCAGCACCATCATCAGATCGCCGCCAATGGATACCGCTGACACACCTGCGCTTTCCAAACAGCGCCCCACAACCACCATATCTACCATATTATAGACCGCCTGAAGGACACCTGAGAGGGCAAGCGGCAGCGCAAAGAGCATCAGCTCTCTAGGTACGCTCCCCTCCGTGAGGTCCTTTATCAGCGTTTTTCTTTTCGAAGTTTTTCCTTTTGCTCCTCCTGTCCTTCCATATCCTTTTCATCATCTCTTTCCTGTGCTACACTCCATTTGAGGTGCACAAAAATGTACTGCACCATACCCTTTTGGACAACTTTACCTTTCATAATAGCATCACGCCTCAATGAAGCGGCGGCCCAAACTACCGCTTCATTGAGGCATCTGTCATTCTGCTCGCCCCTTTTCTCAGCCTCTTATCATTCAGAGGCTGATCCCATGAGCCCTGTAATAGCGCTTGCACTCCTCCAAAGTACGACAGTTATATTCAAACTGGCCATAAAGTGCGTTTCGGTCTTGGTTGGGGATCTCCGGCATGATTACCGCCGTATCCGGGATCACTTCCAGCCACTTTGTAAGGTCGAGCCCGCTCTCACCCGGCCACAGGCGGTAACTGCGTCCCTCGGCAGCCAGTTCCCTGTGACCATCAGGGAACGTGATGTGTGGGACATCACACAGATGAAATTCCCCGAACAGCTCCGGAGGGCATGCGGCTATCTCTTCCGGTGTAACGCTGCTATAATACAGATGCATGATATCCAGAGTAATCCGGGCATTTGACCGCCCAACCATTTTCAAAAGGTCTTTAGCTTTCTGCAAATCGTCGCATATCCCCCAGGCAACAAACTCCAAATTGACGGTCAGTCCATACTCTCCGCAAACAGCGCACAGGTGGTCAAACCGCTCCACTGCCAGGTCCTGATTTGTGGTCCAGACGCTGGTCTGCACCCCTCCCAGCTCGTGTTTTCCCGCAAATTCAAAATAGTCTCGCAAATCATCCGGTTCTGGAGACATTCCCATGCCGTAAGGATGAACATTAGCCGGATCGTCAATGATACAATTTCCAATGCCGTCCAAAAACAGGCCTGTCTCATCCAAGGCGGTCTGCACCCGACTCCACAGGCCAGGTTCCGCAAGCAGCTCATGAAGCGGCCCTTTCCCTCCCCTGGGCAGGATCATGGCACCGCATCCGTCATATCCGGCCCGGTGGGCCATATAGATGCTCTCCCACAGATGCGGGGTCATAAACATACCTTTCCATAATTTTTTCATACCACCACATATCCTTTCACAAAAGGGTTTAGGTCGCCATCAAAATTCCACCGTTCATGTCCAAGCAGTCTCCGGTCAAATATCGGGACTCTTCACTGGCAAGATAGACCAGTGCCGCAGCCACTTCATCCAGATTTGCTACCGGCCGGTCCACGATCACAGATTGGCCGTTATAGAGGTCAGGTCCTTGGTATCCTGGCATACCCGGCACACCGCCCGGTGGCATCTTGAAGGAATGGACCCTTTCTCTGCGATCCGCTCAAACTGCTTTGTATTCAGCGTTCCAGGGGCATATGCAGTCACATTGATTCCATAGGGTGCCAACTCCATAGCCAGAGCCCTGGTCAGGGCGGTACATGCGGCCTTTGAGCTGGCATAGGAGATCGCCACCATCCGGTTTCCCCGTCCGCCCAATGAAGTGAAGTTGATAATATGTCCGCCGTGCTGCTCTTTCATATAGGGCATTGCAGCCAGGGCGGCCCGGTATGCCCCTGTACAGGTCACATCCATCGCCCGGTCCCACTGCTCCGGCAGGATAGCGTCCACCCAGCCTGCTCCGTGAAAGCCAGCCAGGTTTAAAAGGATATCCACGCCTCCGAAGTGATTCACCGCAAACCTTATAGCTTCGTCCATGTCCGCCTGTTCCGTGCAGGCGCCAATAAATGTCACGACCCGGTCCTCACCATACTGATTTCTCAGTTCGGCGGTCCGTTCAAAATATTTTTCGTCAATATCCACCAGGACGACATTAGCCCCCTCCTCCAAAAAAAAATGTTTTGCAGGCCACGGAGCCGACGGAAGAGCCGCCGCCGATGAACACAGCTACCTTGTTGTTCAAACGATTCAAAATGTTCCCCTCCTTCCTCAAATCGCAAACCGGCCGCCATTGAGATCTATGATCTCGCCCGTATTCCAGAACACCGCAGGATCAGCCAGGTACATCACTGCATTGGCCACATCCGCTCCAGTTCCTTTCACTCCCAGCACAGGCCCCGCATTTTTCTCTACCGCAGGTTCGGCGTACTCTCCCTTGATTGGGCCCACAGCTACACCGTTTACGGTGATCCTATGCTTGCCAAAAACCGTAGCCATATTACGGATCAGTCCGCCAAGCCCCCGCATGCGCGGGGGCACTCATCACATTCTCCCCTTCACTCCAGTACGTCCGCAGATGCTCTCCACCACAACAACGCTTCCGCTCTCCTGCTCGATCATGGCGGGGACTGTGTATTTCAGAACAGTCTGCACACCTGTCATGATCTCATCAAAGTATCTATGCGCCTCATCCTCCGGTATCTCATTCCATACAAATGCGGGCGGCTGTGCGGCGAGGCAGGTTACCACAAGATCCGCTGCTCCAAACTCTGACAGAGCATCCCGTATTTTGACCTCCATCTCCGCTTCGTCATAGAAACGATCCACAGATACGATCTTGCAGGTATCAGACTCCACCATTCCCGCTGTCTCAGACTTGTCTGAGACGAGAAACACCACTTTGGCTCCCTCACCCTGCAGCATCCGTGCACATTCTATTCCAATAGAACCGCCAGACGTGGCGATCACCACAATTTTATTTTGAAATCTCATAAATTTTTCCCCCCTCTATGGCTGCATGAACTGTCCGCCGTTGACATCCAGACAGTCTCCGGTCAAAAAAGGCGGAATCGTCGCTGCTCATAAACACGATGACATGGGCGATCTCATCCAGGGTCGCGACCGGGCGGTCTGGCAGGAACGAGCCGCCTCTCGTGGCTCCTGGTCCTCCCTTCAACGCCCCCTTTGGAGGCTGCATGGGGATCGAGTCCTTTTCCGGGATGCGTTCAAAGGCGGAAGTGTCCAGTGAAGCAGGCGCCATACTGTTTACGGTAATGCCGTCGGCTGCCAATTCCAGAGCCAACGCCCTTGTGAGGCCGATGGCCGCCGCTTTGAACCCGGCATAGGTGACTGGTACGCCCCGGTTGGCCCGACCACCTATGGAGGCGAAATTCATGATCCGCCCATAGTGATGTTTCTTCATATAGGGATAGGCAGCGCGCACAGCCCGATAAATCCCCAGGCAGGTCACGTCCATGGCGATCCGCCACTGTTCCCTCAGGACCGTCGTAATGTCGCCGCCTCCGTGGAATCCGGCGTAGTTGCACAGGATGTCGATCCCGCCAAACTCCTGCTCTGCGAATGCCATCGCACGCTCCATATCTCCCTGGCAGGTGCACGCCCCGATAAAGGTGCGGATTCGCTCCGGGTATTCATCTCGCAGCTGTCTGCTACGGTCAAAATACTTCTCATCTACATCCACAAGGAGCACCTTTGCCCCTTCGTCCATAAAGTGCTTCAGCGCAATGGTGGCAACCGCAGAGCCGCCGCCCACAAAGACCGCCACTTTATCCTGTAACTTTTTCAAGACCACCCTCCTATACCATGAAATATCCGCCGTTGAGGTCCAACGTCTCACCAGTGGTCCAAGAGGCCAGAGGCGCTGTGAGATATTCCACAGCCCCAGCCACATCGTTCAGCTGGCACAGCTCATGCCCTGGGAGGATACCCTGCGGCTCCGGCGTGCCGCCGGTCCGGTAAGAGCCGTCTTCCAATGCGGTAACCGCCACCGCGTTTCCAGTGATAAAATGCACTCCCATGGTACACCCGATATTGCGTGCCATCCCACACAGCGCCGCATTGGCGGCTGCGTAGACCGGTGCGACCCCGGGGATAGCTGTGCGCCCGGCAATACTGGAGACCAACACGATGCGCCCGTAGTTTTTTTCGATCATCATGGGCATCAGCGGCTGGATCGTATAGAGGCTCCCGTTGGTGATAGTCTTCATGACACGGTCATATTCCTCCTCATCCATGTCGTAGGCGGGCTTGGAGGGCACGGTTGTGACCGCGGTCACAACGCTATCACAGGTTCCAAACTTCTCCTTCACCTGGTCCGCCGCCCGTTTCAGCTCCTCATGGTCCCGGAAGTCGCTGATCTGGATGGTGAGCAGTCTGGATCTCTCTTCTTCGCTGATCTGGTCAAATGGCCAGAGCCGGGCCTCCTCATCATAGTACAGCGCAACCTTTGCGCCCTGCTGCAAGTAGTTCAAAGCACAAGCAGCCCCTGCGTCAGAGCCGCAGGCAGCTACCACCGCTGTTTGATTCTCAAACCGCATAAATTACCTCCTGAAAATCCGGTGCCTGCCGGTATCTCGGAATCCATCCGGGACCTCGCTGCGATCCCGGATGGAATTCCGGCTATCGATTTCCCCCACTCAGGGATCAGCGGGAACATATAGGGCGTGTAAATAGAGAAAATAATGGTCATCAGGATCGTGATGGGCAGGCCCATACAGACAAAGTCTTTGATCCGATATCCGCCTGCCTCATATCCCATCATCATGGCAGGAGTGGCGGTAGGGAGCATGAAGCAGTTGGAAGCACCCTCCTGTGCACTCATCATCATGGCCCGGCCGTCATAACCAAACTGTACTGCAATGACCGCCGCAAGGGTGCGGAACGCGCTACCCACGGCCAGGTTAGACATAAACTGGGTCAAGAGCATGCAGACGATGTACATGGAGACCATGATCGCGATGGGCGGCAGGTCCCCGGTCAGCTGGTGGAACACCTCTGCGATCAGCTGGTCCGCGCCGGTCTTGCTCAGCGCCGTGGCCAGAGGCAGCGTGCCTACCGTGATCCAGATTACGGGCGTCGTCATGGCGTCCCGGGATTCCTTGATACTCATGGCTCCGGAGGCGGTCAGGACAAAGGCGGCGATGGTGGCAGGGTACCATGTGCTCAACCCTGTCAGGGCGCAGGTGACGATACCCACCACACAGGCGATAAAGACAAACACCGTGAATTTCTCCTGCGCCGGAGTCATCGTTGTGGAGGATGCCTTGGCCTTGTTTTCCGCAACTGCCTGGTTCGCGGCGGCTCCCTCCACCTTGCTGGGGATGTTACCCAGATCCGGAGCCATTTTCAGCGTGACAAGGATGACAAAGGGAATCACGATGATCTCGATGGGGATCTTGTTAATCATCATGCTGAAGAACTCAAAGGTTCCGACACCGCCTAGATTTTCAAGGATCGTATTATACTGCAGATAGCCCGCCGCATTGCCGCCTGTGGGCAGGAAGCCAGGCCAGATGTGGGCCAGTACGCAGGCTGGGTAAATGAATTTGCTGAT
>VOFI01003866.1_pt1 | contig 43467 bp, 89 predicted proteins | sample 5384131 | NCBI WGS metagenome assembly VOFI01 (sample SAMN12384728, study PRJNA508395) | human gut metagenome | isolation source: healthy gut H | host: Homo sapiens | reverse complement strand
CCAGAACCAGATCCGTGCCCCCCTGCCATCTCATCATCAGATCCACAGCGCCTTCCTCTCCTGAAACGAAAAATCCTCTCCAGTTTCTGCAAATTTCTTCCAGCCGTCAGGTGTAAATTCATCAACCGCGAAATCCATCTCCCTTGAACAAACCCGCCACAGGCCTCTGTTTCCAAAGTATAGTCCATCCATTGCCCTTGGTCTTACATGCTCTGATGGTATCTGCGGTTTTACTATATCAGCGCCCTCAGACTTCAGAAAAGCCGCTCCAATCTCAGAGGCCACTTCAAGAGGGACAATGCCAGTATCCTTTTGCGGAAGCCAAATGGAAATACCGGGCTGACCAGCAGATAGGAGGAGCGAATTGACTGGTGCCGCCGCTCTTGCCCAAAAGTGCCTGGTCCAAAAATCATAGTGTTCTGTAGAGGGAGTTATCAGCAGATTCAGGATCTGTGCCTGAATGGAAACGTCCAGTGCAGAGACCGGCTCGTCGCAGATGATGAACTCCGGGTCCATGGCCAATGCGCGGCCGATGCCAATTCCCACTCTCTGCTTCATGCCGCCGGAAAACTGATGGGGATATTCATTTTTTCTGGAGCTTGAATTCAACCAGTTCCAATATTTCGTCAACCCGCTTTTCTACGCTTTCCTGCCCTTTGCTGTCTGCCTGGTGGAGTCGGATTGCTTCCGCAATCTGTTTGCCCACCGGAATGACAGGATTGAGAGAAGTCATGGGGTCTTGAAAAATCATGGAGATCCGTTCTCCTCGAATCGCACGCATATCAGCTTCTGTCATAGTGAGCAGATCTTCCCCCATCAAATAGGATCCTGCCTCTGGTGATTTTTCCCGTTCTCTCTGGCAGCAGTCTGAGCACAGAAAGGGCCGTGGTGGATTTTCCTGCCCCGGTTTCTCCCACGATTCCCCACATCCCCCTTCTTTACCGAAAGAGCAACGTCATTAACCGCTTTTACTTCTCCGGCTTCCGTGCGATATACCACATGTAAAATCTTTTATCTCTAACATCGATTCTTTCATACTTTCATCCTCAATCCTTTAATCTTGGGTCAATGGCATCTCTCAGTCCGTCCCCAGCAAATTCAGAGATAGGGCCGCCAGTACAATGGCAAGTCCCGGAAGAAGACCAGGGTCGGCTGGTTCATCATAAAATCTTTGGCATCAGAGAGCATAGCGCCCCATTCCGGCTGCGGAGGCTGTACGCCCATGCCGAAAAACTGAGTCCTGCGATGGAGAGAATGGTTCCCGCCACATTCATGGTGGCTTCTACAACGATGGGGCCGATCACGTTGGGAAGGATATGAGAAGTGATGATCTGAAAATCATTCATTCCCCCTGCCCGTGCGGCTTCTATGTACTCTTCTCCGATGACGGTGAAGACATAGGATCTGATGATCCGCGTAAATGCTGGTACCGAAGCTATGGTTGCCGCAATGACCAGATTCTGAAGACTGGTTCCCAGAGCTGCAATAATTGCCAGTGTCAGCAAAATTGACGGAATACACATCAGCATATCCGCGATACGCATGATTACACTTTCAATGATCCTCCGTAATAGGCTGCTGCTGCACCGAGGAAGCCGCCGATTGAAAGGGCGATGACCGTGATTCCCAGTCCCAGTGCCAGGGAGACTCTCGTGCCATATACGATTCTGGCAAATACATCTCTGCCCAGATAGTCGGTCCCGAACCAGTGCTCTGCGCTGGGACCTGCTAATCTATCCTGGCCCCTGCCCAGGGCATCTGTATCGTAATCGACGATAACATCGGCGAAGATGGCTAATAGAAGGAATACGATGAGGATGGCCAGACCGATCATCGCCAGCTTATTTTTCCTCATTCTGTGCCAGATTTCACGAGCCTGGCTTTTTCTTTTTCTCTTTTCTGTTTTCCTAGTCTGTATTGTATTCATGGCGTCCTCCTATTTCACGTATTGGGCTTTCACTCTCAGGGTCAATGAATGCATAGAAAAGATCCATCAGCAAGAGAATCAGGCAGAATAAGACAGCGAGAAAAAAATAACGGATGCCATGACCAGCGGGATATCCTTCATTCTGATTGCATCGACAATCAGAGTGCCCAGTCCCGGAAGACTGAATACTGATTCGATGACAATGGTACCGCCCAGCATGCCTCCAAACTGGATGCCCAGAGAAGTGATCACCGGCAGAAGGGCATTTTTGAGAGCGTGGTGGAAAATAACTCGTTTTTCACTGGCGCCCTTTGCCCCTGGCCGTTCTAATATAATCCTGTCGGATGGTCTCCAGCATCATGGTCCGCGTAATGCGCACGATCAGCGCCGATCCGGTAATGCATAGCGTCAAAGTCGGCAGTACGTAATTTTCCCACGATCCCGTGCCACTGGGCGGCAGCCAGCCCAGCTGCAGAGAAAATACCAGCATCAGCATCAGACCCAGCCAGAAGGATGGAATTCCCCGCCATAAAGAGGGCTAAGGTGGTGCTGCATCCATCTATGAAGGAATACTGTTTCACCGCTGACAAGATTCCAATGGGAATGCCGACGATGGCCGCAGAAATGACACTGAGGAAGGCAATGATCACGGTCGTCGGAAACCTTGGAAAGATTTCGTCAAAGACCGGTCTCTGTGTATTGTAGGATACGCCAAAATCTCCGTGCAGTGCATCGACAATATAGTCAAAAAACGGACTAAAAAAGGATTATTAAATCCGAGTTCTTCATTTAGGATTAATTGCCTCCGGCGTCCGACTGGCCGAGGATCAATTTTCCCGGTGTTCCCGGTGTCAGAGATAAAATCGTATACACGATAAACATGACACCTAATATCGTCGGTATCAAAAGCAATAATCGCTTCCATACATATTTGGTCATTACAGTTCTCCTCTCGAAAAAACGAAGGGCCGAAATGATGATTTTCCGCTTCAGCATCATTCCAGCCCTTTTGTTTAGATTAATTCCAGTGCATATCGTAGACAAACTGAACGGATGGCTCCAGCACATCAATTTTTAGATTTTTATTATATGCGTAGATATTTGTTGAACATATACCGGAATATAGGCGGCATCTTCACCGATCAGATTAAAAACTTCGGCATATAGTCTCAGACGTTCTTTCTGATCCGTGGTAGCTTTTGCCTGGGTAAAGAGCTTGTCTACCTTCGATTGCTATAACGGGCAGTATTCATACCGTCAATCTGATCTGAAGTGAAAAGGATGGAATAAGAATCCGCGTCCCGCAGAAGACTGATCTGACACCATGCGATTTCATAATCGCCAAAATCGGTTTCATCATAGAACTTGTTCTGTTCTAAGATTTCAATTTCCACCTCCAGGCCGATTTCAGAAAGGCACTGCTGCAGCGCTTCTGCCGCATTCTTGCCATCTCCTTCAGGAATTTTAATCGTACCGATTTCCATCGGTGTTTTGATGCCGGCTTTTTTCAGCAGTTCTCTGGCTTTATCCGGGTCATAGGTATAGGTCTGATTGATTTCATCAGAGTAACCAAATACAGAAGGCGGCAGCATGACGGAGGTAATCTTTTGACAGACCATTGGTCTCGACTTCAGCGATGTATTCTCTGTCGATGGCATAATTGATCGCCTGTCTTACAATCGGGTCGTTAAACGGCGCGACTTCATTATTGACTGCAAAATAGTAGAGACTGTTTGCACTCCAGTCGGCTACAGTCAGAGCCGGCTCATTCATCACTTCATCATAGGATGCTCTGGCAAAACTTCCAGCGTCCATCCCCAGTACGTAAATTTACCGTAGCCGTATTGTCATCGGTGATAATCTGGTAATCCACATCTTTGATTCTCGCCGCACCGCGTAATAGTCGTCGAATCTGGTCAGCTTGACTTCCACCCGGCTTTATAGGAGACAAATTTGTATGGACCTGTTCCCACCGGATGATCAGCATAGGATTTCCCCGCTTCTTTTTTACCGTCTTCTCATTGACAATCATGATGATCTGAATTTTTCCAGGAAAGACGCATCCACGTCAGTCAGGTGAACCGCAACAGTATTATCGTCGACTACTTCGGCATAATCCACAGAATCAACATAAGCCGAAGTGTACGGAGATTTCTGCGCCCGCTTGATGGAATAAACTACATCGCTTGCTTTCAGCGCTTCCCCCATTGTGGAATTTCACACCCTCTGCCAATTTGAAAGTATAGGTCTTTTTCGTCATCCGATACCTTATAGCTTTCCGCAAGGCGCGGTTCCACCTCAAATTCCTCGTTCATATGAATCAGGGAATCGTAGATCTGAAACATAACCGTGTTGGCACTGCTCGTAGATGTGCTGACTGGATCAAAAGTCTTCGGGTCCGATTTGAGACTGATCACAACATCTTCTCTATCAGAGGCTTTTCCACCGCCGTCTCCAGAGGAACTGCCGTTCTTGCATCCGGCAAAGGCTCCTGCTATACACAGGGCCAGCAATAGTACAATGATTTTTTTTCACAATTTCAACCTCCTAATTAATTATCACAATTTTTTCGTTTTTTATCTTGATCAAATCATAGCATATCGGTTTGTACTTGGTGTGTATCTAGTTTTCTTTTTTATTGCATTTTATAGGAACTGTTGTAATTTTTGTGGATTTTGGTAAACTGAATTCATTAGGAAACGCTTTGAGAAAGGGAGAAACATGAACACTGTATTAGTCGTTGACGATGAAAAAAGAAATTCAGAGAATTGATCAGCCTGTACCTGCGCTCAGAAGGACTCAACGTCCTGGAAGCGGCGGACGGAAGCTTCCGCCATAGAAATATTTCAATCTAAAAATCCGGACCTGATCGTCCTTGATGTCATGCTGCCGGATCTGAGCGGGATTTGATGTCTGCAAGAAAATACGCCAGACATCAGATGTGCCCATTCTATTTCTTTCCGCTTTAGAGGATGAGGGCTATCATATCGTGGGATACCATGCCGGCGCAGACGACTATCTGGTAAAGCCCTTTCAATCTTCCATCTTTGCCTTAAAAGTAAAGCGGATGTTGTCCAGATCCAGCCATGAGCAGTCTGTTCACACATTGCAGTTTTCTGACATCATTCTCAATTTGGATGCCTATACCTGCACCGTACACGAGAAAGCGGTGGAGCTGACCCCCAAAAGAATTCGCCCTGCTCCGTGAACTGATGGAAAATATCGGACGAGTTTTGACAAGAGAATACCTTTTAGAAAAAATCTGGGGCATGGACTATGTGGGCGATATCAGGGCCGTAGATACTTTGATCAAGAAAACACGCAAAAAATAGGCGACAAGGCGCCTTTGATCAAAACCGTGATTTCTGTTGGCTACAAAATGGAGGATTCCCTATGAAAAAATCCATTACGCTGAAAATATTTACTGTCGTGACCGGGTTATTTCTCTTGATTCTGGTGGTACAGTGGATTTTTGTCAGCAGCTTTTTGATCGTCTTTACATCAAGAATATCAATGCAAACATCTATTCCAGTCTGGACGAAGTGACCGAGGACTTCCACGAGGCTGGTTCCGAGACATACTACAGGCCCTTTGAGGAGTATTCCTTATCGACCGGCTCTCCTGTTTTAGCTCTTCGCGATGACTTCAAGTTTGCCGACACCGGCTTTTTAATAAACTGACCGCTCTTCGGGTACAATGTGAGGATAATGGGAAAATTTATACGATTCCGTCTTCTACCTGACACAGCTGGATGAAGATGTGCTGCCCTCCATTAAGCACGGCACCAAAATCCAGGCCAAATTAGTCCGGGTGGGAAGCAGCGACCTCTATGAACCCCTGCTGCTGACTATAGAAGGCGTCCCCTATTCCAATCGCAGCAGCATGCACCAATACACCGTCTCTAACAGGGACGTCAAAATCATTAAATGCAGCGCCGAAGTTCTTTCCTTCAGAGATTACTCTTCTAACCCTTCTACCCAGAATCAACGGGCAGAACTGATCTATGAACATATCAGGGACTGTCTGATTACCAAAAAGCAGTCTGGCAGACTTTATGTCCAAGAAAACAGGAAAATCGGAAGAACTGAACGGTTCTTCTTATTACTTTATTTCCACATCTACAGCAAGGATGGAAATCACTATTATTTTTTGACCTTGCACAACATCATCGTTACCGGCTATGAAAGCGCCTATCTGGGCGATATCTTCAAGGGTTCTTTTGTTGTTCTCGCCGTTATTTTGATGGCTGGCGCTTACATTTTGGCTCGTCAGATTTCCAAACCGATGCAAAATCTCAATTCTGTGACCGACAAGATCGCACATCTGGATTTCAGTGAAAAAGCCACCTATGAGGGAAAAGATGAAATCGGCCAGCTTTCCCAAAATATCAATACCATGGCCTCCAGCCTGGAAAGCGCACTGCAGGAACTGAAGACGGCCAATCAAAATCTGGAAATCGCCTCTGAAAATGCAAAACAATGAAAAAAGGATGAAAAAACTCCTCGGTGACGTTTCCCATGAATTCAAAACCCCTTTGGCTTTGATTGGCGGTTATGCCGATGTCCTCAGGCGCGGCATCAATGAGCAGGAACCAGATTACTATTTAGATATCATCATGGATGAAACGGCCAACCTGACCGATATGGTCAATGAAGCCATTGAACTGACAAGGATACAATCCGGCTATTGGAGCGTCCATATCGGTGAATACTCATCAAAGGATATCGTGGTTGCTGTTTTTAGAGCGATTCTCCCGCCGACTGGAAAATTTGGGATTTTATTGTAGAGACATGGCTCTGTGACGTCATGGTACAAGCAGATGCCCACCGTATTGATCAGGTTCTTTCTAATTTTATCAGCAATGCCATCAAATATGGAGATGCTCACCGCCTGCTCTATATCCGCATGGAAGTAAACGACAATAACTTGATCATCTCCGTTGAAAACAGCGGCACTATCAGCGAGGACATCATGGAGAAAATATGGAATCGTGATTTCTCCATCGACGAACATACCCAGGCCCGTCTTCCCAGTCAGGGAATCGGCCTGGATATTGTGAAAAGCATATTAGACGCCCATCATAGCCATTATACAGTATCACAGAAGGAAGACATGGTCTGCTTTTTTTTTACATTGTCTGTGATTCAGTAAGTTGCTTAATCCGACATCTAACCACAGCAAAAAAAATAACAGCAAGGCTGCCTGCCTTGCTGCAAAAATAATTATATCATGACGCTGATCAGTTTTGGGTCGTAGCCGATCTTCTTGAGGGCTTTGATGATCTTGTCTTTGTGTTCTGTTCCGAATGACTCCATGGTGATCTTCAGTTCCACCGCCGCATTTCTGTTGGTGCTGACAAACTGGTTGTGATCCAGCCTGATGACATTGCCCTGTGCTTCTGCAATGGTGCTTGCCACCCTCACCAGCTCACCCGGTTTATCAGGCAGCAGTACAGAAATAGTAAAGATTCTGTCTCTCTGAATCAGTCCGTGCTGCGACGGAGGACATGGTGATGATGTCCATATTGCCGCCACTTAAAATGGACACGACTTTCTTGTCCTTCACCTTCAGGTGCTTTAGGGCCGCCACCGTCAGAAGGCCGGAATTCTCAACTACCATCTTGTGATTCTCTACCATGTCTAGGAAGGCAACGATCAACTCATCGTCATCCACTGTGATAATTTCGTCGATGTTTTCTGTAAAAATGGGAAGATCTCGATGCCTGGCGTCTTTACAGCAGTACCGTCAGCGATGGTGCTGACACCATCCAGGGTTACAGGCTTTCCGCCTCGAAAGACGCCTGTAAGCAGGCAGCTTTCCCTGCCGGCTCTACAGCGATGATTTTGATCTTCGGGTTGAGCATCTTAGCCAATGTGGAAACACCTGTCGCCAGGCCGCCGCCACCCACCGGCACCAGAATGTAGTCTACCAGCGGCAGTTCTTTTGACGATTTCCATGGCAATGGTACCCTGGCCTGTCGCGACCACAGGATCATCAAAAGGATGTATAAATGTGTACCCCTTTTCTTCCGCTAACTTCTGGGCGTGAGCTGCGGATTCGTCGTAGACGTCACCGTAAAGCACAACCTCCGCGCCGTAGCTTTTGGTTCTGTTGACCTTCATCAAAGGTGTCGTCGTCGGCATCACGATTGTCGCCTTGCACCCGTAAGCTTTTGCCGCATAGGCAACACCCTGGGCGTGGTTTCCGGCTGAGGCTGTAATCAGCCCCTTGGCTCTCTCCTCGTCAGTCAGGTGCTGATCTTGTAATAAGCGCCTCTGAGCTTATATGCGCCAGTCTTCTGCATGTTTTCCGGCTTCAAATATACTTTATTTTCCAGTCTGTTCACTGAAATAGTCACTATATAGCAAATTCGTCTCTATGGCAACTTTTTTCACCACCTCGGTGGCTTCTTCAAACGCATCTAAAGTTAACATACTTTTCTTCCTTTCCCTATGTAAATCTTGTCTTCTATTTTACCACAAATTTGCGGAAAAGGATAGTCACTAGCGATACATATACGCAGTCTTTTCAAAGGAATCCATGACTTTCTTGTAGATGGGCAGAAGCTGTCTGCTGGACACTGGTACCCCTCCATAGCCTGTCTCGATACAGACGTAAGGAATGCGGTATTCATTGATGACGTAGTGCTCCAGGTCACCGTAGGTGGCTTTTTTTGTGTAGCTCTCGTCGATCAAATAGTAACCTGTCATCTGCCGGAACATCTTTGCCAGGGCATAACTCTTGGATTTGTAGGATTTGTTCTTGTATCCCCAATAGATGACTTGTCCCATACTGTGATAGTTGAGACAGGCCTTCATATTAGTCATGGATTTCATCAGATCGTGAACGGCTTTCGTCTCACTCTCCGAAAACCTGGACGGCCCCGGGTAGTTTTTCGCTGGCAGGCTTCTTCTGTGGGTGTTTTCCGGCATACATCTTGTAATTATGGTTCAGATCCACGCCTCTGGCATTGGACTTCCAGTTGCTGTAGCCGCCTCTCCTCGGCATCTTCTGCACTTTTTGCGGAGCGCTGCATTTCTGATCGCGCCGGCTCCCGACTGGCTGATGGCGATACCATCAGGATTGACCATCGGTATGATGTAGACAGCGACTTCATCAAAGAGCTGGCGATAAGTTTTCCCCTTATACTTGCCGCCATAGTTTCGGCAGTAGCGTTCCACCATCATCATCACGACCTGGCAGTTGATGTATTCGCGAGCATGCATTCCCGCTGTGACAAAAGATCTGCTTCTCCGCCTCTGGATTTCCCAGGCAGAGGGGCGTAGATGTTTCTGCCGTCGGCGCTCTCTCCCAGAACCTGGCTGGTCAGCCTGTCCGGATACTTGGCCGTCAGCGCTTCAATGTCCTTCTTCATATCTGTATAGCTGTACTTTTTGTCGCTGCGGCTGACGATGTAGGATGTGGAAGCCGAAACCGGCTGTGAGATTGCCGTCATCATCGTTAGGAAAACAATCAAAATCAATGCAATCCTGCCTTTGCTGGTATTGATCATCTTTCGTCCCCCTTACTGCTCCGGCACCACGGCAAAGAAGATCAAATCCTCATCACTGTCGTTGATCAAGCTGTGTTCATGGCCTTTGGGACAGTAATGACACAAACCCTCCTCTACCTCTTCATAACCGCCATCATAAAGAACTTTGCCTCTTCCTTTCAGAATATAGATGATTTCACTGCTGGTTTCGTGGGTATGGAGGCCGATTGAGGCTCCAGGTTCCAGTCTTCCGTGCATGATCTTGCATGCAGGGTCTGCAAACATCCTGGACCTGGTCTCCTTTTCCCCGCCTCGAAAATGTGGAATGACTGTTTCTTCAATTTGTTTGAAATCAATTATCATCGCAAGTACCTCTTTCTTAATCTCAGATACTATCAGTGTAAATTCATTGACGGATTTTGTCAAATAGAACTATTAAAGAAGCTCTTTACGATAAAGTTACGCTTTTTGGACCCTTGCGGCTAATTTCGCGTAACCGGAGCATTTCCTGACAAGGAAATGAGGGGGTATATCTTATCTGGGTAACTAAATTATACCGATTTATCTACCTGCTTTATGTCAGAGCCTCTGGAAAAGTAATCATATGTAATACTTTTACAAACATCCGCTGAATTTCGTGCTGGTTTTCGGCAGAATGACTTCAATAACTGCCAAAGAGTTACGCGGAGCCCTTGTGATACACTTCAAAAAAGCATAACCGCATTGTAAAAAGTTCCTTTAGCATACCCCCATACCCTATATGTCCTATTCCTCCCAAAGTTTAAAACTACAAAGGACCGCCTATACAGGCAAGCCCCTTTGTAAGAAACAGATACATTATTTCATCACTTTATTTTTCGCCAGTTTCGTTCTGATCTGTGCAAACGCGATCAGGAAGATAAACGGCAATCCCAATGCGCCGTAGACCGTAAACATGTAATTGGTCAGGAAATCAAATGGAATCAGCATAGTTACGATGGTAACAAAGATTCCTGTTCCAATGGAGATCATCATATACCGCTTCGTCTTTTCCTTTGCAAAGGTTGCCACAAAGGTGAACATGCCCGGTACTGCAGAGGTAAATTCCAAGGATGATGACGCCGATAAAAAGCACCGTGAGGAATGGCGACATCTGCTGCGCCAGATATAGTGTCGGTACAAGGACCTTTGAAACACCTTCGATATCACATAAGAATGCTGCTACCATGATGAAAACTGCAAACATATAACCTACATTTCCTACAATCATTCCGGTAATGCCTTCTTTTTTTCGTATCGATGGTCTTGGCTGTCGTCGTCAGAAATGGTGCCGCCATCAGAGGCGCCCAAGTTGCAAAATACACACCGCCCATGAACCAGTTATCTCCAATACTTAACAAATCCATGTCCTCTGCCGCCAATGCACCGGCTTTCAGCTTCTCCCAATTGCCAATCAGATAGATTCCGCCAGTTAATAACGATACGATAATTAATAACGGCCCTATGGTTCCGATGATGTCAGCTATGCGGTGCAGGCCGAGCATAACCGTCAAAGTTACGATCGTACCCATGATGATGCTTCCTGCAACCATGGGAAATCCCGTCAGTTGATTAATGGTGGCGCCAAAACCGGAAATCATGACCGATGGTGCAAACAGGGCATAAACCACTGTCAGCGCTGCCACCAGCTTGCCCAGGTATTTTCCGCAGAAGTAATCGAAAACACCCATGGGATTTTCAAACTGCATGGTTTTCCCCAGCGACATGTAGGACGTGGTCACATAAATGTGAATCGCAATACCGATCAGGATTCCGATGAAGCCCTTCATGCCATAGGCGACAAAGTATTGCATCATATCCTGCCCTGTTGCAAATCCAGATCCAATACAGTAGGAAATCCATACTCCGGCAATTTTTATTACATTTTTCAAACTTACTCTTGGTTGATTCGTATCCATTGCGTTTTCCTCCTCCTTATTTAAGGTTAAAACGACTCGATTAATCTTCTCATTACCGCCGGTGTATGAATTTCCAAGTCAGGAAGATAAACCCTCTCTGTAATTGTGTGATAATCTTTGCTCCACGGTCGGCAGATAATGGACGGGAGTGCGATATATTCCGCCTCTTTCAGCGGGATATCGTAAACCTCTTTCGGCGTGACCATGCTCTTTAGGGCCTCCAGGTCCTCAGTCGGATCCACGCATGATATGTAGCTGTTGTCAGAAAGTCCCATGAAATAAGGGTACCACCTCAACGGTAATGCCATATTTCTTCAATTCGCCCTGAACAATATTGATGGTGCCCTCTCTGTCAAAATCCTGAAAGGCGTGATTATTTACTGCTGGCACATAAGGCGCCATCAGTCCATAAACAATCATCGGATCTGTAATCTTGGACTGTTCAATTTCCCATTGCACGATATCGAAGCCCGTCGCCAGCTGGGTAAGAGAGTCTCCTCTGTTGACGATTTCGATTTGCCCCTTGACAAAAAGCAGCCTTCTCTTCTTCGTAGTTTTCTACATTTGCCTGATTATACGCTTCCAGTTCTGCCAGAGACATCACACGCACATTGTGATTGGGGTTCGGATGGTTCGGCTCCATAAAGGTGTATGCCTTGTTGTAGACCTCCACCGCTTCTGCTGCCGATTCCCGGCAGATTTGATCAATGGAGTCGAGAATTTTCAGCGCGTTATTGGAATTTGTAAATAGAGTGTTCAGATACAAATTCGTATAGAGGGGAACCGAAACGTTATAGAACTTTTATTGTCCTTCATATAAAAAGCACTGTCGGCGGCACACATTTCTGGCCGTAATCTTCACTACAAAGATCTGTGTTCAATTCAATACGTCTGACGATATTTGCTGCAATCAGCGATCCATTTAGACCCTGCATCAGATTTCCTACATGAACCAGCTTGCTTTTTAATGACGACGAAAGGAAGTCCTTTGCCGATAGATCCGTCATAATAAGTGTATTTATCCGGGCTGTCTTTGGACGTCGGTTCTCCGTTGACGAGAAGCTTGTAGTCAAAGCCATATTTTTTTCTTCAGTTCCGTAAACAATCCGACACTCTGGAAGATTCCTTCCGCCTCAGTTTTCTTCGTCATGAATGCCCACATAAAGAAGATTCAGTTCTGGATTGATGTGCTTTGCAGCGACCTCGAACAGCTGGCAGAGCATGACGGCGGTACCGCCCTTCATATCAGCTGTCCCTCTTCCGAACAACCAGTCCTCTGAATGCAGATCCTTCACCACATCAGGATCGCTCCATTCCATGGTCTTCAGTCTTTCTTTCAGCTCATCTGGCCTCAATGCAAATTCTTTCAGCGTATCATAGCAATCGATTTCGACGCAGTCAAAGTGACCTGAGAGAACCAGACACCTGTTGGATGTTCCTTTTCGAAGCGCCCAGGGAATGAGACGCCCCATCCGGTCATTCCCGTCGTAAAGTCCGCAGCAATCGGGATGCTCTTCCCAATAGTCCTGTCCTTTGATGACTTCCAGGATATGTTTTTTGCCATATCTATTTCCAAAGGTAGTGTATGTATCACTTTGTACTGAAACCAGATCAAGCAGTAATTCTTTTGAGTCCATTCTTTACTCATTTTTTTCGCTTCCCTTCCAATTTACGCCATCAATTCGTTGGCCAGGTCTACAGCAGAAGCTGCATCATAGGAGAATTTTGCGCCAATTTTTTCTCCAAAGTCCGCTGTGACAGGTGCCCCTCCGATCATGATCTTCACATCAGCATACTTTGGATCAGCCTTTATTGCCGCAGCTACTTCATCCATCACTGTCATCGTCGTGGTCAGCATGGCGGACATTCCTACACAGTCAGCCTGGGTCTCGTCGAGAGCGCCCAGGAATCTTTCTGGGGTGACATCGATTCCAAAGGTCGATCACCTCATATCCTGCGCTTCCAACATCATGCCCACAATCTTCTTTCCGATGTCATGCAAGTCGCCTTTTACTGTGCCTATGATGATTTTTTTCCTTTCATTTCTCGGGTTTCGCCAACCATGAGCGGCTTCAGAATATCATTTCCCGCCTGCATGGCATTTGCAGCCATCAATACTTCCGGTACAAACATCTCTCCAGTCTTAAACAGTTTTCCGACTTCGTCCATTCCCGGTACCAGGCCCTGCTCCAAGACATCCAGCGGCTTTGTGCCTTCTGCCAACGCCTTTTTCTACCAATTCACAAACAACCTCATCATCGCCCTCTAATACTGCGTTTCCAATCTTTTCTAATAACATTTGTCTCCTCCTTTTAATACTCGATCGCCAACTCTTTCGCTCTGTCTTTGATGATTTCGTCAAAGACTTTGGCAGTACGCTCGTCGATATAACTGTACTCCTCTTCCTCAATGATCGTCTTTACTGCATTGTCCAACTTCTCGTTCAGGCTGAGGCCGCCTTCGCTTTCCCATGCCAGATACTGTTTTCGGTTGAAGAACTTAGGGTAGAATACCTCATTTCTGAAGTTCTTTGCCGTATGCTTCTGTGATACATAGGCGCCGCCGTAGCTCACCTTGTCGATCAGGTCAATGGCGAGGGACTCTTCATCATAATTGATTCCCCTGAACGAATCGCTTTGCAAAACTGATCTGTTCATCCACCAATAGAATCATGGACAGATTTCCGATGGCGCCGACTCCGGTATAGGCATTATCGTGAACCAGATTTTCTCCCAGAAAGTGCCGCGCACATGATGCTGTACATTGCCTCTGTACCGGCCTGAGCGTCAACCTCCAGGGCGTCGGTACAGCCTGATGTCCCATATACAGGCAGATCATAATATTTTGCCAGATCCGCCATTACAGCGTGCACCATGCCCAGTTCCGGTCCGCCGTAAACATTCATGGTGGTCATCATATCCATGGCTCCAAAGATGTAACCGTAAATAAATGGAGCGCCTTTCTTGACTAACTGCTGGAGGACTAAGCCGGCTAAGCACTCTGCATTACTGCATACGATGGAGCCGGATAATGTAACGGGAGAGGTTCCCCCCCAGACACACCGCCTGATGCATAAGTGGTCGGGATCCCATACTCGGCACAGAGCATCAGCTTCTGATTGCCTCCTCACTGTTCATCAACGGGGAAACTGGCTCATTGTAAAGCATCAATGTCGGATTCCGTCTCAGCTCATCGTAACCGCCTGCCATCTCAGCACACATGTCGATCAAAGCCATTAAATTCCCCTTTGTCCGTCGCCGTACAGAGATTCGGTTTACTGCAGTAGGTTCTCATGGTTTTCAGAGTAATCATGTCGTGAAGATGCTGCGGGATATCCTGGGCCAGCCCCTGGTTTGATACATAAGCAAAATTATCTGCTTTGTCCACCACTTTTGCAATGTTTTCTACGTCTTTCAGCATCGTCGGCCTGACTTCCTTTGTATATGGATCCATATGAGTAGAAGATCTGTGCCGGTTCCAAAATACACATTGTTTCTTTCCAGGAACAGGCTTCTTGCCTTTGTGGATTTGCAACGACGATTCTGGATGGTGCAGATTGAATGGCCGCTTTTACCATGGCCGCCGGTATTCTGACCACCTTTCATCAAAGTCAACATAGGCGCCGCCCTTCTGCCAGAATTTTCAGCGCAGTTTCTTCATAAATTTTCACTCGGTTCGCTCCAGCACCTCTAAGCTTGCGTTGTGAAGACGTGTCAGCTGTTCATAAGAACACATCTTAAAATCGTGAGTGAAATTTCCCGTTTGATTTACATACATATTTTTCAATCTCCTTTCGTGTGTGAAATCTATTTTTTTATTTGTGGTTAAGTGAAATAATATGATTCGTGTTCTTCTATGATGGCGTCAAATTTTGCCTCTAATTCGTCCGAAATAAAAGTCTGTACATCCCCTTCGATGATTTCTTTTGCTTTGGCCGTCAACTGATCAGGAATATTCGGACAGCCGTCTGCAATCCACGCCACATTTCTTTTGCGGTTGAGAAATTCTGGTAAATAGAATTCCTTTCTGAACTTTCTCGCGGTTTCCTTTGTCTGCAGATAATTGCCGCCGATACCGATTTTTCTTAATCAGATCGTAACCGATGCTTTCCTCTGTAATCTCTATATCCTGCGCATAACGCTTCGCAAAAGTCAGTAACTCATTGGCCGCAAGGATCGATTGCAGACAGCCCATTTGGCCGATTCCCATATAGCCGTTGTCATGGACAAAGTTTTGTCTGCCGTAAATGGCGGTCATCATGCTGTAGATCATTTCCGCGCCCATCTGAAAATCGATCTGGTTTGCGTCCGTAGCGCCGGAAATGCCGAAAGTCGGTAACTGATAAAATCTGCCCATTTCACCAACAAAGGAATTTCATGAGCCCGTACTCTGGTCCGCCGTACATGCAGTACTGTGGGTTTTTCATATCCATGATGGAAGCCTCTATTCCATACATGAATGGCGCCCCCGGCGCTTTCAGCTGGTGAATCACCAGCCCCATCAGACACTCCGCACTGCCCACTGCCAAAGTGCCTGCCAGCGTCACGGGACCGGTGGCACCTGCGGTGATGCCTGCCGTATAAGTAACTGGGATGCCGTACTCCGCACAGAGAAGCAATTTTCCCAAAGACTCCTCAGAATGCTGCAAAGGGGAGATCGGTTCCGCGTAGTGCACAAATGTCGGTTTTAGCCTTTAATTGTTCATAACCTCCGGCCTGAGCCGCCGCCATATCGATAATGCCCTGCAGACTATAAGGATCTGTAGCCAGAGTGAGGATTGGTTTGCTGCAATACTTGCGCATGGCTTTATAATGGTGTACATCTGCTGTCCTTAGTTTTTATCATTAGCCAGGCATAGGGAGCCAGCCAGTCTATGGATTTACAATGCTCAGCAATCTTTGCAGCGTTTTCACAGTCCTCCAGCCTGCCTGGCCTGATCTCACCTGAATATAGGGTCAATAAATTCCGGCATATCTGTTCCTGTTCCGAAGGTGACCACATTGGGTGCAAGGCAGAACGCCTCTGATCCATCGACGTTATAGATAGAATACTTTGATGGGGCACTTCTCAGCCCTCATCTACCATACGTTCCGGAACCTTTACTAAATTTCCATCAACTACAGCGCCAGCATCCTGAAGAAGACTTCTGGCCTCCTGATGGAATACATGCATGCCGATTTCCGAAAGAATCTTGATTGAGGTTTTATGTATCATCTGTTTTTCCTCGTCACTCCATCTTTTAAACCTGCCTATGGCACTGTCTGCATCAAACTTTATCATAAGTGTGCCTCCTTTGTCATTTTAACTTCCATTTTTTCAATTCGATATTTTTTGAATTAACGAATCTTTATGTTGTGAATATTCTACCACTTTAGCAGTACAAAGTCAACGCGATATCAGATTTGCCAAAATATTTTCACAATTTCATTCTATCTATTTTTATGCAGCCTGATAGTCTCTCACCTGCACATAAAATAAGTGCAATTTAAACCATTTCAGACGTTAAATTGCACTTATTTTTTGTCCTATACTAATTATTACGATTCCTTGAAATAACGAACTAGCTGCTCCCCTAACTGCACTAAGGCTTCTTGATTGACTTCATAATAAACGAACTTTTTGATCGCCTTATTTGTTAATAGTCCTGCCGCCTTCATCACTTTGAGATGTGTAGACACGGTACTTGGCGCCATTCCCAGCATTCCTGCCAGATATTGAGTGGTTGCAGGCGCTCCCCACAATATCTTTGCTATTTTCAGTCTCGTATCATCACCCAGAGCCTTGAATATTTTGCATAGTTCCTTCCCCTGCTGCCCTACATATTTCGAATCCATTAAATTCAAATTATAGTAAATCACCAGCGATTCGTCAAAGGTGTCTATCAGTAACTCTTCTCCTGAAAAGGTGGATGGGAAAACATGAACTTTTTTCACATGATCCAAGTCTATCATATAGGGAACATCCTTTTGAATAAAGATTGTTCCTTTCGATACTACCTTTATGCTGCTGTGCACATTGGCGATATATTGCGTTACATCGCCCAAAAGGCCGCATTCGTAATTTGCAGAGTCGATTGTCTTATCCAGACTCAGTTCTATGTCACGCCAAACAGACTGAAAAACATCGTTCCAATAGATTGTCAGCAAATCTCGCAAATCGTCCTTCAGTTCTTTTATATTTTTTTAATAAATATCCTCACGTCTTTCTGGGCGATGTATTGTCCTATTGTCTTGATATCTTTTGATGACATCGTATCTGGGTTTTCAAGCCATCGAACCGCATCACTGCGTTCGTATCCCAAAGGCCGGCATGCCCAGGAAGATATTCAAGTAAGTGACCAGATCGATCTTGTCGTATTCTTTCATTGCCGCCTCAAAAAAGTCAGATAGGTCTCGCCAGTCTCTTCGTAATGCATGCAAGATATGTAGGTTGCGATATCCATGATCAGAAGCCATCCTGCATAGCTTTCTCCGTACTTCCATAAGCTATATTTGACACCTGGATCCAGGTTATCTAATTTCTCTTCCAGGTTTTTTCAAACTGTGAAGTTTTTCACTCTTTTTCGGCATATAAGCTGTGCAGGCTTGCAATCGTTTCTACAAGTTCCGATTTGTGAAAAATAACGGTTCGCACCCCATCGTAAAAACTGTTTTTGATCTTAGCTGAAATCATAATAACCTCTCCCTTTTACTTTTATCCTTAAAATCTCGCCGATATTTACCAGGCGTTTCCTTATAATGCAGTTTAAAAGCTCTGATGTAGTAACTCTGACTGGCAAATCCACAACGTTTTGCAACCTGTTCTAATGGCAGATCAGTCGTTTTTAATAATTTGACACTTTGATTCAATCTAATCATATTCAGGTACTGAGAAAAGGTCATGGATGTTTCTTTTTGAATAGAGAAGACAAATAGGAAGCGTTGACATGAACCTGATCTGCTATTCCTTTTAACTCGATATCATCTGCATAGTGTTCTTCCAGATACAAAATCGTCTCTTCAATGACATGGGACGATCCTTTGTATTGCAGATGGCGATCGTCATCATCTGTCATAAACGCAGCAATTTTCCTGCATACATTGTGAACTTCCTCGGCCGTTGCCGCACCCTTAAGTTCACTTAACAGGGTTTCATAACCTTCTGTAAAGACATAATTTTGCAGCGTCTGCTTTGATAAAAAGCAATGTAGTCTGACAGGTACACTTTGATCAGATTTAATTTCCCCCGTTTGCGATATAGGCATGTTGAAAGATAATATCCATCGCTGCCACGGCACTTGACAAGTCTCGCTTTTTGAAGGGACTGCAGCAGGTCATCGATAGCCGCATCTCCTGAGGGGCTGACTGTTCTCCATCAAATTATGGGCGAAGATACAATCACAAAACACCTCATAGATACACGAAACTTCAAAGTAGTCCTGATCGGGTTTGCTTCAATGATTTCGAAAGCTCATTGATGTGGGCCCTATAATCCGGCAGATTTTCAAAAAAAATATGTTTCAGAGCATTTTCTCGATTTTTTCTCATTATGATTGGTCCTGCAATCATGGTTCCCTTCAGAAATTTTCTATCTTCACGGGATATGCAATTTGCGTCAATCTGGATGCGCACATGAAGACATATGGTTCGTTGAGACTTTCTGCTGTTGCAATGGCATCCTTCAGGTTCTCATTGCATTGATTGTTTTCGAATATCATGGGTCAGAAACATGGTGCAAATTTTAAGTTCCGGCCGGCATTCCCATAAAATATTCATATTGTTATCATATAGCGTAACAGGAACATTTGCAGTATAAGCAAAGGCTTTCATTTCTCTTAAAAAGCCTCTGTTCTCTAATATCATTATGATTGCCTCGCGGTCTATTTCCAGTCATGACGGCCCCATTCTTCACACGTCTATAATTCGTTATTAGGCAAAATATCGAATAAAATTTATATTTCTAGTCTATCACAAAAAAGTGCTCCTGCAATTATCAATCAATCAGTGAAGCAATCCAGGTTTCGATTGCTTCTGCCAATATGAATTGCTGCTTTAAAACAGCCATGCCTGTTTCTGGTATCTCCGTCAGCCCTTCTTTTCTGTTGATGTTTTCTTCGATATATGATTTTAGCATTTTAACGTTATCCTCAATATGATCCAGGCACGTCCCTTGCTCCTCCGGAGGCAGGCTGGTCAGATTGACGATGACAGCGTTAAAGTCCAAAAAATACGAATAGGCTTGGATGCGATTTCCAGCATCAGTCGCTGAAATTCTTTATCCCCGGCATCTGTCAATGAATAGACAGCCTTCTCTGCCATCTTTCCTTCTTTGATATCACTTTTGATGTATCCCTTGCCCTCCAGTTGAATCACCTTCTTGTAAATCGAAGGGGTACTGATCTTCACCCACTTAGAGATATTTCGATATTCCACCAATTTTTGAATGTCATATGCACTCAAAGCTTCTTTTTTCAATATTCCCAGCACTATCAAATCAATGGTAGCCATGACGTCCTCCTTTTTTGTTCTTGACAAGTACTATAAATTATAGTACTATATGCCACATGATTCCGTTACTATAAACTATAGTAATATAAATTACACCTCATGTCAATAGGAAGGAGTTTTACTATGAATGAACAAAAGAAAAAAATGGAGTTGCTGGGCAGCGCTCCCATATCAAAGGCTTTGCTGGCAATGGGAGTGCCAACCATGATCGGAATGCTTGTCAACGCACTATAATCTGGCTGACACTTACTTTGTGGGGGGGATTAGGTACCGATCAAATGGGGCAGTCACCGTAGCCTTCCCCCTGGGACAGGTCATCGTAGGATTAGGACTATTATTTGGGAACGGCGCTGCAGCTTATCTTTCAGGCTCCTTGGACGCGGAGATCACGAGACTGCGGACAAAGCAGCCAGCACTGCCATTTACTGCAGTATTGTCGTTGGAGCCATCGTCATTTCTCACCATTATCTTTTTAAATCCCATCCTGAAGGGGATCGGTGCCATAAACAGCGTCATGCCTTATGCCACCGCTTATACGCGCATCTATATCATTTTTTCTATTTTTAATGTCTTTAATGTTACTATGAATAATATCGTCTCCAGTGAAGGCTCCGCGAAAACAGCCATGTGCGCATTGATGACAGGCGCAATATTAAACGTACTGCTGGACCCGTTGTTTATCTACGTGCTGGACTTTGGTGTAGCTGGTGCAGCCATTGCCACTGCTATCTCACAGATTGTTTCCACCATAATTTATATCATTTATATTCTGCGAAAGAAAAGCATTTTCAGCTTTCACATCAAAAGTGCTGTTTTTCAAAAGAAATCATGTCTGAAATACTAAAAATCGGAATCCTACACTGCTCTTTCAGCTTTTTAACCAGTCTTTCCATCAGTATGATCAACGATGCAGCAAAAGAATTCGGCAGTTCTGCTCTAGCCGCCATGGGACCAGTGACAAAGATCATGTCTATGGGTACTCTGATCGTGTTTGGATTTTAAAAGGATTTCAGCCCATCGCCGGTTTCAGCTATGGCGCAAAAAAAAAATCGACCGCCTGCAGGAAGCGATCAAAACTTCGATATTGTGGTCAACAGCGTTTTGCGTGATTTTCGGTCTCCTCGCATCAGTCTTCTCCAAAAGAAATCATGTCCATGTTTACAGAAGAAGACTGGGAGATGATCGCCATCGGCTCTGCTGCCCTGCGTGCAAATGGCCTTTCTTTCATTCTCTTCGGCTTCTACACGGTCTATTCTTTCCTCTTCCTCGTCATGGGAAAAGCAAAGGAAGGCTGTATTCTAGGAGCCTGCAGACAGGGAATCTGTTTTGTGCCTGTCATCCTCATTTTACCGGTGTTCTGGGGTCTGAACGGCGTTTTGTACGCCCAGCCTGTCGCTGACGTGCTCACTGCTGCGGTAACTGCGCTGATGGCGATGCGGCTTCATAAAGAACTGCACCCAGCCAGGACAAGTTCTCATGAGTAAAACGGCGCTTTTTGTCAAAAAATCACTCCTGTGGCGCCGGATTCTTTCATCAGATTGGTCAAATCACTTCCAGTATGTACCTGTACTGGAAGTGATTTAAGGAAAAAATCCGCCAAATCTCATACATTGTATTCACAATACCTACCTATGTGATTTATGTTTTTTACCTTGTTTAGCCCCATATTATACATTTTTTTACATGAAAACAGGCGAAAAACGGCGTCTAACCGCTTTTTTTTCAGTATTTGCGCCGTTTCGTTCCTTTTGCAATTCTTTTATCGTTTTGTTTCTAAATTTCCTAAATGATAGGGGCAAAGCAAAGAGCTGTCCATACTGACAATCAGCATGAACAGCTCTAAAAAATCTTTTAAATTAATCTTCCTTCATTACCGCGCCTTTGCTGGACGGTGCGACCATCTTGGAATATCTGTACAACCAGCCGCTCTTCACGTTCGGCTCGCGAGGTACATAAGTCTCGCGTCTCTTTGCAAATTCTTCGTCAGAAACCTTGGCGTTGATCTTTGCTCCCGGATATCGATTTCGATGATATCTCCCTCCTGGAGCAAGCCGATGTTTCCGCCGCTGGCGGCTTCTGGGCAGACGTGTCCGATGGAGGCTCCACGGCTGGCGCCGCTGAAACGTCCGTCTGTAATCAGGGCAACAGTCTTGTCGAGCTGCATCCCTGCCAAAGCACTGGTCGGGTTGAGCATCTCTCTCATGCCGGGACCACCCTTCGGTCCTTCGTAGCGAATGACAACGACGTCTCCATCTACAATCTTTCCTTTGTAGATGGCGTCAATGGCGTCTTCCTCGCAATCGAAGACTCTTGCTGGACCAGTGTGAGTCAACATCTCAGGAGCTACCGCGCTTCTCTTGACGACACAGCCCTCCTGGGCGATGTTCCCCCACATGATGGCAAGGCCGCCTGTTTCGCTGTAAGGATCTTCAACGCTTCTGATGGCGCCGGAATCTTTGATATATTTTCCCTCGATATTTTCGCCTACAGTTCTGCCGTTAGCCGTAATCAAGGATGTGTCGATTAGTCCTTTTTTGGAAAGCTCCGCGATGACTGCCTGCACACCGCCTGCGTTGTTCGTCGTGCATGTGAGTGCCCCCAGCTGGTGCCAGATGACACAGGTTCGGCGTCTTCGCGCTCATCTCGTTGAACAGCTCCAGATTTAGTTCCACGCCAGCTTCATGAGCGATGGCGAGGAGGTGCAGTACGCTGTTTGAAGAACAGCCCAGAGCCATATCACAAGCAAGGGCATTTCTGATGGATTTTTCGTTGATGATGTCTCTGCTTTGATGTCCTTTTCCACCAGATTCATGATGGCCATGCCTGCGTGCTTTGCAAGCATGATTCTGCCGCTATGTACCGCCGGAATCGTTCCGTTTCCAGGAAGTCCGATACCGATCGCCTCACAGAGACAGTTCATGCTGTTGGCGGTATACATGCCGGAGCACGAACCGCAGCCCGGGCAAGTGTTCTGTTCAAATTCTTCCAGACCGGCATCGTCGATGATCTCTGCTTTGCGGGCACCGACTGCTTCGAACATCTTCGAAAGAGATGTCTCTACGCCGTCAACCAGGCCGCTCATCATCGGTCCGCCAGAGCATACAACCGTCGGGGATGTTCAGTCTCACTGCCCCCATCACCATGCCCGGTGTACGATCTTATCACAGTTAGGAACCAGTACCAGTCCATCAAATTGATGAGCCATGGCCATGGTTTCCACGCTGTCTGCAATCAGCTCTCTGCTCGCAAGAGAATATTTCATGCCGATATGGCCCATGGCGATACCGTCACAGACACCGATGGCGGGCACCATGATCGGTGTGCCGCCTGCCATTCTGACGCCAGCCTTGACGGCTTCTGTAATCTTGTCCAGGTTGATATGGCCCGGCACGATTTCACTGTGGGCCGATACGACTCCGATCAGCGGTCTTTCCAATTCTTCTTTTGTGTAACCCATAGCATAAAAAGGCTACGCATCGGAGCCTTTTCTATACCTTTGGTTACGTTATCACTTCGTTTTGACATAATAACATAAACCTCTTCTTATTAATTTCAAACTATTTCTTTAACCAACTCATCATATCTCTCAGTTCCTGTCCAACCTTGCAGAGCAGATGAGATGCTTCTTTTCTTTCTGGTAGCCAGGAATCTTGCTTTTCCGCCTGCGTTGAATTCCTGAACGAATTCGCTGTGCAAACGTGCCATCCTGGATTTCTTCCAGTACCTTCTTCATTTCTTTTCTTGTATCTTCTGTGATGATTCTGGTACCAGTTCTATAATCGCCGTATTCAGCAGTGTTGGAGATGGAGTATCTCATCTTGTCGAAACCGCCTTCGTTGATCAGGTCTACGATCAGCTTCATTTCGTGGATACATTCGAAGTAAGCCATTTCCGGTTCATATCCTGCTTCCACCAATGTGTCAAAGCCGGCTTTCATCAGTTCTGTTACGCCGCCGCAGAGTACTGCCTGTTCGCCGAACAGGTCTGTTTCGGTTTCTTCTTTGAAGGTAGTCTCCAGGATGCCTGCTCTTCCTGCTCCAATACCGGAAGCATAAGCCAGAGCGTAATCCTTTGCTTTACCGGAAGCATCCTGATAAATCGCGATCAGGGAAGGTACACCTTTGCCTTCAACATACTGGCTTCTAACTGTGACCTGGTCCCTTTGGCGCAACCATGATGACATCGATGTCTTTCTGCGGCTGGATCTGCTGATAATGGATGTTGAAGCCGTGGGCAAACATCAATACGTTGCCTTCCTTCATGTGCTTCTCTACCTGTTCTTTGTAAATCTTTGCCTGCAGTTCGTCCGGTGTCAGCATCATTACCAGATCGCCGGCTTCCGCTGCTTCTTCGATTCCCATGACTTTGAGACCAGCCGCTTCAGCCTTTGCAGCATGTGCGGAACCTGGTCTGAGTCCGACGACAACGTTGACGCCGCTTTCGTGAAGGTTCATGGCATGAGCATGGCCCTGGCTTCCAAATCCAAGAATGGCAACGGTCTTACCGCCCAATAATCCTAAATTACAATCCTGGTCATAATACTTCTTAATCATTTTTATCAATCTCCTTTTTAATAAATAATCGTTATAAAAAAACGCGGAAATGACGGAATCAAAGATTCCTATTTCCACATGTCGCCCGCAAGGGGGCGACGCTTCGCAAGGTGCGTTCTTTGCCTTTTCGCCCCAGCTTTGGCTGGCCTGAGCGAAACGGACAGCGAAAGCGCGTTAGCGACTGGAGGCGTGAGCGGAGCGAACGATGAAACATACGGAAATCTGTCCTTCGGACGATATTTCCCTATGTTATAAGTAATCGTTTTTTTTTTTACGACTTTGCTTTCGATTCCTGTAATACCCGTTCTGCACACCTCAGAAATCTCATAGTCTTTTTATGACATCCATGAAGCCGTCAATTTTTTCAGGCGTTCCAGTCAATTCGATAATCATGCTGTCCTTAGAAAGATCGACGATTTTTGCCTCTGTAGACGTCGACAATATCCTTGATCGTCGACAGTTCAGCTGGCGTAGCATTGACCTTCAGCAGCAGTAATTCTCGGTAAAGGCTGTTTTCTCTGTTCAATATGTAGATACTCTTTACGACTTCCAGCTTCTCAGTCTGGGTAATAATCTGCTGCATGGACTGCTCTGTCGCGTTAAAAACGATGGTGATCCTTGAAAGCGTGGGATCATTGGTCGCCGACACGGTCAGCGAATCGATATTGAATCCTCTTCTGCCGAAGAGGCTCACTACTCTCGTCAGAACGTTGGCCTGATTCAGGACAAGAACGCTGACGATTTCTTTTTTTTTCAGTGGTTTATACATGCTTCGCGTCCTCCTTCCTAATCGATAATCATATCTTCGACGGTCTTTCCTCCCGGAATCATCGGAAGTACCCGTTCTTCTCTCGAGATCAGACAGTCAATCCAGACTGGTCCATCGGACTGCAGCGCTTTTTCCATCGCCGCCTCAAACTGCTCCACGGTTTCTGCTCTGTAGCCTTTTTGCGCCAAAAAGCTTCTGCCAGCTTGACAAAATCGGTCTTTCTCTCAGGCGTTGTATTGGAATACCTGTTCTCATAAAATATAGTCTGCCATTGGTAAACCATGCCCAGAACTCGGTTGTTCATAATAACTGTGATGACCGGCAGGTTCTCACTGACCGCAGTACAAGCCTCATTGAGATTCATATGAAAAGAGCCGTCACCTGTGATATGAATGACTCTGTCCTTGGGACATCCCATTTGTGCGCCAATGGCCGCACCGTAGCCGAATCCCATGGTGCCCAGGCCTCCGCTGGTAATGAACTTCTTGGCTTTGTTATGTTTGAGATATTGGGCTGCCCACATTTGGTGTTGTCCAACATCAGTAACATAAATCGTATCTTCATCGGTCATATCACAAATGGTAGATAGGACTTCCTGTGGATGAAGTTTGCAATCCGGCGACTTGACAATCCGCTCTTTCTTCTTCCAGCCCACAACACGTTCATGCCATTCTGTGTGATTCTGTTCCTCTATATATGGCAGCGCCCTGGTAATGAATTCCTTGATATCACCGACACAGCACTTGTCAACCATGACGTTCTTGTTGATTTCGCTGCGGTCTATGTCGATCTGTACGATCTTTGCCCGCTTTGCAAATTTATCTGGATTCAGTGCGACTCTGTCGCTGAATCTAGCGCCAAATGCGATGACCAAATCAGCCTGGTCGATGGCTCTGTTGGCGGCTACGCTGCCATGCATGCCGATCAGACCCAGGTTAAGGTCACTGTCGTATCCTACAACGCCTGCTGCCATCAAAGCATAGGTGGCTGGAATGTCCGCCTTCTCCAGCAATGCAGTCAGTTCCTTACAGGAGTCCGATGCTACGACGCCTCCTCCGATATAAGCGACCGGCTTCTCTGCAGCATTAATCAGCTTTGACAATTGCCGCGATGTCGTCTCGCTCCATGACGGGGCGTGGTTTCAGTTCTAACGGCGGTTTTGATGTATATTCAATGCTCGCGGAAGTTACGTCCTTGGTAATGTCCACGAGGACAGGACCCTTTCTCCCGCTATTTGCAATCTTAAACGCCTCTCTGAGGGCCGGTTCAAGATCTTCTATTCTATTTACAAAGTAATTGTGCTTTGTAATCGGCAGTGTCACTCCTGTAATGCAAATCTCCTGAAACGTATCGCGACCGATCAGGGAATCAGGCACGTTGGCCGTAATCGCGATCATTGGAATGCTGTCCATGAAAGCTGTTGCGATTCCCGTAACCAGATTGGTCGCGCCCGGACCGCTGGTAGAAAAGACCACGCCGGTTTTCCCTGTGGCTCTTGCGTACCCGTCGGCAGCATGTGCAGCACCCTGTTCATGCGCAGTGAGAACATGCTTAATCCTATCGCTGTATTTGTATAGTTCGTCATAGATATTCAGAGCCGTCCCTCCTGGATATCCAAAGACAGTGTCAACGCCATGATCAAGCAATACTTCTGCCACTACTTGTGATCCTGTCATTTTCATACTCTCTCTCCTTTTCTCTAGCATTAAACGGGCTAACCTCCGTAGCCCATATATCTATTATAGTCTTCGCACTATAAAAGTCAACTTTTTTGTTATTTGTTCACAAAAAAATGCACCAATAATTAAGATTGAACACAAATTTAGGTTGACATCGAGCTCTTCTTCATTTATATTATTATCATAGCATAAATTTAAAAAAAGTTGCAATGACGGGAATAAATTATATGCAAAGGTTTTACAGAGAGCGGCCGATTGGTGGAAGACCGCAAACCTTTATATAATGTCTCACCCCTGAGCGACTAAAACGAGAGGGCATATAATTAGATTATGTCAAAAAAAGAGTGGTACCGCGGAAGCAATCAATAAGAATTGTGTTTTCGTCTCTTTAGTGATTTAGTAAAAATCGCCGAAGAGACGATTTTCTTGTCACCTCAAAAATGATCATTATATGAAATGCGGAGGTTACAGCAATGAAAATTACGACAAGTACAGGGTAGGTTATTTTAATCCCCTATGGCTGAAATGGAATGGCCAAAGAAAAATCACATCGAAAAAGCGCCCAGATGGTGCAGCGTAGATCTGCGCGACGGTAATCAGGCGCTGATTGTACCCATGAGTTTAGAAGAAAAGTTGGAATTCTTTCAATTCCTGGTTTTCATAGGATTTAAAGAAATTGAAGTCGGCTTTCCAGCCGCGTCAGAAACAGAATACGAATTCTTAAGAAGATTAATCGAAGACGACATGATTCCTGACGATGTAACCGTTCAGGTTTTGACACAGTCGAGAAAACACATCATAGATAAAACATTTGAGTCACTGAAAGGTGCAAAGCGAGCAGTCGTACATTTATACAACTCCACTTCTTTTTGCGCAGAGACAGCAGGTGTTCAGAGCCTCTGAAGAAGAAATCATCCAGATTGCAAAAGACGGCGCTATATTAATGAAGGAATATGCTCAGAAATTTCTGAGACACAGTTCCAATTTGAATATTCCCCAGAAAGCTTCACTGGAACAGAGATGGAATTTTGCAAAAGATATATGTAACGAAGTAATAGATATCTGGCAGCCGACGCCTGATAACAAGGTGATCATCAACTTGCCGGCTACCGTGGAGATGTCCATGCCCCATGTCTTCGCAAATCAAATCGAATACATGTGTAAGCATCTTCATAGCAGAGAGAACGTCGTCGTTTCCCTCCATCCTCATAACGACAGAGGCACCGGCGTGGCCGATGCAGAGTTAGGGACTTTTGGCCGGCGGCGACAGAATTGAAGGAACCCTCTTTGGAAACGGTGAAAGAACGGGAAACGTCGACATTGTGACTTTAGCCATGAATATGTTCACCCACGGCGTCGATCCTGAGCTGACTTTACCAATATGCCGCAGGCTGTTGAGATATACGAAAATATACCGGTATGAAGGTCAATCCTCGTCAGCCTTATGCGGGCGACCTGGTATTTGCAGCATTCTCCGGTTCTCATCAGGACGCTATCGCCAAGGGTATGAAATGGAGAGAAGAGATGGATCCGTCCAGATGGACCGTGCCTTATCTCCCGATCGACCCCTCACGATGTGGGCAGAGAATATGAAGGCGACGTCATCAGGATTAACAGTCAGTCCGGCAAGGGCGGCATCGCATACATCATTGAACGCGACTATGGGTACGTGATTCCAAAGGCAATGAGAGCAGAAGTAGGATATATGATGAAGGATATTTCCGATAAGCGTCATGAGGAGCTTTCCCCTGCCGAAATCTTTACGGCCTTTGAAGAAGAGTATATCAACGATTTTACTCCAATCGATATCACTGAAGCTATGTTCAGCCATTTTTCTTCGACAAAATCAGAAGAAGCCAACAGCGTGGGCGTGAGAATGAGAGTAGTCATCGACGGAGAACCCTTCAATTTGGAGGCGGAAGGAAACGGACGTCTTGACGCAGTCAGCAACGCCCTGAAAAAGACGCAGTACCACTTTGACTATAAATTCATCACCTATTCAGAGCACGCTATCGGTTCTGACTCCAACTCCAAGGCCGCCGCTTATGTCTGCATCGCTGACAAAGCCGGTAACCAGTACTGGGGTATCGGAACCCATGCCGACATCATCCTGGCATCAGTCAATGCTCTCGTCAGCGCACTGAACAGAATGAACAAAAAATACATTTCGTAAAATAGAAAATAAGAAGAAGTTTCCTGCAATTTGTTTCCCAAATTGAGGGGACTTCATTAGGAGGTAAAAATTATGGGAATGACAATGACACAAAAGATTTTGGCCGCACACGCCGGCCTTGATAATGTAGTGCCCGGACAATTAATCACTGCCAAAGTGGATATGCTTCTTGCCAACGACATTTTTCCGGCTCCGTATCCGTCAATGTATTTGACGATGCAGGCTTTTGAGGAAGTCTTTGACAAGAGCAAAATCGCGCTAGTCATGGATCATTTTACACCAAATAAAGATATTAAAAGTGCAGAACAGTGTGTGTAACATGCAGAACTTTTGCAAAGAGATTTGATATCGACCATTATTATGATGGGGAAACCATGGGCATTGAACACGCTCTCCTGCCAGAAAAAAGGCCTGGTAGCAGCCGGGGAAATCATCGTAGGCGCAGATTCTCACACCTGCACCTATGGTGCCTTAGGCGCTTTCTCCACAGGCGTAGGTTCTACTGATCTGGCTGCCTCAATGGCTACAGGACAGACCTGGTTCAAAGTGCCAAGCGCCCTGAAGTTTAACCTTACGGGAGAATTGCAAGAGGATGTCAGTGGTAAGGACGTGATTCTCCACATTATCGGCATGATCGGTGTAGACGGCGCTCTTTACAAATCCATGGAATTCACTGGACCCGGCGTCGCTTCCCTGTCCATAGATGACAGATTCACAATCTGCAACATGGCTATCGAGGCTGGCGGCAAAACGGCATCTTCCCGGTAGACAAGACTACGAAAGATTACATGGAAGGCCGGGTGGACAGAGAGTATACCATCTATGAAGCTGATTTAGACGCAGAATACGATCAGGTTTACGATATTGATCTCAGTACTCTAAACCGACAGTCGCCTTCCCACATCTGCCAGGAAACAGCAGAACCATAGACAAGGTCGGCGATGTACCTATTCAGCAGTCGGTCATCGGTTCCTGCACCAACGGACGGCTTTCTGACATGCGAATTGCGGCAGAGATTCTAAAAGGTCAAAAAGTTCATCCCGATGTCAGGTGCATTATCGTCCCTGCAACCCAGCAGATTTATAAGGAATGCATCAAACTTGGCTACCTGGAAACCTTCATCGACGCAGGCTGTGTCGTTTCAACACCTACGTGCGGACCATGCATGGGCGGCCACATGGGTATCCTGGCCGAAGGCGAACGTTGTGTTTCCACCACCAACAGAAATTTTGTAGGCAGAATGGGACATACTAAATCGGAAATATATCTGGCCAGCCCTGCGGTAGCGGCAGCCTCTGCAATCGCTGGAAAAATTGTGGCACCTGAAAGGAGAGTTTAACCATGGACGCAAAAGGAACAGTACATAAATACGGAAATAACGTTGATACAGACGTCATTATTCCGGCAAGATATCTCAATATTCATGACCCTGAAGAATTGGCCAGCCACTGTATGGAAGACATCGACGCTGACTTTGTAAACAAGGTGAAGACAGGAGACATCGTCGTAGCAGGCGAAAATTTCGGCCGCGGCTCCTCCAGAGAACACGCGCCGGCAACTCTAAAACCCTGGTGTAAGCTGCGTCATTGCAACCACCTTTGCCAGAATCTTCTACAGAAACTCCATCAATATCGGTCTGCCCATTTTAGAATGTGCAGAGGCCAGCCAAAGCATTGAAAACGGAGATACAGTAGAAGTCGATTTCAACACTGGAATCATCACCAATGTTACTAAAAAAGAAACCTACCAGGCTCTGCCCTTCCCTGATTTCATCAAAGACATGATTGCAAAAAGGCGGCCTGCTGAACAGTATTAAATAGTCAGCCGTCACCGCCTGACAGAAAAAAGACACAATATTGCGCAGAATTTTTTGCGTCAGGCAAGGCGTAGACTGCAATAAGAACGGAGCGTACCCTAAGTACGTGGCGGTAAAATGCATCAAATTGAAAATTTGAGCATTTCTCCAGCATGAGACCTGCAACGATTTGCTAACAAATCGTGCTAGGGCTTCAAGTACCGACTTGCAGCCTACAACACCGCCTGACAGAAAAAAGACAAGCAAATGGAGGAAGATATGAATTACGATATAGCCGTAGTCAAAGGCGATGGGATCGGTCCTGAAGTGGTGACCGAAGCCATTAAAGTCCTCGACAAGATCGGCGAAAAATACGGACACACCTTTCACTACAATTACGTACTGGCCGGCGGCGCTGCCATCGATGCAACAGGCAAATGCCTGCCGACGGATACAGTAGATATCTGCAAAGGCAGCCATGCAGTTCTGCTGGGTGCGGTAGGCGGTCCCAAATGGGATGACCTTCCAGGCGACGAAAGACCGGAGAGAGCCCTTCTCGGTCTCCGAAAGGCCTTGGGACTCTTCGCAAATCTGAGACCTGCTATGGTCTTTGACGAACTTGCCGACGCCTCCCTCTCAAGGCAGAGATTATAGACGGAGGTCTTGATATCGTCGTCGTCAGAGAGCTGACCGGCGGCATCTACTTTGGCGAAAAAGGCACAAAAAAAAAACGGACATGGGACCTGCTGCCTACGATATTGAGCAGTATTCGGAAGGTGAAGTTAAAAAAAATTGCCGCAGTCGCCTTTGACATGGCCATGAAGCGAAATAAGAAAGTGACCAGCGTGGATAAGGCCAACGTTTTAGAAAGTTCAAGACTCTGGAGAAGAGTTGTTGCAGAAGTCGGGAAAAACTATCCTGAAGTAGAATTGGAAAACCTCTATGTAGACAACGCTGCCATGCAGCTTGTGAGAAATCCAAAAGCAGTTTGACGTCTTAGTGACCAGCAATATCTTCGGCGATATTCTGTCCGATGAGGCAAGCCAGATTACTGGCTCCATCGGTATGCTGCCTTCTGCCAGCTTAGCAACTGGTAACTTCGGAATGTATGAACCAGTCCACGGCTCTGCTCCAGATATTGCGGGACAAAATCTGGCAAACCCTATCGCCACAATTCTTTCCGTGGCCATGATGCTGCGATATACTTTCGAATTATCTCAAGAAGCTGACGATATCGAAGAGGCCGTCAAAAAGTTCTTAGCCGCAGGCTACAGAACACCTGACATCTGCGCCGGAAAAGAATCTATCGGTACGAAAGAAACCGGTGATAAAATCGCTTCATTAATCTAATGAGGAAAAAAAGACTTTGCTCCGTAACCGGCGGCAAAGTCTTTTTATATTGCATATTTACATCATTCAGTAGACACCTGTCAAGAAAAACCTTCTGCCAACATTCCACTCTAGTTAACATAAAAGTCAATTTTCGGGCAAAATATACCTTAAGAATTATTAAGAAAAAGTCCCCTCTATCTATTGATTTTTACTTTTTTTGCTATTATTATATAGGTAATCTTTATTTAAGTATTTGAAAGGGAATGGGAAAAAATGAGAGTAAAAACGCAAGCAAAAAAAACACATGGTAAGAAATATTTGATCTTTATCTTAGTCTTACTGATACTGGTAAGTCTATTTTTTATAAATTTTATGAAAAAGAACAGCTCCGCCGACTACAGTTCAAAGACAATTAATACCAATTTGTCGGCGATTTCCACTTTCGATTACTCAAAAAGTGACCACAGTGGAATCAAAGATCAAAAAAAATTGAGACAACAGAAGCCAGGGGAACTTTTGATGTCACGAAAAGACTGACAAAAGCGCAATACAGAAAAATCTTTGGCACCAGCGTCATTCTCGGCGATTCCATCACAGAAGGTCTGGTGGATTATGGTTATCTTGGCAGTGATCAGGTTTTCTGTAAAATCGGCGCGTCGATCATTTCAGGAGACGATTTATTCTCATCTGCCGCAAATACCTACCCTAAGTTTGCCTTTATGTCTTTCGGTATGAACGATATGGGAAACTACTCCGAAACGCAGATTTGTTTATCGAAAAATATACAAAGTTAATCAAAGAATTCAAAAAACTTCTCCAGACACGAGAATTTTAATCAACGGAATTACCCCTGCCATCTAAGGACGCCATTGCAAAGAATACAATTTTATCAAACTACAAAAAATTCAACAATGGGCTGAAAGAGATGTGCAAGGACTTAAAATTAACTTATATTGACAATAGTTATATCATTGAAGATCATCCAAACTATTATGCAGGAGACGGAATTCACGTTGTATCAGAATTCTACCCACTCTGGATGAATAACATGATATTGAAAGCGGGGGTTATGATGACAAAGAAAAATAGTTTTCGTCGTTGTTTTGGTCGGATTCCTTGCAATGGTTTACGCTGATGGAAATGCAAAGGACCTGCCTATGGAGGATATAGAGAACCAGTTAAAAGAAAAAAACGAATATAGAGAAAAATGGCCAAATGTGATAACCGCAACCTGATGCAGTTTTTTCGGACTTGACTACGAACAGTACGAATCACATATCTTTTATAAAGGAAAAAGAAGCGCTCAGCGTCGAAGAAGTACTGGTTGTAAAAGCACACAGCAAGGACGACCTGACATCAGTAAAAGATGCGGTCGACGCTAGAATCGCTTCACAAATTAAAACCTTTGAAGGTTATGGACCAGGAACAGGTGGCGATGCTGAAAAAAACGCCATTGTAACGACAAAAGGCAACTATCTGTTCTACTGTGTCAGCAAAACTCCGGAAAAGTATGAGGAGGTGTTCAAAGATGCTATTTAGCAGCATTGTATTCCTCTTCTACTTTCTGCCTATCGTGTTGCTAGCTTATTTCGTCGTACCGAAAAAAGCAAAGAATATCGTGCTCCTCATCGCCAGCATTTTTTCTACAGCTGGGGAGAGCCTGTTTATGTATTTTTAATGATTTTTCAGCGCCATATTCAACTATTTTATGGCCATCGATATTGGAAGAGCGAAAGTCCATCAGAGTTCAGGTAAATCGACTCTTATATTTACAGTAGTCGTAAACCTTTTTCATTCTTTCCTTTTTCAAATATCTTCCTACATCTTTGATGTATACAGAGGAAATGTAAAGGGTGCAGGTAAACCCTTTAAAGTTTACGCTCTACCTTTCTCTGTTTCCGCAGCTCATTGCTGGTCCTATCGTAAAATACAAAGGACATCGCAGAGCAGTTGGATGAAAGGCATGTAACCTTAGAAAAATTTGGTGACGGCACCATGCGGTTCCTTCTCGGCCTCGGCAAAAAAGTCATTCTGGCCAATAATCTGGGAGCGATTTATACGCAGATTATGGCCGTATCGGACAGTCAGGGTTTCCGTGCTGACCTACTGGATTGGCATTATCGCTTACACTTTACAGATTTACTTTGATTTTTCAGCGGCTACTCCGATATGGCTATCGGTCTTGGAAGGATGTTTGGTTTTGAATTTATGGAGAATTTCAACTATCCTTATATTTCAAAGACCATCACGGAATTCTGGCGCAGGTGGCATATGTCTCTTTCCACCTGGTTTAGAGAGTACGTTTACATTCCGTTGGGTGGTAATCGTGTTTCCGTGCACAGGCATATCATCAACCTTTGGTCGTGTGGTCCCTGACAGGGCTTTTGGCACGGCGCGCCAGCTGGAATTTCGTCGTCTGGGGACTGTATTACGGCGTACTTCTGATCTTGGAAAAGTACCTGATTGGAAAAAATATATAGAAAAGCCCCCGACCTGGGCACAGCATCTTTTATGCCATGATTATCGTCATGATCGGCTGGGTTTTCTTCAGCAGTACAGATCTTTCAGCAGCCTTAGAATACCTGAAGGTCTTGTTCTGCATGGGCGGCGCGCGTACCTTTTGCCAACACCTATACGCTCTATTTGCTGAGAACGAATTTGATTCTGCTTGCTATCGGATGCCTGACGTCTACGCCGGAGCCGATGAAGCAGTTCAATATTTTGTGCAAAAAGAATGCAGTGATCGCTATTATAATGATTTTGTTAGTACTGGTTTTGGCTACAGCTTATCTGATTTTCAGCAGCTACAACCCATTCCTGTACTTTTAGATTCTAAGGAGAGGAGGAATTACAAATGACCAAAAAAGCGATGTCGTCTATTCTGGGATTATGCTTCATTGTCCTCCTCGCAGTGACCTTCATCATCAATATCTTTACGCCGGACAAAGGCTTTTCTGAGGAAGAAAAACCGGGTATTGCAAGAGAAACCTGAATTCTCTTTTCAAATTATATGGAAGGCCGTTACGAGAGCAAATTAGAGACTTACGTCAACGATCAATTCCTGCTGCGTAATGCCTTTATTAAAATCAAGGCGACCGCTGACGTCACAGCCGGAAAGCTGGAGTCTAACGGAGTCTATCGCTGTAAAGATAATTACCTGATGGAAGAATTGACAGTTCCGAGCGATAAATTGCTGGAGAACACCCTCTCCAGTCTGAAAACAATTTAAAAGGCAATACAAAAAACTAGACGCCTTTTTTCTGCTGGCTCCCAATGCAGGAAATATCTTAGAAGAGAAGCTGCCTAATTTTACAAAAGCTCAACGATCAAGATCAGTCCATGGATAAATTTTTCAAGGAGATCAAGCGTTACGGTTACACACCGATTGACGTGCGAGATACTTTTGCAACACACACGGAAGATACACAAATTTACTATAGAACAGACCATCACTGGACCACCGACGGCGCCTATTTAGCTTATAAGCAGGCAGTTAAAAAGATGAAGCTGACAGACGAGGTGACCTACAAACCTTACGTAGTAAAAAACGATTTCCGTGGTACCCTGGCTTCAAAGAGCGGCTTTGTAAACGGTGTCAACGACGCAATCAAAATCTACATGCCGTATAAAGATAAGGACTATAACAACTCTGTCATCTACTATGCAGATACAAAGACAAAGACCACGGAATTCTATCAGCTGAATAATCTGGAAACCAAGGACGCCTACACGGTCTTTGGCGGCAGCAATCATCCGATGTATACCATCAAAACACCGACCAAATCATCGAAGAGACTGCTTCTGGTCAAGGATTCTTATGCCAACAGCTTTATACCTTTCCTGGCACAGAGCTACAGAGAAATCGTCGTAGTGGACCCTAGATATTTCTTCGATAATATCGATGATATTAATAAAAAGCGGAGGAAATCACAGAAGTGATGTTCCTCTACAATGCAAATACGTTCTTCAACGACAATTCCCTCGAAATGATGCTCAGCTCATAATATTCTGTCCAAAGAGCCAAGGCTATTTGCGTGACAGAATTTATGCTGGCGTTCCCCAACCTATGGCTGGCTTTAGAACGCGTCGTATAAGATGCCATGTAAAACGCACACCTCATATCACGAAGTGTGCGTTTTCTTTTTATGACTATTGTTTCTCATAGAGGCAGTCGATGACCCGTTCTTCGCCACATTCTTTACAAGGTGCAGCTTGATTTCTTTGTTCTTGTCGTTAAAATAATCTCTCGCCGCCGCCGAGAATGATCGGGTGAATGGTCAGATGATATTCGTCTACCATGTTCTCTCTGATGACCTGGTTAGCGATATCCAGAACCGCCATAGATCCAGATATCCTTACCCTCTTCCTGTAATAACTTCTGTAAGAAAGTACTCATTCTTGTGTTGACAAATTTAATCGCTTCCGTATCCTCATCCGGCAAATGGGTGATGACATAGGTGGTCATATCCTTGTATGGCCAGTTGTCAGCACCCTCCTTGTCCATGATTTTCTTGTAAGTATTTTTCCCATGATGACGGTGTCTACGATAGAGAGAAAAACCACTCTTACCGTAATCGCCCCTGGTAAAACTCACTTTCACCATTACGCCAATTGGTACGGCCGTCTTTGTCTCTGTAATATATCCATAAGGCTTACCGCCATATACAAGATTACTTTCCGCTTCATATTTTTTCCTCCATTTTATTTATACTGTTTAGTATTGTACTCCATAAATAAAATTTCGTCAATATGAATATTAATGCATTGCGGAAAATTATCCTTCCTGAAAAGATTTCCATGGCGGCGATGCAGTCGAAGGCGTTTGCCCCGATTTGTATGATGGATTAGATGTTTTGCTCAGCGGCTTTATTTTACTGTTCTTTCAGCAGCCTCCACCAGGTGTTTCATTAAAAAAGCGTGGTGGTTACGCTGCCTACACCGCCGGGAACTGGCGTAGCTGCAGCGGCAATCTTGCTGACAGCCTCAAAATCTACGTCTCCCAGCATTTTACCTTCTTCGTTGAAGTTAATCCCCTACATCGATGATTACTTGTCCAGGGCTGACCATATCCGCCGTCAGGGTACCTGCATGACCCGCTGCCGCGATAACGATATCCGCTCCCCGGCAGAGATCCTTCAAATCTGCTTCTGCTGTCTTCGTATGGCAGATCGTAATGGTGGCGTTCTCTTTGAGAAGCATCATGGCCACTGGCTTTCCAATCACCATGCTTCTGCCGAATTACCACTATTTTTTTTCCCTTTTATTTCAATATGATTATATTTGAGAATTTCGATGCAGGCTTCCGCCGTGCAGGGGAGCAAAACCTGTTGTTTCGCCAAGAAACAAGCGAGAGAGAGGTCAGAAATACAGTCCAGATCTTTTCCCGACAAAGGTGTTTCTGACTGCGTCTGCATCAATTGATTCGGGAAGCGGCTGCAGGGGTAAAATTCATGAATTTTCTCATCATTGTTAATTGCTTTTGATGACTTTCAATCAAATCTCTGATCGATATCGGCAGGACAGATAAACTTTTTTTCTGGTTGAAGCCCCAGCGTCTTCGCCTTCTTTACCGCCCCATTTTCATAGGCGATATCTGGGATTTTTCACCAACTCCTGACGATGGCAAGGGTCGGTACGATCCCGTTCGTACAGGGCCGGCATCCTGTTCAAAATTTCCTTGATTGATTGCATCTGCAACGATTTTCCTTTTAATACTTTTTTTCCATAGTGTTCCTTTTCTAGTCTATTTTCTCAGCTGGTGGAATACGGAGGCGAAAACTTCATCTGCTTTCACAGTATATTCGCAGAGCATTTCATCTGCTTCACTTGTTGATTTTTTCTCTGCTAACTGCCGGTCCTTCATGGACTTCGTATTGATGAAGACGTTGAGACTGGCGCCCTGTAATGCGGACTTACAGAAAATGACGCCCACTCCCGCATCACTGACACGGCCAGACGACTGCCCTTCGCCGCAAATTCAGCCTGCAGGTCGATGACCTCACAACATTTGCGCATGATTTCCAGAGGCACTTCTGCTGCCTCCCTCAGAACCACTGCCATGACCCCCTCTTTCTTCGCTTTTCCGCCTCGGTTTCTTTGGGCATGCCGTAGGCTTTTGACAAAGGCTCAAATACTTCTGCATCCTTTCTACCAGGGTTAAAAGCTCCATCTACAGTTTAGAGGCCTTCTCCATCAAACGTGTCCGACTCTACCTTTTTTTCTTACCCAAGGTCAGCGGCCGACCATACGCCCAAGGCAGGTACCTAAAGCACCTGCCGGGGCAGATGCCGCCGCCACCGGGAACAGGCGCTTTGCTCGCTAAACCTCTATGAAAGCTCTTTGCAGCTCATATCTGTAAAATTCATTTGCATTCACCTTCCTATGTTTTGATACTCTATTTTATCTTTTCTATAGGAAAGTCAATGAGCGCAAAACGCCAGCAGTCTGTATTTAAAGAGGCTGAAAGCGCTTGCTCCAACTCCTTACTCCGTTTATATGAGACCGAAATATCAGGTAACTTCATGATTACTGTAGCTTCTCTATCTCGTCTATATATTCTTGAATCAACTCCATGGCTTTCTGGATATCGTCCATGGAACAACAATAGGAGATTCTGATATAATCAACCCACTGTTTTCAAAGGACTCTCCTGAAGCCGTGGCAACGCCTTTTTCTTGTTCAACAGACCCAGACAGAAGTCGAGCTCCGCTCTGTCCCGTTTGCTGACGTCTGAATACATAAAAGCGCCCCTGCCCGGTTCATAAAGGACAGCTTTTCAATTTTGTCAAGAGCGCCGATAATGTACTCTCTTCTTTTCTGTACTCGTCCACCATGACCTTCGTCTCCGGAAGTTCCTGTTTATACGCCACGATGGAGCCCTGCTGGTAAAGGATGTAGGACAGATGGCCAGATGCTCGTGAATATTTTTGCAGCGTGCCGATAATGCCCGCATCGCAGTATATAGCCGACTCGCCATCCTGTCATAGAAGGTCTTCGGGTAGAATTGACCACCAGGGTCCGTTCTTTTCATTCCCGGCAGTGTTGCAATGCTCTTGAACTCACCGTCGAATACGAAGTGGTCGTAACATTCGTCTGACACCACGGTCAGGTCGTTAGCTTTATGGCGAAGTCAGCAACTGCCTGCATCTCTTCATCGCTCATCACATATCGGTCGGATTGTTGGGAGAATTGATCAGCAATATTTTGGTCTTATCTGTAATTCTCGCTTCCGAATTCGGCAATATCGTACCTAAATATCTCCGTCCTTTAAGACTGGCACCTCAACGTATTTTGCGTCTGCAGAAACCACCTGATATACGTAGGAACCGTAGTAGGGACTTGGAATCATCACCCTCTTCGTCGTGATCCAATAATCCGCTCCAAACCAGATGAATCCCGCTTCACTTGCGCCGACCGTAATCAGCAGTTCACTTTCAGGATCGTACTCCAATCCGTATTTTTCTCTGTGTCCAATCGGTAATGGCTTCTTAGTTCGAAAAATCCGCCAGGAGGCGCATACTGCTGACAACGCCTTCCTCAATGGCTTGAATTCCCGCCTTTTAATGGCCTTAGGAGTGTCAAAGTCAGGTTTGCCGATCTCCATATGTATGATTTCTGTCCGCTTCTTTCCAGTTTTGTCGAGATGTCGTAGATTGCAAACAATCCTTTATCCCCTGAAAAGACGTCCATTTTGGAACTTAAATATTCGTTCATTTCTGCCTCCTGTTAATGTTCGTTCATTTCTGTTGCGTTCTCTTCTCATGACTAGCCTACGAGAAGGAATATGTAGTGAGCGGAAACGCCTGCGCATAGTCCGGCGATGGTGTGAGAAATCAAAGCGGATGGAATCAACTCTCTTCTGCCCAGGGCGTCCATCATAGAAACGTGTGTGCTCAGATAACCTGACCAGCACATACCCATTGCAGTAAATATACTGCGATTTCATTGCTCCACGAGTCCGTTGGTAATCATCTGCGGAATCATGCCGATGGCTGCGCCGCTTAGTGAAGTGATGGGAACTACGATATTGCTTGCATCCTGGAAGCCGAATAATGCACAAGTGACCGGTGAAATCAGATCCCCAGCTTAGGGAGAACTTCAATTCCCTCATATGCAGCACTTCCCGTATACCCAGCTACGCCGTCTTCTCCTGTTCCCGGACCAAGGTCAAAATCATGACCAATGTGCAGATACAGATAACGCCCGGTGTCGTTGCAAAGCAGATCTGCCACCCCAGCTTGCCGCCTTCAAGAGAAGACAGTCCATTACTCTGCTGAAGAGAACTGCTTTTTTCTTGGCTTCTCGGACGATGTGTTCTCAATGGGTTCTGCAGGAGAATCAAACCTCCATTTCCAGCATTTCTTCCCAGACGCCTTCTTTCACATAGTGTCTCTCTTGGTAAAGAACTGCATCAATCTTGTCGATATGATACTTCCTATGACGCATCCGCCAAGTCCTGCGGCCACTGCCGGGAGGAACTCGTTCCAAGGCCCAGCATGAAAGTGCGACAATCATACCCATACCGAAGGCCGTACCTAGGTTGCACAGGGCAGGCGTCTGATATTTTTAAAGTACTTGCGAGTCTTCGCATCCTGCGATAACGCCAGTATTGCGGATTATCCGAAAGGAAGGTGGTTACGATACCCAAGGAAGCTACGCGCCTGGCATGTTGTACAGCGGTTTCATGATCGGGTTAATCAGCCATTGGGCCAGACCAACAACTCCGAATTCAGTCAGCAGGGCAGAAACAGCAGCACCCATGATGACGCAGATGAAAACGAATGTAAGAACGGTTTCAATCAGAACACTGTACGCTGTATTCATGAAAGTCTTAAACATAGGTCCAATGCCCATGACCGAAGCCATATAAGCGATGGCTCCAATTAATATGATCAGGAAGATAAACGTTCCTATTCAAACTCTTTTTCACGTTTTTCAGGTATTCTGCCTGTTTGTTTTCCATGATTTCCTCCAAAATTATCCAAATATCTGCGGCGTCTATTTAAAATCAATGTCCCAAGGCTGCATGGCTCGCCTTCATCAGCAGGTCTGCAGTTTTTCTGCATAGATTGCCAGCAAGCCGGTTTCACCTTTGGTTCCGGGCAGACCCAGTTCTTTCTGCGTTCTGCGATGATTTCTTCCGGAACTTCCGGGTTGATGGTACCTTTCACCGTATCCACAGTACATGATATCCCTCTTCAATCAGCGCAATCAAGCCGCCTTTGCAGCTTCCGGTGTCCACATGTCCGACGATAGCGCCGTAATTGAAGCCCGAATCTGGCATCGGAAATGAGTCCTACGCTCTTGTCTAGGCCCTTTGCAAGACCGCATCCGTAAGGAGACATGAGTTCGGTCATACCCGGAGCGCCTACGGCCTTCATAACGGATGACGATTACGTCTCCGGTTTTGATTTCTCCGCGCTCGATGGCGTCCCCGGGATTCCATGTCACTGCTGAATACTTTTCGCCTTGCTGAAACTGCTTCATCATCAGCAGGAACCCCTGTCGGACGAGCAGTAGAGCCGTCGGGGAGATAGGTTGCCCTTTAGAATCTTCAGCCCCGGTTCATTGAACAGCGGATTATCAAGAAGTTCTGATAATATCAGAGCTCTTAGCCTCTATTTTACTAAAAGGTCTTTCCATGTACGTCCATCCATGTCGGCACGTCTGTGTGGAATTTCCTTTTCGATCATCTTCATTACTGTCAATGGACCGCCAGCGTGAGTGGAAATCAACTACGGTTATAAGGGCCGCTTGGAATTACCCCGGTAATGCAAGGAATCTTATCTGCATAGTGGTCAAAGTCGTCTAAAAGTGATTTTGATGCCCAGCTCGTTGGCAATGGCAATCGGTGTAATACGATATTCGTCGATGCGGCAGTGGCCATGGCGAATGCGATAGCGTTCATGAAGGTCTCCCCTGGTCATGAGAACAGAAGGCTTGCGATCTTCGATGGTCATCTTTACAATGGCTCTGCCGGCTTCACTGCACTTTCTCAGCTTCAGATTGTCAATAGATGGAATGGTTCCTGTTCCCGGCCATACCAGGTTCAGAATTTCTCCTGTCATCTGCATGGTATTTGCAGTTCCATGGAAGGACATGCACCGAAGGACGGGCAGACGCACTCTTCCATTTCACTCAGGACCTCTTCATCATCGACGCTGAGGGCAGCGACGTCAAGCTGTGCCTGTACCATCTTTTTCTCCTTTGTAAAGCCGGCTGTCATGGAACCGCCTGTCACGCACAGTGCAGGTAAATCCAATCTGGCCATTGCCAGATAACATCCGCGATGATATTGTCACAAGATGCAACAGTAACCAGACCGTCAAAGTTGTGGACTTTGGCTACAAATTGATGGAAGCCGCTACGATATCTCTTGCCGCCTGTTCGTACTTCAGCTCAGGGGCTCCGTTTGCTACGTTTCCACAAGTCGCAGGGTACACCGAACTCCACAGGAATTCCACCGGCTTCCCAGATTCCCCTGCTTGATCTTCTGTCAGAGTGCGCAGGTGCGCTGTTCCCGGCGAACCTTCCATAAAGGTGTTGGCTACGCCGATGTGAGGTTTATTTCTAATATCACAATCGCAGTATCCTGCTCCTTTCATCATCGTACGTCTGTGAACTGCTTTTTTCCAATTCCAATAGCTTCTTTGTAGTATCCATTTTGAATCTCCTATCTAATATAATCTGATGAAATAACGATTGTTTCGTTCTGCATTTTGCTTTTTTACCTTGGCTGCAAACGCTTCTGCGCCGATTCCTTCCACCGATACGGATATATCGTCGGGTTTCCAGCCAGCCGTTTGTACTAAGCATTGCTGTAAATTGCGGCACATCATTTCAATTTCTTCTCTGCTTCTTCCCGGATAAAGGGATAAACTGATATGGGGCATAGACAGCTCCTTTCCTGTTTTATCTATTTCCACGCCGTGCCAATTCCTGCAGCGATTGCCTTTTCATAAATTGTTTTTCGCTGTAACCAGATCCCTGCATTCCAATTCCTACTGTTTCAAAGACGATGATTTCCTCATCATGTTCACGCCCTGTAAGCTCGCCGCAAATCACCTGGCCAATCTCGCCGGTGAAATCATTTTCCGTGATTGTTCCATCGGCCATAGGAATGAGAATATCGCCCGACTCCTCTAATACGGCATCTTCAGAATCAAAGAAAATCTTATCTGCACGAGTGAGAATCTTTGGATCCATCTCCTGCATATCAGGCTGATAAGCCCCTACGCAGCTGACAGTAAGGCCCGCCTTACACTTAGATGCGTCGAATACCGGCTTTTTCGACGGCGTTACAGTAATCAGCAGATCTGCTTCCT